>OJUG01004858.1_pt1 | contig 10340 bp, 8 predicted proteins | sample 1599841 | NCBI WGS metagenome assembly OJUG01 (sample SAMN04168659, study PRJEB22393) | human gut metagenome | biome: human gut microbiome; feature: stool | host: Homo sapiens | collected 2014-05-12 | reverse complement strand
GTTCTCGGAAACCTGCCATAGTGATATGGCAAGGCACCGGGTTCTTACCCTACTCGTCACCTCTGTTGCCCCCATCCCAATGGCGACCATGATGGGCAAGGAATGGGGCGGCATGGGGCAAAACTACATCCGCTCCCTGCTGGCGCTGGGCTTCCAAGCGTTCTTGATTATCGTCTGCGTTGCCATCTACGCCGTTCTGGTGCAGAACATCGCGCTTGTGGATGACATCATCTACGCCATCTGGACTTGCATGGGCTACACGGTGCTGCTGTGCTTCTGCCTGTTCAAAACGAGCAGCCTTGCCAAGTCCGTGTTCAATGCCCACTAAGGCCAGAAAGGAGTGCAGATCATGGCCTATGTCAATGTCCCAAAGGACTTAACCAAAGTAAAAACCAAGGTGCTGTTCAACCTCACGAAACGACAGCTCATTTGCTTCGGAAGCGGCGCGCTCATCGGCGTACCGCTTTTCTTCTTGCTCAAGGGCAGCATCGGCACCAGCCCCGCCGCCATGGTGATGATGGTGGTGATGATCCCGGCTATGCTGTTCGCCATGTATGAAAAGAACGGTCAGCCGCTGGAGGTCGTCATCCGCAACATCTACCGCGTGTGCTTCCAGAGGCCAAAGCAGCGCCCGTATAAGACCAACAATTTTTATGCCGTTCTGGAGCGGCAAAACCAGTTAGACCGGGAGGTGTATCAAATTGTCCGAAAAGAAAAAGCTGACCCGCGCCGAACGAAAACAGATCGAAGCCGCCATCGCAAGAGCGAACCGAACGGATAAGAAAGAAAAATCGGCGCAGGACAGCATCCCGTATCAGCGTATGTGGCCGGACGGTATTTGCCGTGTGACCGACACGCGCTACACCAAAACGATCCAGTATCAGGACGTCAACTACCAGCTCTCACAGAATGAGGACAAGACCGCCATCTTTGAAGCGTGGTGCGATTTTCTGAACTACTTTGACAGCTCCGTGCAATTCCAGCTTTCCTTTGTGAACCTCTCGGCTTCGCAGGAAACCTTTGCACGGAGCATTTCCATTCCGCCCTGCGGGGACGAGTTTGACGGCATCCGCGCCGAGTACGCCGGTATGCTGCAAAATCAGCTTGCCCGCGGCAACAACGGCCTCATTAAGACCAAGTATCTCACGTTCGGCGTTGAGGCCGACAACCTCCGCGCTGCCAAGCCCCGTTTGGAGCGCATCGAAACTGACCTTCTGAACAACTTCAAGAGGCTGGGCGTTGTGGCTGCGCCGCTGAACGGCTTTGAGCGCCTGCACGTCATGCACGACATTCTGCGGATGGACGAGCAGGAACCGTTCCGCTTTTCATGGGACTGGCTGGCTCCCTCCGGGCTGTCCACCAAGGACTTTATCGCGCCCAGCTCCTTTGAGTTCAAGACCGGCAGGATGTTCCGCATGGGCAAAAAGCTGGGTGCGATCAGCTTCGTGCAGATTTTGGCACCGGAGCTGAATGACCGGATGCTGGCCGATTTTCTGGATATGGAGAGCAGCGTCCTTGTCAATCTCCATGTGCAGTCCGTGGATCAGGTCAACGCCATCAAGACCGTCAAGCGCAAGATCACCGATCTCGACAAGTCCAAAATCGAGGAACAGAAGAAAGCCGTCCGTGCAGGGTACGACATGGACATTATCCCATCCGACCTTGCCACCTACGGCGCAGAAGCCAAAAAGCTGTTGCAGGATTTGCAGTCCCGCAACGAGCGAATGTTTCTGCTGACCTTCCTCATTCTCAACACGGCGGACACACCCCGGCAGCTTGACAACAACATCTTCCAGACCTCCAGTATCGCGCAGAAGTATAACTGTGCGCTGACCCGGCTGGACTTTCAGCAGGAGGAAGGACTGATGAGCAGTCTCCCGCTGGGGCTGAATCAGATCGAGATTCAGCGGGGCTTGACTACATCCAGCGTGGCAATCTTCGTCCCCTTTACCACGCAGGAGCTGTTCCAGAGCGGTTCGGAGGCGCTGTACTACGGCATCAACGCCCTGTCCAACAACCTTATAATGGTAGACCGGAAACTGCTGAAAAATCCCAACGGCCTGATTTTAGGCACTCCCGGCAGCGGCAAGTCATTCTCGGCAAAACGTGAGATCACCAATGCGTTTCTCATCTGCCCCAAGGATGACATCATCATCTGTGACCCGGAGGGCGAATATACGCCGCTGGTGGAGCGCCTGCACGGACAGGTCATTAAGCTGTCGCCCACCGGCAAGGGCTACGACGGTTCGCCCTGCTACATCAATCCGATGGACTTGAATCTGGATTACAGCGACGATGATAACCCGCTGAGCCTGAAATCCGACTTCATTCTGTCGCTGTGCGAGTTGATCGTCGGCGGCAAGGATGGGCTTGCCCCTGTGGAAAAGACCATCATCGACCGCTGCGTTCGCATCGTCTACCGGGACTACCTCAATGACCCGAAACCGGAGAATATGCCGCTGCTGGAGGACTTGTATAACGCCCTCCGTGCGCAGGATGAAAAGGAAGCGCAGTACATCGCCACTGCTTTGGAAATCTACGTCACCGGCTCTCTGAATGTGTTCAACCATCACACGAACGTGGATGTGAATAGCCGCATCGTCTGCTACGACATCAAGGAGCTGGGCAAGCAGCTCAAAAAAATCGGGATGCTGGTGGTGCAGGATCAGGTCTGGAACCGTGTGACCATCAACCGCGCCGCCCATAAAACGACCCGCTACTATCTTGACGAGTTCCATCTTCTTTTGAAGGAGGAACAGACGGCTTCGTACAGTGTCGAAATCTGGAAACGCTATCGCAAATGGGGCGGCATCCCCACCGGGATCACGCAAAATGTCAAAGACCTGTTATCCAGCCGCGAGGTTGAGAACATTTTTGAGAACAGCGATTTCATCTATATGCTCAATCAGGCCGCTGGCGACCGGCAGATTCTCGCAAAGCAGCTCAACATTTCGCCGCATCAGCTTTCCTATGTGACCCACTCCGGCGAGGGCGAGGGGCTGCTGTTCTACGGCAACACGATCCTGCCCTTCATTGACCACTTCCCGAAGGACACCGAGCTGTACCGCGTCATGACCACCAAACCGCAAGAGGTGGCGTCGGCATGAAAAGAGAACCGCGTTTACAGTTTTCCGACGCCGATCTTGCCGAGCCGAAGCTGGAAAAGCCCATCAAGCGGGTGAAAAAAGCGGAGGCCAAGGCGGATAAGGCGCAGGCGAAAATCCCCAAGAAAACCGTGGTCAAAAAGGAACGCGGCTTTGATCCTGCCACCGGCAAGGTCAAAACGCAGCTCCGTTTTGAGGAGGTGGACAAGAAAAAGCCGCCCTCAAAGCTGACCCATGCCGTGCAGGATGCCCCCGCCAGCTTTGTTCTCTCTCAGGTTCACCGGGAGGTGCGGCAGAGCGAGGATGACAATGTAGGCGTAGAGGCCGCGCACAAGGTAGAGCAAGCCGTGGAGAGCGGCGGGCGGCTGGTGCAGTCTGCCCACCGCGCCCATCAGCTCAAGCCTTATCGTGCTGCCATCCGTGCAGAGAAAAAGCTGGAACGAGCCAATCTTGACGCGCTCCAGAAGAAAGCAGAGATCGACAGCCCCACCAGCAATCCCGTTTCCAAATGGCAGCAGAAGCAGGCAATTAAGAAGCAGTATGCCGCTGCCAAGCACAATCAGGCGGCGCAGACTACGGCAAAGGCGGCGGAGAATACCGTCAAGGCTGCGAAAAAAGCTGCTGAAAAAGCTGAGAAAGCGGGCAAATATGTGTGGGAGCACCGGCGCGGCTTTGCCATTGCCGCCGCAATTCTGCTGATGCTGGCATTTCTGCTCAACGGCCTGTCCTCCTGCTCGGTGATAATGGATGGCGTCGGCTCCGGGATAGCGGCCAGTACCTATCCATCGCAGGACGCCGATATGCTGGGCGCGGAGGCGCAGTATTGCGCGATGGAGGCCGAGCTTCAGCGCTACCTCGACACCTACGAAAGCACCCATGACTACGATGAGTACCACTTTGATCTGGACACCATCGAGCATGACCCCTATGTACTCATTTCCATGATTACGGCGCTGCATCAAGGGGAATGGACGCTGGATGAGGTGCAGGGTACGCTCCAAATGCTCTTTGACCGCCAGTACATTTTGACCGAGGATGTGGTGGTGGAGGTGCGCTACCGTACCGTTACCCGGACGGACAGCGAGGGCAACAACTATGATGTTGAAGTTCCGTACAACTATTACATCTGCTATGTCACGCTTGAAAACTTCAATCTCTCCCATCTGCCCGTTTACATCATGGGCGAGGAAACCCTGTCACGGTATGCCCTCTACATGGCGACGCTGGGCAACCGCCCCGACCTGTTCCCGTCCTCGCCCTATGTGGGCAAGTACACCAACAAGCCCCCGGCACATGAGATCCCGGAGGACTACCTTGCCGATGAAACCTTTGCCGCCATTCTAAAAGAGGCGGAAAAGTATGTGGGATACCCCTATGGTGCAACTTGTTCCCAACTGAAAAGGTTGGGCACTTGTCCAATGATTGGAGGTGAAAAGAAAGACAGGTGAACTGGTAATTCGATTGGTGGAATGATGGGGTAACGCCCTGAAACGCCAGCCTAATACTCCGACTGGCTTAAAGCGGAAACGCTATGGGTCAGAAGCTCGGTGAAGTCGGCCGAGAGTGACCGTAAGAATTGCTGGATAACAACCAGCCACACGAAAGCCGCCCAGAGGTGGGCGGTGTCACCTATAGGCCGGGGCTCTATAAAATACCTATGGTTAGAATGTGCGGAAGCACTGACGAAAACCGCGAATGTACAGGTCTAAAGGTAGGCCATATAGAAATGTATGGTGGCGTTAATTCGCCGTCAGTGTGGTTTAGTAAAAATCGTATGTATGAACGACCATGATGTGTTAAAGGCGCATCCAAGCTGACAGGACTAAAGCGGAGACCTAAGGGTATATGCACAGATAGAATTATCGGAACAAGGAAAGGTATCGGGCTTTACCATAGTGGTAAAGCAGGCAGACGAAGAAAATAAGCTGCCGAACCGGTGCTGAAAAGCAGAGGTCGGACTTACGATGAATCCCGCGAAAAAGAAGGATTCGGAGGGATGGCCTCAAGTCATTAGTCATATATGAAACAATCATTCAATCGCAGTAAGGATTCGAGTAGGACAAAAAAGTCACTCAATTCAAAAGAAGGGAGTGATGCCTTATGCCAAAAGAGAAAGCCGAAAAATCATTATGTATGAGCGGACTGCGCCATGCTGAGTATTACGGAATGCAGGAAGTGTTTGACGGTCTGTATGCGAAAAGCAGTAAAAATGAGACTTTCACAAATTTGATGAACATCATCTTAAAACGTGAAAATATCCTGCTGGCATATAGAAATATCAAGTCAAATGACGGAAGCAAAACTCCGGGAACAGATGGCGTGACATTCGATGACATCGGAAAGCTGATGCCGGATGAGGTTATTGATACAGTCCGTTTCATTACAATCGGCAGTACACATGGGTATCGTCCGAAACCTGTCCGAAGAAAAGAAATACCAAAACCTTACGACCCAACAAAAACCAGGCCGCTGGGAATCCCCTGCGTCTGGGACCGGCTGGTACAACAATGTATCAAGCAGGTCATGGAGCCGATTTGTGAAGCGAAATTCAGCGAAAACAGTTATGGATTCCGTCCAAACAGGTCTGCTGAAAACGCCATCGCAAGAGCGGAGTTCTTAATACAGAATACAAGACTGCACTATGTCGTTGAGTTTGATGTCAAAGGATTCTTTGACAATGTAGACCACAGCAAGCTGATAAAGCAGATATGGTCGCTCGGAATCAGGGACAAAAATCTCCTGTTCGTGCTGAAACGGATTCTTAAAGCACCAATACGGTTAGAAAATGGGGCAATGGAATACCCGACCAAAGGGACACCCCAAGGCGGTATTATCTCCCCGCTTCTGGCGAATATCGTGCTGAATGAATTAGACCAATGGGTTGACAGCCAATGGCAGGATAATCCGGTCACGGCAAAATACAAGACCTCCATAAACGCAAATGGCAGTATCAATAAATCCAATGCTTACAAGTTTATGCGAAGGACAAATCTAAAGGAGATGTATATTGTCCGTTACGCTGATGATTTCAGAATATTTTGCAGGACGAAAGATGAAGCGGAACGGACGATGAAGGCAGTCACACAATGGTTAATGGAACGTCTGCATTTAGAGGTTTCGCCAACAAAAACAAGGATAGTGAATGTAAAACATCGCTATTCAGAGTTCTTAGGGTTCAAGATGAAGGTGTTTCGTAACCGCTCCATAATCCCCCGTACAGGAAAAGAAAAGAGCCTCGAAAATGGGGCTCGGAAGGTTTAAGAATCCTATAGTGTGCAATATGCGGGAAGATTGTCATCCCAGGGGAGCAGCGGAAACAGCTGCTCGTCAGTAGGATTTTCGCCCAGTTTGGGCAGTTCCTGCAGCAGGAACAACAGGTAACCAAAGGGATTCAGTCCGTTGCGTTTGGCCGTCTCCATCACGCTGAAGCAAAGGGCACTGGCATCGGCTCCTTTGGCGGTATCGCAGAACAGAAAGTTTTTGCGTGCCATCACAAAAGGCTTCACGGTACGCTCGGCCAGATTGTTGGTCAGTTCCAGGCGGCCATCCAGAAGCACGGCGTTCAGGGCATCCTTCTGGTTGAGAGAGTAGTTTTTCGCCTTGCTCAGCGCAGTTCCCTCCGCCGCTTCGAAACTGTCCAAAAGTGCCCAATATTGTTCCAGCAGCGGTCGGAGCTTTTGCTGGCGCAAATCAAACCTGGCCTGCGGCGATTCATCCTTCCAAGCCTGCTCCAGGGCGAACATCTCTTCAATCAGCCCAAACGCTGCTTCGGATCTGCTTCCTTGTACCGGCTTGCCGTCCACGAAGCAGTCTACCCATTTGCGCCGTGCATGGGCCCAGCAACCTACATGGGTCACGGGATCCAGACAATGGTAACCTGAATAGCCGTCGGTCTGGGTGTAACCGGAGAAGCCCTGCAGCATCTCTCTGGCCACCCGGCCTGAACGGCTGGGGCTGTACTGGTACAGTGCGATTTTCTTTTCGGCGGAACAGAACACCCACATCTGGGACATCTGTCTGGATTCCCGACCATCTTCTTTCAGGACATGGACGCGGGTCTCATCCACATTTACAATGTCCTGCCGCAGCAGCTCCTTGCGAAGCAGCTCATACAACGGCCTGAACCAACGGGCGCTGCGGATCACCCAGTTGGCCATGGTGTTGCGCCGCAGTTCTACCCCCTGGCCCTTCCAATAGGCCTCCTGGCGATACAACGGCACTCCATTCTGGAACTTTTCCTGCATCACATAGGCTACCGTCGAGGGTGCCGCCATGCTTTTCTTCATCACCGGTACCGGTGCCTGGGCCTGCCGGATATAGCTTTCTCCGGTCTGCGCTTCACAATGAGCACATTTGTAGCTGGCAGCATAGTAATCCACCATATACACCTGGGCCGGTACAATCACCAGTTCAGAGCGAACAAACTTTTCCCCAATCCGTACCATAGCGCTGCCGCACTTGGCACAGATCCGTTCCTGCTCCGGCAGCTCACAGACCACCTTCTTGTGTTCCAGACCTTCGGTCAGTTCTTCCTTGGTTCGCTTGGCATTCCGGGCATGTGCCTTCACCGGTGTCGTTTTCCCCGGTTCCGGCGCAGACGCGTCGCTGCAGACCTCCGCTTCATTGAAGAGGTCCAGCTGCCGGGCATCTACATACTGGATCTGCTCACTGGACTGTCCAAACATCCGCTTGCGCATCTTCACCAGCTGTTCGTTTAGAGACTGCAGCTTCACCAGCTGCTTTTCCAACTGCTGGTTTTTCTGCTCCAGCGACCGGATATATGCCGCCACTTCCGGTGGAAGATTTTTTGTGTCCAGATTCATGGCGGCGCTCCTCCCGGGCAGATTTTCTGTTTCCATTATACCGGGAAAAGAGCATGCACACCAGTAAAAACTGCCTTCCCAAAGTGAGAAATTCCCGGTGGAAAACCGCTGCATTTCCGGCAGAATATTCCCCGAAAATATCTTTCCCTGTGGAAATCACACCAGCTTTTTCGGACCCCCAGGACGGATCGCCCTGGGCTGCTCAATGTTCAGCCCCTGCATGAGCCAAGTGAACTGCTCCCAGGTCAGTGGCTTGACTTCTTGGGCATTCCGTGGCCACTGATAGCGACCATTGTCCAACCGCTTGTACAGCAGTACAAACCCATCCGGTTCCCACAGCAGGGCCTTCAGCCGGTCACAACGTTTGCCGCAGAATAGAAACAGACTGCTGGAATAGGGGTCTATTCCAAAGTTCTGCTGCACGAATGGCACCAGACTGTTCAGGCCTTTGCGCATATCTGTGTAACCGCAGACAATGTAGACTTTTTGGGCCTGACGGATATCTCCCAGCATCTCAGTTCAGCCCCTTTACCAGGCTGGCCAGATAGTCTGCCGATGTATTCTTGGGTAGGCGAATGCTGATATTGCCGGTACAGATCTCAATGCCTTCTTCGTAAATCGCAGCCCCAGCCTTTGCTGCTGCGCTCCCTGTGTTCCATCGCGAAAATCTCTCCGGCACTTCCACCTCTACCGGCACGATTTCCTGACTCGCCAGAACGGCTCCCGCCAGTTCCTCGCGAAGCCTCTTTTGCCACCGCATGAAGGTGGAATAGCCAATACCGTTCTCTGCGCACCATTCTCGCTTGCTTTTTCCGCTGCGCGCACACTCCTGCACAACCTGCAGACACCGCTGCTTTTTCAAGTTCTCATATTCCTTGCACATTTTACCGCTCCATCTGGGACCCGTTGACAAATGCCAAAAAACTGCCGAAACCCGCAGTGGTCCCGGCAGAATAGGAAATATGCAGATAGAAAAAGACGGCGCTTGCCATCCTTTTAAGGTTTAGAGCCATGGCAGCAAGGAGGCATTCTTCTGTCGCTGCAAGAATGCCCCTTTTTCGAATCTTTGAAATACAATGCTCTCGTTTCAAAACGGAGAAACTACCCTCAGCCCAGATTTTGCGCAGCCGCATCATGGATAGAAATTCAGGCGTTCCCACACGCTGATGACCTCTGAAAAATGCTGGATAGCAGCTGCTGGCCAACACCCTGCGCCGAATTCCGGCTTTGTCAAAACAACTCGGACGTTTTACGCAGTGCTTGCAGGCATCGTCCTCTATTTGATAGCAACGAAGATATTTTCCGGTCGATTGATTACAATTCAGCCTGTGGTATGTAAGCCCGACTCCCTCCGGACAGATGAACGCATCTCGTTGCGGGTTGTAGGAGAACCCATATTTCTCAGGTGCATTGGGAAATTGAATTGCTGGGATATATCCGGTAACACCCAGCAGTTCCAGTCCCCTGTGGACTGCACCAGTGTCATATCCCCGATCCAAGGCAAGTTGATTCATTGGGACGCCAAGTTTGATTTGCTGCTCCAGATGCCGCAAGACCAGGAGGCTTTCCTTCTCGTTGGCAGGATATACATCAACGCCTGTCAAAATGCCGTGTTTGCAGTCCACGGTTGCTTCCATCAGATAACCAATGCCTCGTTTGTTGCCATGGTTGATGTAGCCGCTGTCAGGATCTGTCCGGCTGGTGGTACGGCGCTTTTTTATGGTTCTTTCCGGCGGCTTTTTGAATCCCGGCTGCTGGGAAAGCTCTTCATCCAGAGCATCGAGATAACTTTGCATGCTCTGTTCTACTTCCGTTTCTACATCGACCCAGCTTTCTCTTGATACGTTGGCAGGGATGTAGCTTCCGTCTGCAGCCATGGCTTTTCCATCAATCAGGCCGCAGGCGATGCACTGCTTCACGATTTCATAAAAGGCGTTCTGAAAGAGACCGCTCTGCTGCCATTTGCGCGTTCTGGTTTTGCTGAATGTGGAGTGATCCGGAATAGCATCATCCAGCTCGAATCCACAAAACCAGCGATAGGCGATGTTGAGCCGAATTTCCTCTACCAAACGCCGTTCTGATTTGATCCCGTACAGATATCCGACCAGAAGCATTTTAAACATACTGACAGGATCGACAGACGGACGGCCGGTCGCAGAATAATATGGTGCGAGCAGTCCATAGATGAAGTCAAAGGATACCATGCCGTCTATTTTTCGCAGCAGATGATTTTCTGGAATCAATGACGCCATATCCACGAAAACCATTGCCATTTGCCTGCTTTGACGTCCCATCATGCTGCATCCCTCCTATGGCTATTTTACCATAGAATAGGACGTTTCGCTACTTTGTCAACGGGTCCAGCATATAGCTATAGCTCTGGGAGTGGACGCACTCCTGAAACGCCTGAATG
>OJUG01004851.1_pt1 | contig 10359 bp, 8 predicted proteins | sample 1599841 | NCBI WGS metagenome assembly OJUG01 (sample SAMN04168659, study PRJEB22393) | human gut metagenome | biome: human gut microbiome; feature: stool | host: Homo sapiens | collected 2014-05-12 | reverse complement strand
TTTACAAGGAATTATATCATCAGGAACCGTTTGATGTGGCGTTCTGCCCGTACCGCATCAGTCCGCTGGGTGCGCATATCGACCATCAGTACGGAAAAATCAATGGTTTGGCAATCGACAAGGGAATCCACATGGCCTACCACCCGAAACAGAATGGTGTGGTGGAGTTGCAGTCGCTGAACTTCCCGAAGCGTGCCCAGTTCTTTGTAAATGCAGTGCCGGAAGAAAAGCAGGGAGACTGGGCTGATCATCTGCGTGGTGCGGCAAAGATGCTGGGAGAAAAGTACCGCCTGAAAGTTGGTCTGTCTGGCATTATCGAGGGTAGCCTGCCGATTGGCGGTTTGTCCTCGTCGGCTTCGGTCATTATTTGCTTTTTGTCTGCACTGTGCAAAGTGAATGGTATCCATCTAGAGCCGATGGAGATGATTCTCACGGCGAAGGCCGCAGAAAACCAGTATGTTGGTGTTGCTTGCGGCAAGCTCGACCAGAGCTGCGAAGTTCTTTCTAAGAAAAACCATCTACTGTACCTCGATACGAAAGATGACAGCTATGAACTGATCCCTACCAGTGAGAAAATGAAGCCTTATAAGGTGGCAATCTTCTTCTCCGGCTTGGAGCGTTCTTTGAAAAACTCTAAGTACAATCTGCGGCAGGACGAGTGCAAGGCAGCGGCCTATGCACTAATGGGCTATGCAGGGATGGACTATGACACCTTTGCAAATACCCGGCTGCGCGATGTGCCGTATGAGGTGTTTGAAGCCTATAAAGACCGTCTGCCAGAATTGTGGCGTAGACGCGCAGAACACTATTACAACGAGTTTGCTCGTGCCGAAAAGGGTGCAGAACTGTGGCGTAAAGGTGATTTGGAAGGCTACGGTCAGCTGGTTTTCGAGAGTGGCAAATCTTCCATTTATAATTACGAGTGTGGCTGCGATGAATTGAAAAAACTGTATGAAATTATGGCTGACACTGATGGTATCTACGGTGGCCGCTTCTCCGGTGCGGGATTCAAAGGCTGCTGCATGGCGCTGATTGACCCAGACAAGGCCGAAGATATTGAAGCAAAGGTCACAGCAGAGTATCTGAAAGCGTTCCCGGCATTGGAAGGTAAGTACAGTTTCCATCTGTGCGAGAGTGCCGATGGTGTGGAACTGTAAGGAGAATACATAGATGAAATGTTTGATTTTAGCAGCGGGCTACGCTACACGGCTTTATCCGCTGACGGAGAATTTTCCGAAGCCGCTCCTGAAAGTGGGAGAAAAGTCCATCCTCGATTGGCTGGTGGATGATTTAGTGGATACCACCGATATTGACGAATTTGTGGTAATTTCCAACCACAAGTTCGCGCAGCATTTTGAGGATTGGAAAAGCAATAAGCAAAAGACGCGGCCTTATGAGATTACTGTAATCGACGATGGCACAAGCACCAATGAAACTCGTCTGGGAGCAGTCAAAGATATTCAGCTGGCGGTGGAAAAGCTGAATTTAGCTGATGATTTGCTGGTTATGGCTGGCGACAATGTGCTGGATTTCAGTCTTTCCAAGTTTGTGGAGTTCGCAAAGGAAAAGAAGACCTCCTGTGTGATGTGCCACGAGGAAAATGAACTGAAAAAGCAGCAGAAAACGGCAATCATCACGTTGGATGGCAATGACCTGATTACCAGCTATGAGGAAAAGCCGAAAGAGCCAAAAGGAAATCTGGCTGTACCGCCGTTCTACTGCTACCGTGCCTGCGATGTGAAGCGGATTCAGGAAGCACTGGACAATGGCTGCGGTTATGACGCACCGGGTAGCTTTGCCGCATGGCTGAGCAAGCAGACCCCGATGTACGCTTACGTTATGCCGGGCAAACGGTATGACATTGGCGATATTAACAGCTATGAGTATGTGAAAAGTGTGTTTTCAAAATAAAAACACAAAGAGAGAGGAGAAAGTAATCATGAGAGATTTTAAGGATTTGAAAATTGCCGTGGCCGGAACTGGCTACGTTGGACTTTCCATTGCAACGCTGCTGAGCCAGCATCATAAGGTTATGGCAGTGGATATTGTGCCGGAAAAGGTGGAACTCATCAATAATAAAAAGTCTCCAATTCAGGATGAATACATTGAAAAGTATCTGGCAGAGAAAGAACTGGATTTGACCGCAACGCTGGACGCAAAAGAAGCATACTCTGACGCTGACTTTGTTGTTATTGCGGCTCCTACCAACTATGACAGTAAGAAAAATTTCTTTGATACTTCTGCGGTTGAAGCTGTTATCAAGTTGGTGATTGAGTATAACCCGGAAGCAATTATGGTAATCAAGTCCACGATTCCTGTTGGCTTCACAGCAAGTGTCCGCGAAAAATATCACTGCGACAATATTATCTTCAGCCCGGAGTTCCTGCGTGAGAGCAAGGCTCTGTACGATAACCTTTATCCCTCTCGTATCATCGTCGGTACGGATGTAGAAAACGCTCGTCTTGTAAAAGCAGCACACACTTTTGCTGAATTGCTTCAGGAAGGTGCAATCAAGGAAAACATTGACACTCTGTTCATGGGCTTTACCGAAGCAGAAGCGGTTAAGTTGTTTGCTAATACTTATCTGGCTCTGCGTGTTAGCTACTTCAATGAATTGGATACCTATGCTGAAATGAAGGGCCTGAATACCCAGCAGATTATCAACGGTGTCTGCCTTGATCCACGTATCGGTACTCATTACAACAATCCCAGTTTCGGCTACGGCGGGTACTGCCTGCCCAAGGACACTAAACAGCTGCTCGCAAATTATGCCGATGTACCGGAAAATTTGATCGAAGCAATCGTTGAGAGCAACCGCACTCGTAAGGATTTTATTGCGGATCGGGTGCTTGAAATTGCTGGTGCTTATGAAACAAATGATAGCTGGGATACTTTGCATGACAAAATGAGGCACCCGATTCTGAGTTGGGTGCCTCTTGTCTTTCTGGGAACGTGCTTTCATTGGGCGGTTACGTAAAAACCTATGATGGACAGGCATAACGCGCCGTTCATTACGGGTTTTAGGGTTATAAGAACATAAGTTTATCCAGCGGCAACATCAAACTGAAAATGTGCTGGAAGGTTGAAATGTTTGATAAACGCATGGTGCTGGGCGTAATAGTGCCGTAGATCATATCCCAGATGATACGCCGTCCGCTTCTGTGCGTTGATAAGGTGGGCATAAAAATAGGATGCTTTTATGATTTTTCGCCTGTCAGCATCAAAGAGCGTGGCAAAACTGTAATTTGTGCTTATAAAGTGAGATTTGTCTATATTCACAAAAGATATCGCCAAGTATATAATAAAGCTATAGCAAGTGCATAGAAAACCGCAAGGCGCCAACGGTTTTAGCACAACAATTCAAAATTTAAAGGAGATGCAAAACCATGAAAAAACAACTTAGTGCCCTGTTGGCGGCTGCGCTTTGTGCCGGTGCGCTGGTTGGCTGCGGTGCAAACAGCAATTCGGCAAATGCAGCAACAAGCGGTGCGCAAGATACCGTTACCTTGGCGGTCGTCAGCCCTGTTACGGGTGACAGCGCAGAATACGGTATCCACTTTAACGTCGGTGCGCAGATGGCAGCCGACAAAATCAACGAGGCCGGCGGCATCAACGGCAAGCAGGTCGTCTTGAAGAGCTTTGACTCCAAGAATGATGCCAAGGAAGCAGCGGAGGTTGCCCGCCTGATTTGCCAGGACAAGACCATCCTTGCCACCATCGGCGATTTCTCCAGCACCTGCTGCATGGCAACCGCCCCCATTTATGAAGAAAACAAGACCGTGCAGATTTCCCCCTCCGCCGGTCTGATCGACTTCCCCCGCGTAGGTCCTTACAACTTTGCGACCACCGGAGTACAGGAAAATGACGGCGGCTTTTTGATGAACCGCGTCATCAACGAAAAGATGGGCGCCAAATCGGTGGCGATCGTCTACACCAACAACGACTACGGTCTGAATATGCTGAGCTATATGACGCAGGAAGCTGAGGCGGACGGCGTTGTGATCACCGACACCGAGGCAGTTGCCTCCGGCGAGAAGGACTTTACCGCCATCGTTTCCAAGATGCGCCAGACCGAGCCGGAAGCCGTTGCCATTGTGGGCAGCTACAACGAAGTAGCAAACTGCGTCAAGCAGATTCGTCAGGTAGGCTGGGATGTTCCCGTTGCGATCTCCGGTTCTGCCCTGACCGACCAGCTGGTGGAGCTGCTGGGTGATGACGTGAACGACATCTACTCCAACATTGCCTTTGTTGCCAGTGACAACACCCCCGAAACGAAGGAGTTTAACGAGGAGTTTACCAAGCGTGCCAATATGCCCCCGTCCTTCCACAGCATCAGCACCTATGACACGGTTATGCTGGTATGCGATGCCGCGATCCAGTGCGGCGACAACCTGAACCGCGAAACCTTGAAGGACGCCGTTCAGAACTATAAGGGCTTTGACGGTCTGATGGGTCCCTTTGAGTTTACCGAGGACGGTGCTGTGTACCGCGGCTATAAGGTCGTTCAGTATCAGGACGGCGTACTGACCTCCGTATCCGATTACATGATGGTTCACGACTAAGGTACCTTGTACAATTTGCGGCTGACGGCGAAACGCCTGCGCCCCTGTGATTGCGTGGTACTGCCTTAAAGGAGCTGATCGTACCCGTGCCTTGACCCATGAAGCGAAAAGGCACGGGTATTTTCTATCCTTTTTTCAGCAGGAGGATAAAAAATGACCTATCTGATAGAACAACTTATCAATGGCATCTGCCAGGGCGCAATTTATGCGCTGTTTGCCATTGGCTACACCATCATTGTGGGTGTGGTGGGATTGGTGTCCTTCACCTTTGGTGAGGTGATTATGATCGGCGCGTTTGCCGCGCTGTTTACCGCAACCCTGACCGGCGGAAATATTCTTTTGACGATTCTTTTCAGCTTTGCCGCATCGGGTCTGATCGGCATTGTAATCCACAAAATCTGCTATGAGAAATTTTTTGAGTCCGCGCGCTACATTCCGCTGATCTGCACCATCGGTATGAGTATGCTGATCAAAAACACCGTGCAGATTCTTTTCGGCAGCGAAACAAAAGCCATGCCGGAGGTCATCCCCTTGGGCGGCATTCAAATCGGGAATTATCGTATCACCTATGTGCAATGCACTGTTATGGTGGTTGTGACCGTGCTGTGCATCCTGCTCTCGATTTTCCTGAACAAAACCAAGCAGGGCGTCATCCTGCGTGCAGTCAGCCAGGACCGCAAGGCAGCGGCTATGGTCGGCATTGATGTCAGCGGCGCAACGCTGATGGGCAACGTGCTGGGCTGCGGCATCGGCGGCGTGGCAGGTATGCTGTATGCGCTGTATTACGGCTCACTTTCGGCTTCCATGGGCGGTATGGCGACCATGAAGGCGTTCAGCTCCTCCGTATTGGGCGGTCTTGTCGATATACAGGCCTCTGCCATCGGCGGCTTGCTGATTGGTATTTTGGAAAACTACGGCATTGCGCTGTTCTCGTCCAGCTTGCGGGACATGATCGCGTTTGTATTCCTGATTATCGTTCTGATCTTTTTCCCGAAGGGACTTCGCATTAAGATTGGGAGGAAAGCAAAATGAAAGAAAAATGTCAATCCATCCGCGGCTTTTTCCACAAAAACAGCCGCAAACTGATACCGCTTTTGCTGCTGGCGGCAATTCTTCTGCCCATTGTGGTGGATAACAGCTATGTGCTGGGTATCTGCACAAAGATTCTTCTGTATATGCTGCTGGCAAGCTCGGTCAACGTCATCAACGGCTACAGCGGTCAGTTTGCTATCGGTCATGCCGGCTTTTTGTGCGTGGGCGCGTATACGGCAGCCATCCTGATGGCGCGCGCCAATGTTCCGTTCTTTCTTGCCATGCTGGGTGCCGGGGTGATGACCGCCCTGTTCGGAATGCTGGTTTCCTTTCCCATCGGCAAGCTGTCCGGCATTTATCTGGGCTTTGTCACCTTGGGCTTTTCGGAAATCGTGCGTATTATCTGCCTGAACTGGACCTCGGTAACAGGCGGACCTATGGGCATCAAGGCAATTCCCGGTCCGAAAATTTTCGGCCTCTCCTTGCAGTCCTCGCGCGGGTATTACTATATTATCTTCGCCGTTTTGGTCATTATGGTTTTCTGCACCAGCCGCATTCTGAAATCCCGCACCGGGCGTGCGTGGATCTCCATCCGCGAAAACGGCGCAGCGGCAGCATCCATCGGTATCAATACGGCGCAGTACAAGACGATGAACATTATGTACGCCACTTTCTGGGAAGGCTGTGCCGGTGCCTTTATGGCAACCTATTACCACTTTGTGGACTCCTCGATGTTTGTTACGGATGAAAGCTTCAACATTCTGTCCATGGCGATCATCGGCGGTATGGGTACCATCGCCGGTCCGTTGGTGGGCGCGCTGCTGATCAACATCGTTACCGAGGCTTTCCGCTTCCTGTCGGAATACCGTATGGTCGTATATGCGCTGATCATCATCGGTATGATGTGGCTGCGCCCGCAGGGCATTGCCGGCAGCAGCGACAGCGTGCTGGTCAGCGGCGGCTCCCAAAAAGGTCGTGCGCGGCGGCGTACCGCACATCCCAAACCGGTACAGCCGGAAACGGAAAAGGAGGGCTGATTTATGGCGCTGTTAAAGACAGTCGGGCTTTGCAAATATTTTGGCGGTCTGAAGGCGGTAAACCATGTCGATATGGAAGTGCAGCAGGGGCAGGTTTTTGGCATTATCGGACCGAACGGTGCCGGTAAGACGACCTTTTTTAACCTCTGCGCCGGGACTATCCCCGCCACGGAGGGCGAGATCTGGTTTGACGGAAAAAACATAACCGGCTACCGCCCCCATATGGCGGCGAAGACGGGCATCGCCAGAACATTCCAGAACATCCAGCTTTTCCAGAACACGACCGTGCTGGAAAACGTTGCGGTCGGCTTCCACATCCACACCAACACCAATATGCTGGATGCCGTTTTGGGCAACGCACGCCAGAAAAACACCGAAAAAGAAATCTACGAAAAAGGCGCGGCGCTGCTGGAGCGTCTGGAGCTGGGGCAATACAAGGACACGCTGGCAAAAAACCTGCCCTACGGCATCCAGCGCAAGGTGGAAATTGCCCGTGCGCTGGCAATTTCCCCCAAAATTCTGCTGTTGGACGAACCCGCAGCCGGTATGAACCCGAACGAAACCCACGAGCTGCTTTTGTTTGTAAAAAAACTGAACGCAGAGGGGCTAACGGTGGTCGTCATTGAGCATGACCTGAAATTCATTATGAACGTTTGCGACCACATTATGGTGCTGAACCACGGTCAGAAGCTTTGCGAGGGCAATGCGCAGGAAATTCAGAACAACAAGCAGGTGCAGGAAGCCTATTTCGGAAAACGCGCCGGACTTGGCGGAACGGAGGGGTAATTTATGCTGAAGGTGAAAAATCTCAAGGTGAATTACGGACACATTTCGGCATTGAACGGTATCTCGTTTGAGGTGCCGGACAACAGCATCGTTTCCCTGATCGGTGCCAACGGCGCCGGAAAGACCACGACGCTGATGGCGATCTCCGGTTTGGTGGATGCCGCCGAGGGGCAGATTTTGCTGGATGATATGGACATTACCGACTGCCGTCCCAACTCGATCGTGCAGATGGGCGTATGCCATGTGCCGGAAGGACGGCACGTTTTCCCGGAGCTTTCGGTGTACGAAAACCTGGTGGCGGGTGCGATCCCTTGCAAAAAACTGCCCCGCGCAGAGCTGCAGAACCGCATTGAGCAGCAGTTTGAGCTGTTCCCGCGCCTGAAGGAGCGCTCCTCTCAGATGGCAGGCACCATGTCCGGCGGCGAGCAGCAGATGCTTGCCATTTCCCGCGGGCTTATGTCCAACCCGAAGCTGCTGATGCTGGACGAACCCAGTCTGGGTCTGGCGCCGATTATTGTGGAAGAAATTTTCAATATGATTGAGAAGGTCAGAAAAGCCGGAACGACCGTGCTTTTGATTGAGCAGAACGCATCCATCGCTCTGCAGATCTCCGATTACGCCTACGCCATCGAGTTGGGGCGCATCAGCCTTTCGGGTACCGGGCAGGAGCTGCTGAACAGTGAGGATGTAAAACGTGTCTACCTTGGAATGTAAAGGAGAATCTACAATGAAACAGGATCAGAATCTTCGTTTTGTTATCATCGGTATGGGCTACCTGATGGAATACATTGCCCCGTGCTACTCAAAGCTGCTGGGAGACAAAAAGGCAGAGCAGATGCTGGGCGTTACTGCCGAGCCGCAGGCTGTGCAGAGCAAGGCAAAGGCAACCGGTATCCCCGTTATCCTGAACGACAATGCCGGGGCGCTGCGCCGGATGGAGCCGGATATTATTCTGTTTGCCCCGCCGCCGAGCCTGGCTGCCCCGCTTACCGAAAGCGTGCTGGTACCCTATTTTGCAGAGTGCCGCGCGGCCGGCAAGGAGCTGCCGATGCTGTTCGCCTTCCCGCCGAAGCCGGAGGGCAAATACTATCAGGAGCAGCTGGGGCACGACTGCAAGGTCGTGAACATCCTGCCGAATATGATTTCCGAAATTTGCGGGCGCACCTGTGCGGAAGCCGGGTTTACCATGGTCACCCTGCCCGAAAGCCACACCTGGCAGCCGGAGGAGCTGGACTTTATCCGACGGTTCTGGCAGCCCTTGGGGCAGGTGGTGTTCCTGACCCCGGCAGAGGTGCAGGTTGCGCTGGCGGTTTCCTGCTCGAACCAGATGCTGTCGGAAATTTTCCTGGATATGCAGACGGCATTGCCCGAGGCATACCGCGAAAGTGCCTCCGCGCTGGCAGAAGCGGCGCGCGCCTACCTGATGGAAAAGCTGGGCTATCAGCCGCCGCAGCCGGTGGAAAGCAGCGTGCAGGCAGTCCCGCCCGCCATGCTGGAGGCAGTAAAGAAAGTGACCTACCATGCCCACCGCGGCACGCTGAAATTTATGCTGGAAAAGGGCTTTGACGCCGACAAGGCAGAAACCATCCAGCGTATGAACTATGACCTGAACCTGCGCAAGGTGCAGCTGATGCCCCGTGAGGAGCTGCGCCGCGCGACCAGACATCATGCCACCCGCGGCGGCGTACTGGAGCGCGCCTGCATTTCCTACACCCAGAACTGGCAGGACTCGGTATGCAGCCATTTTGCCAAGTACCCGGACTGGACACCCGATGCACAGTGGGCAGAAGCGCTGGAGGATGGATTTGTGCAGATGTCGCAGGACGTGTTTGACCACCTGAGCCAGCTGGCAAAAAAGAAGGAAGAAAGCGTCTGCGATATTGAACAGCACGCGGTGCTGTACGCGCTGTTAGAAAAAGAAGCGGTGGAGCAGGCGGGTGAAGCCGGACGCACCGCTATGACGGAAGCAACTGCGCAGTATGGCTTGGAGAGAGGACGCCGGATGCGCGCCCATGCGCTGGAGCATGGCGACGAGGTGAATTCCTTTACCTATCTTGCCTACGGCGAGTGGAGTCCCAAGCCCGGTCAGATGGAAGTGGGCGAGGCTCCCGAAATCGAGCTGTATACGACCCATGTCACAAAATGCGAGTGGTGCCGCTGCTGGAACAAGCACAACCTGATGGAGTACGGCAAGGCATACTGCCAGAATGTAGACAAATGCATTGCCCACGGCTATGACCCCGACTTTGACCTGGGCGTGAACTCCCTGATGAGCGCCGGCGACGCCGTCTGTGAGTTTGGCTACGGCTTTGTTATGACCCCGGAGCTGCGCGAAAAGCTGGCAGAGATTCGCCAGCGCATCGGTACCTCGGCACAAAAGGGCTTCAATTACCACACGGCGCATCTGTGGGTCACCTGCCGCCGCGTTCTGTGCGAGCAGCTGGGAGAAACCGCAGGCAATGATATTGCGGATGCCGCCCTGTTTGATTTGACCCGCCGGTTCGGCAGCGGCTATACCGAGGCAATTTTGGCGCTGAAGGATCTGGACTTCAACCAGCCGTAAAGGAAAGCCGGGTGATATTTGATGACCGATTGGATCACAGAGTGGCTGCAGCAAAATAAGGCTGAGATCGACAGGCTTGCCGATACCATTTTTACCCACCCCGAAACAGCGGGGGAGGAAACCCAAAGCGCTGCGGCCCTTGAAAACTTTTTGCAGAAAAACGGATTTTCGGTAAGCAAAAACACCGCCGGCTTGCCCACCGCATTTACCGCCGAAAAGGGCAAGGGCGAACCGCGCATCGCCTTTTTGGCAGAGTATGACGCACTGCCGAATCTGGGGCAGAACCCGGTCGCGCACTGCGATCCTGTTCCCGGAAACGGGCATGGCTGTAGATCGGAAGAGCGTCGTGTAGGGAAAGAGTGTAGATCTCGGTGGTCGC
>OJUG01004842.1_pt1 | contig 10380 bp, 9 predicted proteins | sample 1599841 | NCBI WGS metagenome assembly OJUG01 (sample SAMN04168659, study PRJEB22393) | human gut metagenome | biome: human gut microbiome; feature: stool | host: Homo sapiens | collected 2014-05-12 | reverse complement strand
GCCCGCATCCGCTCGCCCAGCTCGTCCACAAACACAAAGCCATCATACTCGTGATTGTAACAGTTGCCGCAGATCTGCTTATTGAGTTCCTGCGCCTCTTTCACCTGCAAAAAGTATTCCCGGAAGCTGCCGATCAGCGGCAGGGTACGCAGACTGGACTTGGTCTTGGCAGACTGCTGTTCAATTTCCGTCTGCTTGCCATCAAGAGTAATCGTCGTCACGGTTCGTATGACCGAAATCGTTCCACGCTCAAAGTCGATGGCATCCCACTTCAGTCCCAACACTTCACCCCGACGGAATCCGTAAAAAGCGGCCACCAGCACCGGCAGCTCCAGCTTGGTGCCCCGGAGAGCTTCAAACATCTTCTGCATCTCCTCTGCCGAAAGGAAAACCGGCTGAAAGCTGTTTTTCTTTGGCCTATCCACCTTGTCCGCCACATTCTGCACCAGCATATCGGTCTTGACCGCATATTTCAGCGCCGAGTGGATAATCGCGTGATAGTGGATGACCGTATTCGGCTTTACCTTTCTGAGCATTTCGGAATAAAACATCTGCAAGTGTCGGGCTTCCAGCTCCCGCAAGGTCAGATTCCTTTGGCGGAAGTACGGCCCGACTGGCTTCTTGATCATTGCGGCGTAAGAGCTGTATGTTGCCACAGCCAGCCGCCCCTTGGCAATCTCCAGCCATTCCAGCAGATAGTCGGCGAACAGCATGTCACTGCTCAGGTCGCCCGCCTCTTTGGGCGGTTCAAACTCCGCCCGGAGCCTTGCCAGTTCCGCCTCGGCCTTGCGCTTATTTCCCTTTTCGGAAAGTCCCAGCGAGATCCATTTCGTTTTTCGCTGCCCTCCGGCGTTTTTGTAGTTCAGCACGGCATAATACTTGCCGTTTTTCAAAGTCAGATGTCCTGCTACCATTTTGTTTTCCTCCTGTCTTTCTATTTGCAGAACAGAACTCCAAACCGACAGCATCAGTATACCACCGGTTTGGGGTTCTCTCTATTCTGCGATTTGTTTGATTGCAGCCGTATCGGTACGAATCAGCGGGCGTCCCGGTTCCGTTCTCTCTGCCGCTTCAGCAGTTCCAGGCCCTTGATAATGTCCCGGCGCATCTGCTCCTCGGTATAGCCAGAGGGGAAATATTTCCGCAGCTCCTCCCGTTTGAATTTCAGCTGCTCCTGCTGGTTTGGTTTCGTCTCCGCCAGCACGGCGTAGATCGTCTGGTCATCCAGCAAGCCCTCCTGTGCCAGCTTCTTCAGGCGGATGCTCTGGGCGTGGGACGGGGTGCAGTCGTTCAGCGCCATCGCGTCCAGCACCGCCCGCTGCTGATACGAGTCTAAGTAGGAAAGCTCCACCGCCGGATTGAAGGCGATCTTGCCGTCGTCCACCATCGAAAGCAGTTCGGGAATCAGGTAGGTCAGGCGGATATATCGCTGAATCTGCCGTCCGCTGTCTAAGGTTTCATCAGCCATTTTTTCTCTCGACCACTTCTGGCCAACTTGTCCAGAAGTTATACCCTGATGATTCAGTGCATCCAGCTTCATTTTGTAGGCAAACGCCTTTTCGCTGGGCAGGATGGTCTCCCGCTGCAAATTGGCGTCCACCATTGCGATCACCGCTTCATCGTCAGACAGCTCCCGGACGATGACGGGCATCGTCTCGACGCCCAGCACCTGACACGCCGCCAGTCGCCGGTGACCGGAGATCAGCTCATAGCCGCCGTCCGGCAGCGGCCTTGCCAGCGCCGGGGTGATGGCTCCCACCTTGCGGATGCTCTCGATCATTCGCTGCATCTCCTCGTTGTTCTGCACCTTGAAGGGGTGACCCTTGAACGGGTGCAGCTCGGACAGTGGAATGTTCCGCACCCGCTCCAGTTTGGCATCGTCCCGCTCCGCCTGCGTGGAGAACAGGTCATCCAGCGTGGGTAAAGTAAAATCCGATTTTCTCATTGTGTTGTCCTCACTTTCATAGTTTTTTCTTTCGGGGTCTTAGGGCACGCCCTAACGAGTGTTTTTGCGCTCCGGATCTGCCGGGAGTAAAAACGCACTGCTCGCTCAGATGACGCAGGCATCGCAAGCGGATACACTGTTTGGCTCCGACAGGAGTAAAAACAGTCTGCTCGCTTCGTCGTCACAAGCTCCGTATCCTTCGTTTCGCCGCAAGCGGCAAAACTCACTCGCTCCGCTGTTCCTCCTCTCCCCAAAAAGTCCAAAGGACTTTTCGGGGACCCCATATGGCGTGATACCCGCTTACTTTAATTCATTCAAAACTGCTTCCAGCCTGCTCAGAACTTCCTCTTTCTGAAGCTGTGGAAGCTCCGCTTTCAGGCCGTTCAGCATCCGAAACAGGCGGTAATCCCGCTCCGTGATGGCCGCTTTGACATCTTTCCCAAGCCCCAGCCGCCGCAAGTATTCCGACAGCGGCAGAGAACAGAACCGGGCATTTTCCAGCAGCTTCTGCTTCTCCTGCTCGGTCACACGGACATTGATCCCGTGGTTTTTGCTGCGCATTTGTTCACCCCCTTTCTTCGGTTTGTGACGGCAATGACGGTTGTGACGGGGATTTCCTTATATAGCGATCCCGGCGTCATTTGCGTCATCGCCGTCACGGCGCAGAAATTTGATGAGTCGGCTTTTGCCGGTGCGCTTGGTGCGATACTCGATGCCCAGCGGCTCCAGCACCTCATAGGCGAACTGGCCGAGATACTTTGTGACCATATTGGGCGTGACCTCCTGCTCCTTCATTTCGGTCAGCAGCTCCGTGGCCGTGCCTACCCATTCGGTACGGCACTCCATAAAGTCCACCACCCGAAACAGAAATTTCGGCAGCTCCGCCTTGTGAATATCCTCGCTGTTCTTGCGCTCCACCAGTTCCCAGACAAGGTCGTTAAACTGCAAGGTCAGTTCCTGATATTCCACATCCCGCCCGCTGACCAGCAGCGTAGCGGCGTTTCCGCTGCGCTTACGGCGCAGGATGAAGTTGGTGTCCGCAGCGCCGATGATGCCGGTTGAGCCGCTGACATCGTTAAAGGGATCGTCGCTGTCTTGCAGCTTTCGCAGGTGATGCACCAGCAAAATGGCGATGTTGAAGCCGTCGGCAATGCGCTTGATGGAGGAAATGTCGTCGTAGTCGTTGCCGTACATTCCCGCTTTTCCGGCGCTGCCTTTGGAGTCCCGCACCTTTTGCAGCGTGTCAATGATGACCAGCTTGGTGGCGGAATGCTCGGTCAGGAAATCCGTGATCTGCTCCTCCAGCCCGCCGCCGATCAGCCCGGAGGTCACGGCGAAATACAGGTTGTCCGGGGCGCTGTCGGTAAGATTGTAGAGCCAGTCTTTGATGCGGCGCTGGGTGTCCTCAAGGCTCAGATAGAGCACATCGCATTGCAGTGTAGGCAGCCCCCAAATAGAGTTTCCCTGCGCCACTTGCAGCCCCAGCCACAGCATCAGCCAGCTTTTGCCGATCTTGCTGGCACCGCCGATGACATTGACACCCTGCGAAATAAGGCCGTCTACGATGAACATCGTCTTGCTCATCGGCGTGGACAGCAGGGTCTCTGCGTCCACGGTTTTCAGTTTGTTGTCCATAGAATTCTCCTTTGTAGAATGTTAGAAGTAGATTTTGGCGGGGGCGGATGGAAACGGCCACCCGCCCCCGCTTTGCTATCCCAAAAGCCTTGGAAATCAAGGCTTTCTCGGCGCTTAATGTTCGACGCTGCGTCGCCGCCTGGCCGAGTCCGCCTTCTGCTTGCGCCGGATGGAGCGCCCGCATTCCGGGCAGTATTTCTGCCGGTTGCTACCGGGTGCAAAGGGCTTTCCGCACCGTTCGCAGGTCCGTGTACGCTGCCGGTAAATATCGGCGCAGAGTACCTTGTCGGCGGGCAGAACCGCCCGCCGGAAGTACTTGCACAGCAGCGAATAGGAAATCGTCTGCACGCACACGCAGCCCTCGCCGTCGTCCAGCGGCAGGCAGTTGCCGCCATCATAGTTGGCGCACAGCCTCCGGATCAGCCGGTTGCAGCGTGCCCTTTGGGCGGGCGTCAGGCGCTTGATCTCATCCAACCTTCTTCACCTCCTTCTCCATCACATAGTTGATGACGCTGATTTTCGGGATCTTCAGCGTCGTGCCGATCTTCACGGCGTGGATGTACCCATAGTCGATCAGCTTGTAGGCCAGCTTGCGGCTGATGCCCAGCATCTCCCGAAGCTCTTTGACGGTCACGATGTCCGGGTATTCCGGAAACATCATCTGATAAAGCTCTCTGAGCTCTCCTTTCTTCATAGGCTTGAACCTCCTTTGTCTGTTCTGAATCCGCATTTCTGCGGCGGTTTTTGTTTGCTGCCGCTCATCCGCATCGTTCCTGCCCCGGAGTCTCACCACGGCGTATCGCTTCTTTGATGCGCTCGTTCCTTTTTCGGGAAGTCGTGGCGTCACTTGCCGGAAGCATATCCTTTGGAGGCGGCGATTCAATTTTCAAGGTACACAGGGAGAGAGTCCCCTCAATAGGTAGCCAGCGGGAATGGCTGTTTTTTAACCCCCTCACTAATCAACTGGGAAATTTTTTTCGATTTGTACGAATGAACTTTGAAAAATTCTTTGAAAGCCTCTCTACTAACCAACTGGGGAATTTTTCCGGCAAAAATAAAAAGAATTTTGAAGAAAATTTTTAAGCGCCCCTCCCACTAATCAACTGGGAACTTTTCTGGCAAATAACAAATAGGATTTTGAAAGAAATTTTTCAGGGCCTTCCTACTAACCAATTGGGAACTTTTTCGAGATTTTGGCAAAGTAATTTGAAAAGTCCCCTCAATTTTTCAAAAGGGCCCTTCTACTTACTCTGAATAAGGGGTGCCATTTGGCAGGGTACTTTTCAAAATTCCCCACAAAAATATTTCTCCCTTCACTTACTCTGAATAAGGGGCGCCGTTTGTGGGGGTGTTTTCGAGAAATTTCTCAAATATTTTTTATCTGAACGCAAAAAGCCGCCCTCCCGGTGATAGGAGGACGGCTGATAATCACTATTGACTTATAGATGGCTCCTATAGGAATAGGGCACCGGCCAAGCGGTCGGTGCCCTATTTCTACATACATTACTGAATAATATGCTGTTTAGAATTTCCATTGTTCCATTTCACACAAAGAAGTAATGTTTACGGATGTAATCCCATACTTCTTACTAATCTGTGGAATCTTCATTTGTTTGTCTTTGTTTTCTTCGGTGATAATTATTAATCCGTATTTCATAGCCGTTGCAATTAGAAATGCGTCGCCAGAAGATGTACCGCTTTTTCCTGTAAATTCAATCATCTTCGGATTTTCAGTGACGATTTTTCTAACATTGTTTTGGATGTCGTCGTCAATTTCAAGGACAGTACATTGTTGGGAAAAAATCCACTCTTTAATTTCTTTATCCTTTATTTCTTCGAATATCTCAGAGCAAGTTACTATCGAATGGGAACGCATATATTCTTCGATTCGTTCCCACTGACTTTTATAAACAAGCCGTGTATGAGTTTCCCCTGGTTTCTGAGACAGTATAGACGATGTGTCCATTATGTACTTATAAGGTCTTTCGCTATCGAATAGTGTCATCTGTTCCACTTGGATACCTCCCGCAAAAACTTGTCTATGTGGTTTTGGCCTACATTCAAATGGCGGGCAATATCAAGTTTGCTATACACATCGTTCACATATCCCTGATATAAAATCTTGCTTACAGAAGGACTTGTACGGTCGATTGCTTCTCTACTCATATTCCGCGGAATAGAGGATTTTATTCCATTTTCCCTCTGAATTTTTCTCTTTTCCCGATCTTCTTCGATTTCTCTCCTAAACAAATCTGCATAAGTTTCATATTCGCTTTGGTCAATCTTATGATTACTTCCTATTAGGAACACTGTAAATACAAGGCTTTTCGGAGCCTACAAACCAGAAAAAATAATATTTGATCTATCACATTACGCAAAAAGCCGTCCGGCATGAAAAACGGGCGGCTTTTTTGCGTGGATAGACGGAAAGGAGGCACAAAAATAACTACAAAATTTTAGCGTTCAAATTTGTGCAACTTTAACGAAAAGGAGGATCGTAAATGGCCGATGAAAAACTGAACACAGGCCCTGCGGAGAATACTTCCCCGGAGGCCGCCGGGCCTATCACCACACCCGAACAGGCCGCAGCGTCTGAGCCCCGGCAGGAACAGACCGGGCCTGCCATACCTGAGTCCGGCGATGTGGTTGTGTCCTTTGACAAAATCAATGAACTTATGGCGGAAAAGAGGCAGAACGCCCGCGCCGAAGTCGAAAAGGCGGAAACCCCCGAAACGCCAGAGGCGGCAGCCCCCGGAGAAACACCGCAGCCCGCCAATACGGAGGAACCGAAAAAGCCGCGCCGTGGCCGTCCGCCGAAAGCGGAAAAGGCCGCGACTGAAAATCAGAAAGCGGAGAAATCGGCTGGGGCACGCAAGGGCCGCCCACCCAAGGCGGATAAGGCGGCCCCTGACAAGCCCAAGCCGTCCAAACGAGACAAAGTGTCCCGAAGTGACGGAAAGGCCCCGGATGCCAAGGAGCCCGTAAAGCCCACACAGGATACGGCACCGAAAGAAGCTGCTGTGGAACAGACGGCTCCCGCGCCGACCACACCTCCCCGCCCGGTTGAGGAAGGCAAGCTGGTTTATCTGAAACTTTCCGAGGTTCATCCATTTCACACATTCCGTCCGCACCCCTTTAAGGTAAGGGACGATGCGAAAATGCAGGAAATCGTTGCTTCTATCCGCGTAAACGGTGTAATGGTTCCCGGTCTTGCCCGCCCGGAGAAAGATGGAAACGGCTATGAAATTGTAGCGGGCCATCGCCGTACCCACGGCAGTGAACTGGCGGGGCTGGAGGAAATGCCCTTTATCGTCCGTGAAATGACCGACCACGAAGCGGTACAGGCCATGAAGGACAGCAACAAGCAGCGTGACGGGATGCTCCCCAGCGAATTGGCCGCGCTGCTGGAACTCGAGGTTGAGGACATCAAGCATCAGGGCGGGCGGCTGAAAGGCGTTGCAGAAGGCGATGTTGGGAAACGCTCGGTTGAGATTGTGGGCGAGGCGCATGATATGAACTATAAAAAGGTCATGCGCTACTTGCGGCTCAACTCCCTTGTGCCGGAGCTTCTGGATAAGGTAGACGATAAAAAGATGGGCTTCATGCCTGCCGTGGAGCTGTCCTACATCAAACCGAAAAATCAGAGGCTTATTGCTGTTTCCATTGACGGGGAGCAGGCTTCGCCCTCGCTGGCCCAGGCTAAACGGCTCCGGGAGCTGGATAAGGAAGGCAAGCTCAACGGCGATGTCATTGACGGTATCTTATCAGAACAGAAAAAGGAGGATCGAGGCGTGATTATTTCTACTGCGGAACTGGAAAAGTATTTTGGCAAGGAGGTCACTCCCGCCAAAATGAAAGAACAGATTATGTCCCTGCTGGATGACTGGAAAGAAAAACAGCCGCCGGAGCTGGCAAAAGCCCCGAAAAAGCAGGAACTTGACAAGTAACAACTTCGAGACACTTTGTCCCGAGGGCCCCGCCCTCGCGCAGAGGCTCTGGTGGTATATATCCCCCGTCGCCGCCTGTTTTTTAGTACAGCCGGGAGTGGGCCGTCAAGGGTGCAGCGCACCGCCGTTTTCGGCGGCTCGCCCTTGACGGTCTGCCCCGGCTGTGCTATTTCCCCGGCAAGCGGCGGGGGTATATCCTCCAGAGCCGCCCCCTTTCCCAAGACTGGGAAAGGGCGTGGGGTTTGGGTTGAACTTTCTTATTAAAATATCGGAGGTATGAACGATGAAACGACCCCTTGCTTATATCACCGCTGCATGGCTCGGCGGCGATAGCGAAAACGCAGAACTGGCGGCGCAGTATTGCCGCACCGTGTATGAGGCAGGCTTTTCTCCTATTTGCCCGCCCCTGTACTTGCCCCTGTTTCTCAATGATGCTGTTCCCGAGGAGCATAAAAGCGGCATCGACATGAGCCGTGACCTGCTCCGCCGTTCTCATGTGCTGGTTGTCTGCGGGCACAGTATGACCGAAGCCATGAAAAATGATATTGCCGTGGCCCAGCGGCTGGGAATTACGGCAACAACCCTTGAGGGCATCCTGACCGTCAAGGGACAGGGCCGCCGCTAATGGCAACCCTGTTTGAAGCCTACGTTACCAACGCCGGAAAGTACAGCGAGGGCCAGCTTGTGGGTGAAACACTGAAATTTCCCACAACCGCCCAGGAGGTGGAGGCTCTCTTGAAACGGATCGGCGTGGATGGCGTCCGCTATCAGGAAATTTTTATTACCTCTTTCGATGGGGATGTGCTGGGGCTCTATGACCATTTGAGCGAGTATGAAAATCTGGATGAGCTTAATCATCTGGCCTGCCTGCTTTCCGAGCTTACCTCATCGGAGTTGGAAACACTGGAGGCCGTCCTCGACAGCGGCGATCACTGTTCTTCGGTGCGGGACATCATCAATCTGACACAAAATCTGGACTGTTACGGCTTTTACCCCGGCGTATCCGATGAGGAAACGCTGGGGCGTATTTATGTGGACGATCTGGAAATGTTGGATGTGCCGGATCAGGTAAAACCGTATTTCGATTATGAGGCGTATGGCCGGGATGCCTGCATCCACGAAAACGGCCATTTTGCCCCGGGCGGCTATGTTGTCAAAGAAAGCGATCATTTCGTGGAAGTGTATCACGGCTTGCAGGATATTCCCAAGGAGCATAAGGTGTTCTCTTTCCCGAAGCTCTCTATCCGGGAGCAAATGGCCGCTTATCAGGAAATCATAGACGGTTCTTCTCTGGAGGGCTACCGTCAAATGCAGAAAAAAGACCGTGGGGATCGGTGACGGTACTTCGAGACAAATTGTCCCAAGGAAGGAGGCGGTGTAACTGATTGATGAAGATATTTCCCGGCGCACGATAGCCATATCCGTAAAAACAACCAAGCTGACGGCGCGGGGACTGGCGTATGTGCTGGGCATGGTGGGCAGGAAGATCCGCAAGGCATACCGTGGGCGGCAAGTACCGCATGGAAAACAAAGTGTGCGAAAGCTCATGGCCCACGGTACAGCCACCAACAGCATTGAGCTATCCGGGGATGCCAAGTCCTTTGACCGCGTGGCCCGGAAATGGAATGTAGACTATGCGTTCTATAAAACCGGGCCGGACAAATACCTGCTGTTTTTCAAGGCTGGACAGGCAGACGCAATGGCCGCCTGCTTTTCTGAGTATTCCCGGAAGGTGTTAAGCAAAGCAAAATCGAACCGTGTTCCCATCCGGGAACAACTGAAACAGGCGGCAGATCAGCTTTCCAAAGAAAAGCCGAAACAGAAAGAACGCGCAAAGGAGGTGGCCCATGAGGACAGATAAGATCAGAAAATATTTCATTCCGAACATTCCCTATCTGTTTATCCTGTGGGCGTTCCTCAAACTGGGAACGGCCTACCGGCTGGCGGCGGGTAACGATTTTGCACATAAGCTCATCGGGCTGGGCCAGACGATTGGCCCGGCCTTTGCTGACTTTGCACCCGGTCTTGTCCCGCTGGATTGGCTTGTTGGTATTGTAGGCGCAGTTGGTTTCCGGCTGCTGATCTATTTCAAAAGCAAGAACGCTAAGAAGTTTCGGCGGGATGCAGAATACGGCAGCGCCCGGTGGGGAACGGAAAAAGACATCAAACCGTTTGTTGATCCAAGGTTTGAAAACAACGTGATTTTGACCGGGACGGAGTTTCTCACGATGAACACCCGCCCGAAAATCCCCGCAAATGCCCGAAACCTGAATTGCTGCATTATCGGCTCGTCCGGCTCCGGCAAAACCCGCTTTTGGCTCACGCCCCAGCTTTTACAGGCTCATTCCTCTTATGTGGTGGTCGATCCCAAAGGTGGTGTGCTGGGACAGGTCGGGGCTTTCCTGCAAAAACGCGGGTACAAAATCAAGGTATTCAACAGCATAGATTTTTCAAAATCCATGCACTATAACCCGCTGGCGTATATCCGCAACGAGGCCGATATTCTGAAATTCGTGGATGCCCTGATTTCCAACACCAAGGGCGAAGGCAAGGAAGGCGATCCATTCTGGACGAAATCGGAAACGCTTTTGTACTGCGCTCTGATCGCCTACATCATTTTCGAGGGGCCTGCCGAGGATCGGAACATGAATACCCTTGTGGATATGATTTCCGGCATGGAGGTCAAGGAGGATGACGAGGATTTTATGAACGCGGTGGACTATATGTTTGCCGGGCTCGAAAAGCGCAAGCCGGATTGCTTCGCGGTCAAACAGTATAAAAAGTACAAATTGGCCAGCGGTGTTGTATGCTCTAAAAGACTTCTTAATCAAGCGGTTGGGAAGTCTCTTAGAA
>OJUG01004835.1_pt1 | contig 10398 bp, 6 predicted proteins | sample 1599841 | NCBI WGS metagenome assembly OJUG01 (sample SAMN04168659, study PRJEB22393) | human gut metagenome | biome: human gut microbiome; feature: stool | host: Homo sapiens | collected 2014-05-12 | reverse complement strand
TGAGGAAGGCCTCCTGGAAAAGGAATGGGTATCCAATAACGATGAACTGTTTAACCAGAAGCTGTCAACCGGGAATATTCTGGGATATATCGGTGCATACTGGGCTGCCTGGACCGCGAATTCCAGCCTGAACAGCACCGTAGGACCGGATGCCAACTACCTTGCCTATAAAGTGGTTCCTGAAGGCTATGATCCCGATAAGACAACACTGGGCGGGCGTTCTTCCCTGGGCTGGGATGCCATTGCCATTACCAATAACTGTAAGAACCTTGACGCCGCCCTGAAATTCATCGACTACTGCGCAAGCCAGGAGGGTCAGGATCTGATGTTATGGGGAATCGAGGGCGTGCACTGGACAAAGGACGGTGACACCTATGTACCCAACGAAGAAATTCTTGACGGACTGCAGAACAATCTGGATAAGACCCGTGAAGAGACCGGTATTACCAGATGGACCTGGTTTGTAAGAAATGCCTCCACCCATAAAGACGGTTCTCCCAGCCGTATGCAGATGTCCAGAAAAGACATTACAGCGACCTGGGCGGATAAGAATCTGACCAATACCTATTGGGATACCGCTGAATTTGACAATCTGATTCCTACAGGAAGCGATCCTGTAGCCCTGAAGGCACAGAAAGTTCAGGATATCATCAAGCAGGCTTATCCGAAGATGATTAACGCAGCATCCCCGGAGGAAGTGGATAAGATTTATAATCAGATGCTCGCTGACTGCGAAGCCGCAGGCCTGGAAGAGGTAGAAGCGAAAATCAATGAAAATTACGCAGCGCGTATGGAAATCTGGAATGCGGATAACTAGGACAGCCGGTACTTATTAACATAAGAAGCTATTAGAAACGCGGTTTAAACAAACCGCGTTTCTTAAAAAAAGGGGGTATTAATATGGCGAAAAGTGCTGCAGTGAAGCCGCCTAAAAAACCGCTGAAAAGCAGACTGTGGAATCAGAGATATCTGTTTTTGCTGATGCTGCCGGCCGTTGTCTGGGTTGTTTTTATATGCTATGCTCCAATGACCGGGCTTTACATGGCCTTCACAAACTATTCGCCCACAACGGAAGGGTATTTCCACGATCTGCTGGGAGCGCCGTTTGTGGGGGTGGACTGGTTTGAATATTTCTTTCAGAACGATTTTGTAATGATTATGCGCAACACGCTGGCTACCAGCCTTCTGACACTGCTGTTTTCTTTCCCGGCGCCTATCCTGATCGCTATTTTCCTGAATGAGGTGCGCAGTATGCGGATGAAAAAGTTCGTGCAGACCGCATCCTATCTTCCCTACTTTATTTCCTGGGTTATCGCGGCGAATATTTTCCTCACCTTCCTTTCGGGTGACGGTGTGGTGAACGATATCCTTCAGTTCCTTCATTTTACCGATGAGGATATCCTGTTCTTCCAGAAGGGGCCTTATTTCTGGTGGATCATTGCAATCGCCAATACATGGAAGGTCATGGGCTATAACGCCATCATCTATCTGGCGGCGATTTCAGGCATAGATCAGGAACAGTATGAAGCGGCGGAGGTGGACGGCGCCAATCGGGTGCAGCGGATTATTCACATCACGCTTCCGGCAATCAGGCCTACCATCTGTATTCTGTTGATTCTCGCCATCGGAGGAATCCTGAATACAGGCTTTGAGCAGCAGCTGCTGATGCAGAACGATTCCATCCTGAACTATTCGGACGTGCTTGATACCTACGCTTACCGGTATGGTATGAAAAACGGGATGTATTCCTACGGCACCGCAGTTGGCCTGTTTAAGTCCATTGTATCGTTTATCCTGGTGCTGAGCGCCAATTCAATTACGAAGAAGCTGAACGATTCGGCACTGTTTTAAGGGAGGACGAGAGTTTGAAGGTTCCCTTCAAACTACTGATTAATGCTGTATTGCAGGCAAGCCTGTGATATGCAGGGGGTAAGAACATGAAAAATAGAAAAATCAGACATAGAAGCAAGGAAGACTGGATTCTTGATATCCTTAAGGTTATCGTTCTCTCCGTGGTTACTATTATTACGGTATATCCGTTCTGGAATATTTTTATTATTTCCATCAACGACGCCACGGATGCCATTCGCGGAGGGCTGTATTTCCTTCCCAGAAAGCTGAGCTTTTCAAGCTATATGGAAATACTCACCAAGAAAACATTCCTTGGCTCCATCAAGGTGAGCGTGGCAAGGACGGTCATCGGAACGCCCATAGCAGTGCTGGCAACCTCCATGCTTGCCTATTCACTGTCCAGAAAGGATCTGGTAGGGCGTAAGTTCTGGAACCTGCTGTTTATTTTCACCATGTATTTCGGCGGCGGGCTGGTTCCGTACTATATGGTGTTAAAGGGGATTCACATGCTGAATACCTTCTGGGTATTTATTTTCCCGCTGATGATGAGTGTATACAATATGATACTGGTAAGATCCTATGTGGAATCCATGCCGGAATCCCTGTTTGAGGCGGCGAAGATAGACGGCGCCACGGATCTGACCGTATTTTTCCGGCTGGTGCTGCCGCTGGCGAAGCCGATTCTGATGACGATAGGTCTGTTTGTGGCGGTCAACCAGTGGAACTCCTGGTTCGACGCTTACCTGTATACATCGTCCCAGAGCCTGAAACCCATGCAGTCCGTGCTGGTGGAAATCCTGAACCAGTATCAGACGGGAGGGAGTGTATCCCAGCAGATGTCAAACGCGAAATCCGGAATGACGGTGACGCCGGACAGCATCCGGATGGCGGCAACCATGGTGGCGACCATACCGATCATTATGGTATATCCTTTTATCCAGAAATATTTTGTCAAGGGAATTATGCTCGGAGCGGTTAAGGCCTGATTAAAAACAGGCATTGGAACGATGTTTACTACGGGGGTTAATTATGGTATATAACAGGGGAAATGATAAAATAAATATATGCCTGGATCCGGAGAGCGGCACTTATTCACTGGAGCTTCTGGGGGGAGCTCTTAAGGATATGTGCGCGGCCGTCAGGCTTAAGGACGGAAGGCTTTTAAAAACCACGGATCTGTGGAAGCATGAAATATCGGAAACACAGAGCGATGAGGAGCCGGGGCGCTGCCGGAAGGTGTGCTTCCTCCATTCCGGCGGTCAGGAGTGGAGACTGGTCCAGGAATTCTGTATTTACGCAGATTTCCTGACCGTATCCGCCGCGCTGCTTGGCAGCCGGGAAACTCAGAGCAACTATATTGCGCCGCTCTGCCCCGGAGAGGAAGGAAAACTGGATATGGAGGGGGACATCCGTTTCCTGTCCGCGCCCTTTGACAATGACAAATGGGCAAAATTCGTGGATTATCCCATCCAACATGCTCGGATGTCCTATGAATTCACGGCGCTTCATGAAGAAAACAGCGAAGCGGGGCTGGTTTTGGGTTCCGTGGATCACGATCACTGGAAAACAGGCTTTCTGGCGGAAACAGAAGAAGGAAGCGGCATAACAGGCATCCGCGCGGTTTGCGGCGCGGCGACGGAGGATACCAGGGATCTCAATGGCATAGCCCATGGCTATGTGCACGGGATGAATATAAAGAGCGCTCGTATTTTCGTGGGGTACTTTGATTCCATCCAGGAGGGCCTGAAGACCTACGGGGCCTGCAATGCGGCAATCCGGCCTGCGCTGCCCTGGAAGGGGCCCACGCCCTTTGGCTGGAACAGCTTTGCGGCGCTGATGCCTTTGATTTCCTTTGAAAAGTACAAAGAAGCCAGTGATTTTATGAAGAGCATCCAGGATACGTTCCACGATGCAGACGGCACTCAGTATATTGACTATGATGCGGGCTGGGAACGTTTTACCAACAAAATGCAGGAAACCGTGGAATATGCCGGGGCAAACAACCAGAAGGCAGGCGCTTACTTCTGCCCTTTCATTGTTCTGGAGCCCTGGTTTGACAAAGAGGTGCCGGGTACGGGAGGAAATTATCTGTACCGGGATCTGATGCTGCGGGATGAGCATGGAGAGGTGCTTCCGCCGGTGGACGGACTTTACTCACTGGATGCAACCCATCCCGGCGTGCTGGAATATATGGAATATGTGACCGGAAAGCTGATACAATGGGGGTACAGGTTGGTAAAGACAGATTTTACGGGCCATGGCTGCCGGGAGGGTGTATTCTATAATAAAGACATTACCACAGGGGTGGAGGCTTACAATTACGGAATGAGCCATTTTGTAAGATGCCTTTCTGAGGAAAGGGCCGGTTATCCCATTCTTATCAGCCTTTCCATTGCCCCGATTATGCCTCACGGCTACGGCCATGCCAGAAGGATTTCCTGTGATTCCTTCGGGAGCCTGGATCAGTCGGCTTATCTGAATAACTGCATCACCTATTTATGGTGGATGAATGACTGTCTGTACCGCTTTAATGATCCGGATCATATCGTTACCTATAAAACCTATGACAAGCATACCACGACGCCGGAAGAGGGTATTACCCGTATGAATACGGGAGTTATCTGCGGCGGCCTGATGCTTGCCAGCGATGATTACGGCATACCTGCCGCCCGCGAACGTTCCCGCCTGGTGCTTACCAATGAAGAGGTAAACGCTGTGGCCAGAAAAGGCGGAGCCTTCCGCCCCGTATCGGGCGCACGGGGAGAATTTGCAGCGGATGTATTTATGAGGCAGGAGGAGGACGCGGTGCTGGTGGGAGTATTTAACTACAGCCTGTCGGACGAACGCCATATGGAAATCCCTCTGCAAAAGCTGGGACTTTCCGCCGGGGAAAGGTATATAATAAGAGATCTGTGGAGCAGACAGGAAACAAAGGCTGACGGCGGAGTTATCAGGGTTTCTTTAATACCCGCACAGTCAACCATTCTGAGAATCACAAAAGGATAAGAAAAAATAATGCCCGCCTGAGCGGACAGAGGGGAGAAAATTAAGTATGAATTGGGAAGGCCTGATTTTAGACGAAGAAACCGGACGCTTTACCCTTCGCTTTGCAGGAGGGGAATGCAGGGATTTATATGCGCAGGTAAAGCTGCAGGACGGCACCTGCCTGAAAACAACGGATATGAAGCTGCATAAAAAAAGGGAGACGGAGGTTACTACCGAAATAGGAAGCTGCCGCAGGGCGGAGTTTGTGCATGAGGGCGGAGGCAGGATACAGCTGATACAGCAGTTCGACCTCTATGAAGAATACATGACCATCCGCCTGACCGCAAAAAGCCCTGATACAATCACCACCAACTGCATGACGCCTGTCTGCGGCCATGGAGAGCAGCCGGTCCTTTCTATGGAAGGAGAAGAAATCCGCTTCCTCTCTGCCCCTTTTGACAACGATAAATGGGCAAAATTCGTGGACTATCCGGTAAAATATTCTTCCATGTCCTATGAATTCACCGTAATCCATCCTAAGGAGGCCGCGTCCGGCCTGGTTATGGGCTCCGTGGATCACGACTGCTGGAAGACCGGCTTTTCCGCCAAAACCGACAAGGACGGAAGCATTGTGTGCCTGGAAGCGATCTCCGGCGTAGCAACGGAAGACACAAGGGATCTGGACGGCGCCAGACACGGATATCTTACCGGGAAAGAGATCAGCAGCGCCCGTATTTTCCTGGGCTGGTTCAAAGATTTCCAGTCCGGCCTTGCGGTATATGGAAAAGCCAATGCGGCGATCCGTCCCGCCCTTCCCTGGAATGGCCCTGTAATCTTCGGCTGGAACAGCTGGGCAGCCCTGATGGGCAAGGTATCCTTTGAAAAATATAAGGAAGCCTGTGACTTTATGAAATCCATCAAGGATACCTACCAGGGATCGGATGGCAAACAATATGTAAACTACGATGCGGCGTGGGGCCGCTTTACCAACAAAATGCGCGACTCCGTGGCCTATGCGGAAGCAAACGGCCAGGAACCGGGCACATACTACAGCCCCTTTATCACCCACGAACACCAGTTTAAACAGGAAGTGCCCGGCACCAACGGAAATTACCTGTTTGAAGACCTTCTCCTGCGTGACGAAGACGGAAAGATCCTTCCCCAGATAGACGGCCTGTATTCCCTGGATCCCACACATCCGGGCACACTGGATTACATCTCCTATGAAACGGACAACATCATAAAATGGGGCTTCCGCAGTGTCAAAACCGACTTTGTTGGCCATGGCTGCCGCGAAGGCGTATTTTACAACAAAGAAATCACTACCGGCGTACAGGCCTTCAACTATGGAATGAGCCATTTCACAAAATGCCTCTCCGAAGAACGGGCAGGCTACCCCATTTTTATCAGCCTCTCCATCGCGCCCATAATGCCGCACGGCTACGGACACGCCAGAAGAATATCCTGCGACGCCTTCGGAAGCCTGGACCAGTCAGCCTACCTGAACAACTGCATCACCTACCTCTGGTGGATGAACGACTGCCTCTACCGCTTCAACGACCCGGACCACATCGTAACCTACAAAACCTACGACAAACACTCCACCACACTGGAAGAAGGCAGGACCCGCTACCACACCGGCGTGATCTGCGGAAGCCTGATGCTCACCAGCGATGACTACGGAATCCCCGAAGCCAGGGAACGCGCCAGAACGATCCTGACAAACGAGGAAATCAACGCCATAGCCAGAAAAGGCGAAAGCTTCCGCCCTGTTTCCGGAGCCGCAGGAGAATTCGCCGCCGACACCTTCGTCCGCAAAGACGAGGATGCCACAATAGCCGCAGTATTCAACTACAGCCTGTCCGACGAGCGCCTTGTAGCAATCCCCCTGGAAAAACTGGGCCTCACCCCCGGTCACCCCTACAAAGTAAAAGACCTCTGGACCAAAAAAGTAACAGAACCCCAGTCCAACACCCTCCGCCTCACCCTGCTGCCCGCACAATCCACAATCCTGAAGATCTACCAATAAATCAACACAAATAGTTTATGACATTAATATAAAAATGACTGTGGATCCCCCACCTGCAGATTATCACTACAGTTACGGGATCCACAGCCCTTTTTAGCCCCCCAATCCTTTATCCTACTATTTAGTAGTGGTATTCAATATTCTTCCGGCCAGCCAGTGAGGTGCCAGCCATGTTCGGTCCCAGGGCGGGGGCGGCGGGGAGTGTTTACAGAACCATTGGAAAAAACGGTGATGTTTCTTACTGCCCCGAAAGGCCAGGATTCCGCCGCCCCTAGCGGCTTGTCTGACGAAGACAGCAGACGCCAGTCGCTGTCTGAGGAGTTCCAGCCGCGTTGGCGAAATCCTGGCCTTTCGGGACAGTTAGAAACACCCCGTTTTTGAGACTGGCTCAGTAAACACCCCCGCCGCCCCCGCCCTGGGACCGAACATGGCTGGCACCTCACTCCTCCCCCGCCAAAAGAATTATGGAATTTCCCTCCCAATTATGTTAGGATGATAAAGAAAATATTTCAGAGGAGGATTCAGATGAGCATAAGAATTGGCATATTAGGCTATGGAAACCTGGGCAGAGGCGTAGAATGTGCGATTAAGCAGAACCCGGATATGGAACTGGCGGCAGTATTTACAAGACGCGCGCCGGAATCCGTCAGGATTCAGACACAGGGCGTTCCTGTCTGCAGAATTGAAGATGCGGTGCAGATGCAGGATAAAATCGATGTCATGATTCTCTGCGGCGGAAGCGCCACGGATCTGCCTGTGCAGACACCTGAGTTCGTGCAGTATTTTAATGTAATAGACAGCTTTGACACCCATGCGAAGATCCCGGAACACTTTACGGCCGTTGACGAGGCGGCGAAGAAGAGCGGAAAGGTAGGCATCATTTCCTGCGGTTGGGATCCGGGCATGTTTTCACTGAACCGCCTGTACGCAAATGCGGTACTCCCGCAGGGTAAGGATTATACCTTCTGGGGCAAGGGTGTCAGCCAGGGACATTCCGATGCCATCCGCCGGATTGAAGGGGTAGCGGATGCAAGGCAGTACACCATTCCCGTGGACGAAGCGCTGGCCAGCGTTAGAGCCGGAGAAAACCCGGAGCTGACCACCAGGCAGAAGCATACGAGAGAATGTTTTGTAGTAGCGCAGGAAGGAGCGGATAAGGCGCGTATTGAAGAAGAAATCAAGACGATGCCCAACTATTTTGACGAATACGATACCACCGTACACTTTATCAGCGAAGAGGAAATGAAGCGGGATCACAGCGGCATCCCTCACGGCGGCTTTGTCATCCGCAGCGGTAAGACAGGCTGGAATGAGGAGTTTGGGAATGTGATTGAATACAGCCTCAAGCTGGATTCCAATCCGGCCTTCACTTCTTCCATACTTGTGGCTTTTGCAAGGGCGGCATACCGTCTGGCAGAAGAAGGACAGTCCGGCTGCAGGACAGTATTCGATATCGCGCCCGCCTATCTGAGCGCAAAGAGCGGTGAGGAACTGCGCAGAACCATGCTGTAAGCAGAAGAAAAAGAACCATGAAAATTGCCTGGATACAGGCCGGATGGCCTGAAAAAAGGGCGCGGAAATTACTGAACCCGGAGGATTGATGAATCTTCCGGGTTGTTTTTTTGAAGAATGATACCATATATAGTGAATTTGTTCTTTTTTTCTGTATCCCCGGTTTCTGACATGCGCCGTGTTTCCTGTCCTTTCAGATGCAGGAAGTGTCTGGGCCATCCGGGGTATGGCAGGATGGATTTTGGGGTTTGCAGATTCGGTTAGCCCTGTGCGGAGGATGGGGCCTGCGGCGTACCCATCTGGCATAAAGGGTGATATCTCCGGTACTGCCCTGGGGGATTACCGTGACCTGTCTGCCTCCCCCGGGAGCATTATACCAGCCGGAAAAACGGAATCCGGTGCGCTCTCCGGGTGGCAGCAGCCGGATATCAGGAGAGACGGCCGTATAGGATTCCGGATTGGGATGGGAGCTTCCCTCCAGATTTTCATAGCGGATAGCATATACAATGGGAATCAGCCAGACCTGCGTCTGATTTCCGTTCAGCCTTATTTCCCAGCCATCGAAATCCTGAGGCGGTTTCCGGAAGGCATCGGCATCCTGCTGCGTAAGAGTGGTATGTGGGGGAGTGCCTTCTCCGGCAATGACAGGCTCTCCCTCCGGATTGGGTGATACATATCCGGAATTGTCCAGCTGTATTACGGACCCGGAATCCAGGCCGCCCTGAAGGAAGACCACGGCGTCACGATCTTCAATATAAAAACCATTGGTTATATCCCTCAGCCCTTCAATATAGAATTCTCCATTATTATAAATTCCCGGCGCATAGGACGAGGCCCGGTTCTCCCCGCCTTTGCCCAGCGAGGCCTGGTTCAGCTTATAGACCTGGGAGCCGATATCGTTGTATATTCCGCCGCCCACCCCCGCCTGATTCAGAAAAATATCACCGCCCGTAAGGATGGCTGTGCTGCCGCCGTGGTTCCACAGGCCGCCTCCCTGTCGGCGGGCCGTATTGGAGTGTATGCTTCCGCCCGACATATCCAGCATGGAGCCCTCCGCCAGGCTGACGCCGCCCCCGGACTGCAGGGCGCTGTTCCCTGAAATATCCGTTCCCGGCCGGATAAGTAGCCGCCCCGGAATACAGCAGATGCCGCCGCCGTGACCGCCGAAACCACTTTCTTTGGCACCGGCCCGGTTATTTTGGACGAGCACTTTGCCCTGAAGCGTAAGCGTTCCGTTTGCCGTATTGCAGTAAATACCGCCCCCGTTGCCGATATGGCAGGTATTATTAGTGATGGAGGAAGCATCTGTAATCAAAAGGGATGCGCCGCCTCCTCCGTTCCAGATAGCGCCGCCGCTGTTATTGATAGCGGTATTGCCTGAAAATGTGCTGTTTTCCACGGAGGTATCCAGCGTCCCGCTGCCGGAAAAGAGGCGGAGGGCGCCGCCCTCGTAGCCGGCCGTATTGGAGAGCAGCCTGGAATTTATAAAACGGACGGTTCCGGTGCTGCCGCTGCTGTAATATATGGCGCCACCGCTGTTGCCGGTCTAATTTTCCGCAAAACGGCAGCCATCCGAGAGAAAAAAGGTTTCGGCCTCACTTCCCAGGAGGATAGCGCCGCCGCTGCCGGAGGAGCAGTTGGAGAGGAAGCTGCTGTCGGCGGCAGTGAAGGAACAGGCGGACAGGCCGGCGTACAAAGCAATGGCCCCACCGGAGGCCGAGGCCTGATTATCCTCCAGCAGACAGCTTTGAAGATGGATTTCGGAGGGGTGTGCCAGGGAGCGGTTCTGAAGCCACAAACCGCCGCCGCTACCGGAGGCGTCTGTGGTGGCTGTATTTTTTATCAGGCTGCTGTTTTGGGCGGAGAGGGAAAAACCTGCATCGGAAAGCAGATAAAGCATTCCTCCTGTACCGGCCGTATTTTCCCTGAATACGGTACCGTCGATGCTGATGGAGACGGGTTGCAAAACCGCTGTCAGACAGACTGCACCGCCGTTATTGGAGGCCCTGTTTGCCGATATC
>OJUG01004821.1_pt1 | contig 10424 bp, 7 predicted proteins | sample 1599841 | NCBI WGS metagenome assembly OJUG01 (sample SAMN04168659, study PRJEB22393) | human gut metagenome | biome: human gut microbiome; feature: stool | host: Homo sapiens | collected 2014-05-12 | reverse complement strand
CGGTGACTGCGGTAGCCGTGGTATTCTCCGCACTGATCCTGCTCTACCTCGCTTTCTGGGCCCTCGGCAAACTGATGATCCATATCGCAAAGCGCAACAAGCAGAAAGCCTCGGGTACCGCCACAGTTGCACCTCCCGTGAAGATCAAGAATGAAGGAGCGATCGTGGGAACTGAAATCGCAGCAATCGGCATGGCGCTGAAAATGTACCAGGACGAAATGCACGACATTGAGTCGCACGTATTGACGATCAACCGCGTGGCCAAAGCTTACTCGCCGTGGAGCTCCAAGATTTACGGCCTCTCGCAGCCGCTTCGCAAATAAGCCTGTGTGTAACAGTTCTAATCAGAAAAACTTAACGACAAAATGAAGGAATATAAATTCAAGATACACGGAAACGAATACGAGGTTTCCATCAACAGCGTGGAGGACAACATCGCGGACGTAACCGTGAACGGCACGCAGTACGAAGTGGAGATCGAAGGTAAAGCTTCGAAGGTCAGCAAGATCACCAAACCCACTCCCTCGACGAGCTCCGCCGCCACGACCGCAGAGGTGATTTCGACGGCCAAGGCTGCCGCGAAGAAGAGCGCCGGCACGGCCGTAAAGAGCCCGCTGCCGGGAGTCATCGTCGACCTGAAAGTACGCGAAGGCGACCAGGTGAAAGCCGGCCAGCACCTGCTGGTACTCGAAGCGATGAAGATGGAAAACAACATCGACGCAGACCGGGACGGTATCATTGTCGAACTGAAGGTGAACAAAGGCGACTCAGTGCTGGAGGGCGACACACTTTTAACGATCGGATAGGCTTATGTTGGCAGAAGTAACCACCGCAAGCAAAGGATTCCTCGCATTTTTGGGGGATAACCTGCATCAGATCATCGCAAACACCGGGTTTGCCAATGTCACGTCAGGACACCTGATCATGATCGGCGTAGGTCTGTTTTTCCTCTACCTGGCCATCAGCAGAAACTTTGAGCCGATGCTGCTCGTCCCGATCGGATTCGGTATCCTGGTGGGCAATATCCCATTCTCTCCCGGTATGGAAATCGGCATCTACGAAGACGGTTCCGTACTGAATTACCTCTATTTCGGCGTTATTAAAGGTATATACCCGCCTTTGATCTTCCTCGGCATCGGCGCCATGACCGACTTCTCGGCACTGATTTCGAATCCGAAGCTGATGCTGGTCGGCGCCGCCGCACAAATCGGTATTTTCGCCACTTACATGGGGGCGCTCGCGTTGGGCTTCACCGCCGCCGAAGCCGGTGCCATCGGTATCATCGGTGGCGCCGACGGCCCGACCGCGATCTTCCTGACCAGTAAGCTGGCACCCGACCTGCTCGGCGCCATCTCGATCTCGGCATACTCCTACATGGCCCTCGTCCCGGTAATCCAACCGCCCGTGATGCGCCTGTTCACCACCAAAAAGGAGCGCCTGATCCACATGAAACCGCCCCGCCAGGTATCGACTACCGAGAAGATTCTCTTCCCGATCATCGGTTTGTTGCTGACGACCTTCGTCGTTCCGTCGGCAATTCCGCTGCTGGGAACTCTCTTCTTTGGCAACCTGCTCAAAGAGTGCGGCGTGACGAAGCGTCTGGCCAACACTGCGAGCGGTTCGATGACCGACATCGTGACGATCCTGCTGGGCTTCACCGTCGGTGCATCGACACAGGCCACCACGTTCCTGACGCCCAAATCGCTTTACATTTTCATCATGGGCGCGTGCGCATTCTTCGTGGCTTCGTCCTGCGGCGTGCTGTTCGTGAAGTTCTTCAACCTGTTCCTGCCCAAGGATGCGAAAATCAACCCGCTGATCGGCAACGCCGGCGTATCGGCCGTACCCGCTGCCGCGCGCGTATCGCAGGATATGGGATTGAGATACGACAAGACGAACTACCTGCTGATGCATGCGATGGGCCCGAACGTGGCCGGTGTGATCGGCAGCGCCGTAGCAGCCGGCGTGCTGCTCGCATTCCTCGCTTAATACAGTTATTGTTCATCTCACCTGAACGGTTAACGTATTTAATCAATTTAATATGACGGAGGCGGCCCAATGGGCCGCCTCCGTCGTTTTCTCCCTCCATTTACCCCGGTTAGTTTCGCCCGAGTTACGTTTCTTCTCGATTATCACCTTGATTCTGTTATTCCGGAGCATTCACAATACTACTGCACCCACGGGTCTCTCCACAGCGTTTCGATTTACTATTCCCAATCCCATACTATCGGGCGGCCAAATAACACGCCGACGAACATAGCCAACCTGATTGATTAGTTTATCGACCGACTATCCGACCGGTTGCTGAACGGACAGGCTTCCTGCCTCAAACATTCAGAAGCACCGCCCGTGAAAACAGTAAAGCGGGAGACTCTATATCCCCCGCTTCACGAATACTCTCTAATACTAAAGCTTAGTGGCAGCCGCAGCTGCAACCGCCTTCGTGCTCCTTATCGCCGCAGCCGTTTTCACAACCGTCGCCGCAGCCATCGCCGCAACCGCAACCGGCATTCATCGGGCCGAGGTCTTCCGGAGTCGCTTCGCGCACTTCTACGACCTGCCCCTTGAAATCGAGCGACTTGCCCGCCATCGGATGATTGAAGTCCATCGTCACGACGTCATCTTTCACGTCTTTGACTACGCCTACCAAACGATTACCCTGGTTGTCACTCATCGGAAGCTGGTTGCCTATCTCGAGCAGGCCGTCCTCAACCTTGCCGTCGACCATGAACACCTCTTTGGGCAGGTCTACCACCGCTTCGCCGATCACGGGACCATAGGCATCGTCGGTATCGAGATGGAAAGCGAACTCATCGCCCTTGCTTAATCCTTTGAGGTGCGCCTCGAATTTGGGCAACAGGAATCCTGCACCATATACGAATTGCAGCGGACTCTCGGCCGTTACTTTCTCAACGAGCTCGCCGTTGACCGTCAGTTCATAGCTGAGCGCCACAAACGTTTTCTCTTTTTCTCCGATTTTCATCTGTTCTATGCTTGTTTAAAATAAATATACTTTATAATCCTCGCAACGCCCCTCTCCCGCAGAAAGTTTCGGCAGCTACGACAGTCGCGCACCCCTATTCTTCATACAATACACCGCAGGTGCATTGCAGGTTGCGGTCTCCATACCCGCCGTCGATCTTCGACACATAAGGGAAGAACTTGCTTTCGCGGATCCATTTCAGCGGATAGACCGCCTTTTCGCGGCCGTAGCCGTGGAGCCAGACATCGGCTGCCGCTTCGGCTGCCGTGTGCGGCGCCATTTTCACAACATTATCTTCCGCATCGGCCTTTCCGTCGCGGATCTCCTCGCATTCGCGCTTAATCTGTACCAACGCCTCCATAAAGCGGTCGAGCTCGGCTTTCGGTTCACTCTCGGTCGGTTCCACCATCAGCGTCTCATGCACCGGGAACGACAGCGTCGGAGCATGGAACCCGTAATCCATCAGCCTCCGTGCAATGTCGGCACACTCCACGCCGGCGTATTCTTTGCGGAAATGCCGCAGGTCGAGGATCATCTCGTGCCCCACACGGCCTGTTTCACCGGTGTAAACCACATCGTACTCTTTCTTCAAAGCTGATGCCATATAATTCGCGTTGACGATCGCCATTTCTGTCACGCGACGCAAACCGTTTGCACCCAGCATTTTGATATAACCGTAGGTAATCGGCAGAATCGACGCGCTGCCGAACGGGGCCGCCGCCACCGACGTGATCCCATTGTCGCCGCCTGTTTTCACAATCGCATGGCCCGGCAGGAACTCCACCAAGTGTGCGGCTACGCAGATCGGGCCGACGCCCGGACCGCCGCCGCCGTGGGGAATCGCAAAGGTTTTATGCAGGTTCAGGTGGCAGACATCGGCACCGATATAGCCCGGATTGGTCAGCCCTACCTGCGCATTCATGTTGGCTCCGTCCATATAAACCTGGCCTCCGTTGTCATGTACGATCTCGACGATCTCGCGGATCCGGCTCTCGAATACGCCGTGCGTCGAAGGATAGGTCACCATGATGCACGCGAGCTCGCTGGCGTTCGCCTCGGCTTTCGCTTTGAGGTCTTCCACATCGATATTGCCCCGTTCGTCGCAAGCCACCGTCACGGTACGCATGCCCGCCATCGCGGCCGAAGCCGGATTGGTACCGTGTGCAGAGGCCGGAATCAGCGCGATGTTGCGATGCCCCTGCCCCCGGCTCTGGTGGTAAGCACGGATAACCATAAGGCCGGTATACTCGCCCGACGCACCCGAGTTGGGCTGCAACGATGTGCCTGCAAAACCGGTGATAACCGCCAGGTCTTTCGACAGTCCCGCGATCAGCTCCATGTAACCCTCGACCTGATCGGCCGGAACGAACGGATGGATATTCGCGAACTCGGCAAGGCTCAGCGGCATCATCGTCACGGCCGGATTCAGCTTCATCGTGCACGAACCCAATGATATCATACTGTCGGCCAGCGAAATATCACGATGTTCCAGTTTTTTGATGTAACGCATCAGGTCGGTCTCGTTCCGGTATTTCTTAAAGACCGGTTCAGTCAGGTATTCAGAGGTACGCTGCAGGCTCTTGGTCACATGGCTCTGCTCGTCGATCTTTTTCAGCGGCGCGAATTTCCTGCCGGCCGCCTGGGCGAAGATCGACAGTACTTTGTTCGCCTCGTCGAGATCGGATACCTCGTCGAAACTGATGCGGATACGATTGTCGTCGACATAGAAAAAGTTAATCTTCTGTTCCAGCGCAAGCGGACGGATTTTGCCTGCATCGGCCTTCACTTCGATCGTATCGAAAATACTCCTGGTCGCCAATTCATAGCCCAGTTTCTCCAATCCTTCAGCTACTGCGACGGCATGTGCATGCGCATTCAGCGCAATGCGGCGGATACCCTCGGCGCCGTGGTACACGGCAAAGAATCCGGCCATCGTCGCCAGCAGCGCCTGCGCCGTACAGATATTCGACGTCGCTCGCTCGCGTTTGATGTGCTGCTCGCGCATCTGGAGCGCCATTCGCAGTGCCTTGTTGCCGAGACGGTCCACCGATACGCCGATGATGCGGCCCGGCATATTACGTTTGTATGCGTCTTTGGTCGCCAGATAACCGGCCTGCGGACCGCCGAAACCCATCGGGATCCCGAAACGCTGCGTCGAACCGACCACGATATCCGCGCCCCACTCGCCCGGCGCCTTGAGCAGCGCAAGGCTCAGGATGTCTGCCGCCACGGTTACCAATACTCCGCGGCTGTGAGCGGCGGCGGTAAAGTCCTCGTAATCGCGCACCTCGCCGTTGGCCGCAGGGTATTGCACGATCGCGCCGAACTCGCGGCCCGTAAAGTTGTAATTGTCGAACCGGTCGCTGACGATTTCGATCCCGAACGGTTCGCTGCGTGTAAGCAGCAGGTCGAGCGTCTGCGGGAAAATATTCTCGTCGACGAACAACACGTTGCGCCCCTCCTTGACCGCCTCACGGGAACGGAGCGAAAACATCATCAGCATCGCCTCCGCGGCGGCCGTCGCTTCGTCCAGCAGCGAGCAGTTACTCACCTCCATGCCGGTCAGGCTGATCACCGCAGTCTGGAAATTGAGCAGCGCTTCGAGACGGCCCTGCGAAATCTCGGCCTGATAAGGCGTGTAAGAGGTGTACCACGACGGATTCTCGAACACGTTGCGCAGGATTACAGCCGGCGAAGCCGTGCCGTAATACCCCATACCGATCAGGCTGCGGTAGATTTTATTCTTGCGACCGATCTCACGGATGTGGTTTGCAAATTCATACTCGCTCATGCCTTCAGCCGGCAGATCGAGCGGTTTTTTGAGACGAATCGTCGCCGGCACTACCTGCGAAATCAACTCTTCGACACTTTTCACTCCGATCACCCCGAGCATCTGCGAGAGCTCCTGCTCTCCCATGCCGATATGGCGCTCAACAAATTTATCCTGTGACATAATATAAATTGTGATTTGTTTTCCGTTACCCGCATCTCTGCGCAATTCCGCTTAGCCAACCATTACGAGCGCTTTTCCCGGCATGCCTTTCCTTGCGCTCCGCAACTTCCGCCTCATCGCATAATCACTGCGCCACCCCTCTGTGGGCGCGGTTTTCCCAATCAGGAAGCGACACAAAGCTACAAAACTTTCTCGGTGAAACAAAGCGGCCCGGGAGAAGTTATAAACATTGAATCACAGCCCCGCACCGCTCTCCCGCCCGGATTTCCGGCATCCTCTGTCGCCCTTTCGGAGTCCGTCTATGTTCAAGCGCCCTCAACAACCAAACGAGGCTGTTACTTTCTCAATCAGAATCAGAATTGGAAACTGTCGCTGACATTACGTTACATCAGAAACCGGCACCCCAACGGCACATCGCAGCCCCAGGTAAGAGCTTAATTCCGAAACTCCGGATACCTCGCGCAGGCATCCGTCGCGCAACAGCACGTAACGCGTGGCGATACGCAACACCTCGCGAAAACTGTGATCGGTAATCACGATTCCCCGGGTTTCGGCACTGCGGACAATCTGCTGCCGAACCGTTTCGGCGGCAAGCGGAGAGAGTCCGTTGAACGGTTCGTCAAGCAACAGGTAACGAGCCGGGCTTTGCAAAATCAAACGAATCTCGAGGAGTCTCAGCTCACCTCCCGAAAGGTCGCGTACCCGCGTCCGCGCGATCCTGGCCATGACAGGATCGGCAAAAAAATCGCAGCACTCCCCGAGAAAGAGCCGTACGACTTTCTCGACCCGCATCGTCAGAGGTAAAAAATCGGTTTGCGGCAAATAGGCCAGTTTACCGGAACGAAAAACGGCACGGGACATCGCCTCGCCATCGATCCGCACGAAACACTCCCCGCAAGCCAAAGTCCCGAAAATGATTTTCATCAGCGTCGATTTACCCGCACCGTTCCGCCCGCAGAGCGCCGCTATTTCACCGGGACGGCAACGCAGGCTGACGTCGGTCAGCACCCGGTGCTCCCCAAACGCATGCATGACGCTGTCTACTTCCAGCCCTACCTCCATACCTGTACCCAAAGTATTCATACGCACACCAAGAGCATTAAAAGAGAAACGGAGATCCAAACCGAAAACGATACGGCAAAACTGACACCCCATAATTCCGCACGACCGCAACCTGCATTGCAATAAAAGTCGTACTCGTTTTTGCGCATCATCTCCTTAAATCCGAAAGCCGCCAGCAACCCGACCGTCATGTGAACAAAAAACACGATACCGACCTTGCCGGAAAGCGTCGGTTCTGCTTCGGAACAAATTCCGCCGAGAACCACCGCAACCGGAATACTAACCCATAACGTACTGGCATAGAAAGCCCTGTAAAGAGGAATTTTGTGTCGTCTGGAGCGTGCTCGGCCCATATTGTCAAGGTTAAATATCACTCGATCACCCTTGCAACCCCGACAGACAGGCCGCAATCCATCCAATCGCATATCCGGTCCGGGTTCACCCTTCAAACCGGGGCAACCCGCTACACCGGCCCACCCCAATTACATTCCAGCATCACACATTACCTGTATTGTCCAAATACCAATATCCGGGTACGCCACCGGATACGCCTAATAGGTAAAACTGCTGCCGCCGATAAATTCGCGCAGGATCGAGGTGGGCGGAATTTCACTGCCGTCCAGCGGGGTGAACTGGTCGAGGTACTTGAGCAACCGGCGCGCCTCCCCGTATTCGGGCATCGTATCGGGAACCTCGTGCAACAGCGGTTCGACAAAGCTCTTCAGCACGGCGATCTCATAAAACAGCGAGGAGTTGAACATCACGTCGGCCTGTTCCTGGTTCGGGAAAATATGCAGGTCTTCGCCCCGGCGCACGCTCTCCCAACGGCGCAGCGTCGCGGTCGCATCGTTGCCGCGTGTGCGGTAATCGCGCACGATACGGCGGATCAGCCGGTTGTCGGTCGTTGCGATACGGTTCATGTTATCCATGGAGATGGAAGTAAAAGCCGACACGTAGATCTTAAACTTCAGCTTGTTGTCGATATGCGGCGTCAGGCCGGGGTTCAGGCCGTGGATCCCCTCGATAATCAGCACCGAACGGTCGTCCACCTGCAGGCGGTTACCGGCGAAAACACGTTTGCCGGTAATGAAATCGTAACGCGGAATTTCGACCTCCTGTCCGTCGAGCAACTGGGCGAGGTGCCGGTTGAACAACTCGATATCGATCGCCTCGAGGGCCTCGTAGTCGTACTCGCCTTTCTCATCCAGCGGCGTATGCTCCCGGTCGACGAAATAGTCGTCCAACGACACCAGTACCGGATGCAGCCCCAGTATCCTCAACTGAATCCCGAGCCGTTTGGCGAACGTGGTTTTGCCGCTCGACGACGGGCCGGAAATCAGCACGATCCGGCCGCCGCCGGTTTCGTGCGCCGCAGCGATCTGGTCGGCGATGCTGGCCAGCTTCTTTTCGTGGAAAGCCTCGGCGATCTTGATCAGGTCGCCGCCGCCCCCTTCCAGAATCCGCGTATTCAACACACCGATCGTCGCCACGCCGAGTACATCGACCCAACGCGTATATTCGCTGAATACGTCGAACATCTTGTGCTGCGGCACCATGTTCTCCAGCCTCGAAGGGTTGGTGCGGCACGGGACCGAAAGGTGAATGCCCTTATAATATTTATGCAGCCCGAAAAGCGGCACATAACCCGTCGTCGGGGCCAGCGCACCGTAGAAATATCCCGACAGGTCGGCCATCGTATAGAGCGTCACGTAGAGGTGCGGACGCGTCTCCAACAGCGCGACCTTGTCCTCCATGCCCAGTTTCGCATATAACTGCACGGCCTCCGTGGAGAGCAGCCGCTGCCGGATAATCGGAATATCCTGCGCCACCAGTTCGCGCATCCGTTCGTCGATCGCCCGGAGTTGATCGGGGGTAATATCTTCCATCCCTTCGATCTCGCAATAGAATCCTTTGGCGACCGAGTGTTTGATGTGCAGCTTCTGTCCCGGGAAAAGGTCGGAAACCGCCTTTTGCAGCACGAAAAAGAGCGTTCGCTGATAGACCCGCATCCCTTCGAAGTGGGTAATGTCCACGAACCGCAGCGAAACGGGGCTGTAAATTTTGTAGTAGAGCTCCTTGAGGCGGTTGTTCACATATCCCGCCAGGAAAGGATTCGGATTTCTGATCGCGAGCATCGCGATCACCTGGGCCATCGAAGTCCCGGGATTTACATGCAGTTCGCTCGCAGTATTCTCACAGTATATTTTAATCGTATCGTTCATAAACTATTAAATGTAATCCGTTATGTAAGGTTCGTAAAAAGAAACGTCCGGCACAACTGTTTTGTTTTATCTTTTTATCGGTTTTACAGGTCATTATCTCTTTTTCGCAAATTTCCCGGAGCCGTCCGCCGTCCGGGCCGCAAATAAACTCGACTCCAGTCCGAAGCGACCGCACCCCTCCGCAGCCGTTACCCTTATAACGGTCGCCAGCCGCGCAAATGCACGGCTGGCGACGTATCCGGGAAAGGGTCACAATGCCGCATTCGCCGAGGGAAGGGCGGCGGGAAGAGCCGCGGCGGTACCCCCGGAGCTCGCCGGAATATCCGGCGCGCAGAACAGTTGCAGATTCGAAATCAGCGGGCAGGCTTTCGCTTCTTCGACGGTCAGCCGCACCTCTTTGGCCGTCACGGTCGGCAGCCGCAGAATGCGTTTGTAACCGATGGTCGTCTCTTCGGCAAGCGTCCGCCATCCGTCGGCAGTCAGCGCTTCGACCCTGAACTTCTGCACCCGCTGCCCCAGCGGAATATACTCCTGCACCAACAACCGGTTGAAAACGGTCGGCTGGTCGAACATAACAGTCAGCGACGCGTTGCGTACATCGTCATCGGTAGCCCAGTAAGTCGCCGTATCTCCGTCGGTCACCCGCATCGCGCCATACCTGCCGCTGTGTCCACGCACATTCGATGCCGAAACCCGCGCATCCGCCGCCAGATCCTTGGGAAATTCGGCTGCCAGCGCCCGGGCGAACTCCATCAGCCGGAGGGAGTCGACGGCAGGAATGCGGCCGGTCTTATCGGGCGGAACATTCAACAGCATCGAGGCATTGCGCCCTACCGACGCATAATAGATATCGAGCAGTTGCGGCACGGTCCTGACCAGCGAATCCTCGGCCTCGTGGTAATACCACCCCGGGCGGATCGACACGTCAACCTCGGCCGGAAGCCAATGGGTCCCGTCTTCCTGCCCGGCGTTGAGCGCTTCGCGGTCGGCCGCCCCCGGTGCAAAGTCGGCCCTCTTGAGCAGCGACCAGTTCGTTTCGCCGGCAAAGCCTTTTTCATTGCCGACCCAACGCACGTCCGGGCCGCCGTCCGAGAACATCACCGCGCCGGGCTGCAACTCCCGGACGATTTCCCACGTCCCCGGCCAGTCGTAGTAAGATCGGAAGAGCGTCGTGTAGGGAAAGAGTGTAGATCTCGGTGGTCGC
>OJUG01004780.1_pt1 | contig 10523 bp, 10 predicted proteins | sample 1599841 | NCBI WGS metagenome assembly OJUG01 (sample SAMN04168659, study PRJEB22393) | human gut metagenome | biome: human gut microbiome; feature: stool | host: Homo sapiens | collected 2014-05-12 | reverse complement strand
CCTGCCTGGGCGTCAAGGCAGGTATGAACGAGGGCACTCCGCCATATGCGCGCCTGCTTGCCGCGAGCGGGCGGGGCCGCGAAATGCTGCGCATGATTGAGGGCCGCAGCTCAGTGCCGGTAATAACCAAGAGCGCCACCGGGCGCAAACTGCCCTTCGAGGCGCGCGAGTGCTTCGAGCTGACGGCGCGAGCCCGTGACCTCTTCGTCCTGGGAGCGCCGGTCGTGAGCGAGCGGCGGGGAGGCAGCGACTGGCGCGCAACGCCTGTGGTACTGTGACGCCGCAGGGCATACATTATATTGTACCCTCACCCGGCATAGCGCCGGGACGGCCGGTGATTGCTGCCGGCCGTTTTTGCCCTCTGAGTTTCGTTCTCAGCCGAATAAGGGCAAATACGCAACTCAGGGAGGTGGATTACACGATTTAGCTCATTCGCACAACGATTGGTCAAAAAGATAACGACATTTTTCGCGTGTTTGTCTGCGAAAGACACTTGATTTCTTGCTAAAGATGGAGTATAATTTAGCGCAAGGCTGAGAAAAACATTTGTCCGCCTTACACGGACAACTCGGTCAAGGAAATAGGAGGAATGAAAATGAAGAAGATTCTTGCACTGCTTCTTGCTCTCGTCATGGTCTTTGCTCTCGCGGCCTGCGGCGGCGAAGGCGGCACAACGACATCTGCCGACCCGAATGCAAATAACAGCGACAACTCCCAGGCCAGCGGCGACAACGTCATAAAGATCGGCGTGTTCGAGCCCCTGACCGGCGACTCCGGCCCGGGCGGAAAACAGGAAATGCTCGGTATGCAGTATGCGCACAGCCTGCGACAGACTGTGGAGATTAACGGCGTGGAGTATAGCATCGAGCTCGTACCCGGCGACAACCAGTCCGACGGTACCAAGGCCGCCACTGCCGCCAGCAGTCTCATAAGCGAAGGCGTCAGCGTTGTCCTTGGCACCTATGGTTCCAGCTCCGCTATAAACGCAGCTCCCATCTTTGAGGAGAACCAGATTCCCGCCATCGGCGTGACCTGCACCAACCCCGGCGTCACTGCGGGCAATGACTACTATTTCCGCATCTGCTTCCTGGACCCCTTCCAGGGCACCGTTCTGGCCAACTTCGCGCAGGAGAAGTTCTCCGCCAAGAAGGCCTATTGCCTGGGCGAGCTGGGCAACGAGTACGATCAGGGCCTGATCAAGTACTTTACCGACGCCTTTGACGGCGAGGTCATCACCGACTCCTTCCCCACCAACACCTCCGACTTCAGCACTTACCTGTCGAAGGCTGCCTCCTCCGGCGCGGAAGTCATCTTCTGCCCCGTGTCCATCTCCTACTCCACTCAGATCGTGAAGCTGGCTGCTTCCATGGGTCTGGAGATCCCCATTCTGGGTTCCGATACGCTGGACAGCAACATGGTTCTGGAAGCCGCTTCCGGCTCTGACGTAAAGCTGTATGTCTCCACCTTCTATCAGGAGGGCGGCTCTCCCGAATTCGACGAGGGCATCAAGGCCTGGCTGAACGAGGACGCCACCGCCATGACCAACAACGGCGGCAATGACACCATCGCAGCCGTCACCGCCATGGGCTATGACGCCTACTATGTGGCGCTGGAGGCTCTGAAGGCCGCCGGCTCCACCGATCCCGCCGCTGTAAAGGCCGCGCTGCCCGGTGTGACCTACACCGGCGTCACCGGCGACATCGCCTTTGATGACATCGGCGACGCTATCCGCGACACTGCCTACATCAAGGTGGCTGACACCGCCAACAACGCTTGGGCTCTGGAAACGATGCAGAAAGCCGGTTGATCCGATCCTGCCGACCTGCCTGGTGGGGACTCCCCCGCCAGGCGGTCTTACCGTTTACAGACGGTTCGCGTGAACACGCCAAGGCCGGGACCGCCCCGAAAGCAGCCGCTCTGCGGCTTTTTTCAAGACGGCTCCGCCGCGTGCCTTCCGCGTAAAACTTGAAAGAAAAGGGAGGGTTCCCCGTGCAATACGGCATCTCCATTCTGCTCTCCGGCATATCGCTGGGCGGGCAGTACGCCCTCATCGCCATCGGCTACACCATGGTCTACGGCATCCTGCGGCTGATCAACTTTGCTCACGGCGATGTATTCATGGTAGCCGGTCTGATGATGGTCTACCTCAGCGCCAGCCTGCCGCTGGCTGCGGCCATTCCCCTGATGATCATTCTGACTGTGCTGCTGGGCTTCATCATCGAGCGGGCGGCCTACAAGCCTCTGCGGACAGCCCCCCGGATGTCGGTGATGATCTCCGCCATTGGTGTCAGCTATCTGCTGCAAAATCTGGCGACCTACGTCACCGGCGGCCTGCCCCAGATGTACCCCGCTCTGCCCGGTCTGTCCAACCAGCTGACCATTGCGGGGGTATCCACCAAGTATGTGACGGTGGTCACGCCGGTGCTGGTGGTGCTTCTGGTGGCGGCCCTGACCCAGCTCATCAACCACACCCGGATCGGCATGGCCATGCGGGCCGTGTCCCGGGATTTTGAAACCGCGCAGCTCATGGGCATCCGGATCAACAGCGTGATCTCCGTGACCTTCATCATCGGCTCTCTGCTGGCGGCCATCGGCTCCCTGCTGTACTTCACCAACTACCAGTCCATCGTCCCCCTGTCCGGCTCCCTGCCGGGACTGCGGGCCTTCGTAGCGGCAGTATTCGGCGGTATCGGCTCCATTCCCGGCGCCGTGGTGGGGGCGTTTCTCATCGGTATCTGCGAGAGCGTCATCAAGGGCTCTGATTGGAGCGTCTTTTCCGACGCCTTTACCTTCGCCATCCTGATCGTGGTGCTTTGCGTGAAGCCCACGGGTCTGTTCGGCGAAAAGGTCACGGACAAAGTGTAAGGGGGGGATCGACTGTGCTGAACGAAAAGAAAAGCAAACGGGGCACGGTGATCGCCCTGCTCTGCGCGCTGGCACTGTTGGCGCTGGTCATCCTGCTGGAAAACACCATGAAGCCCACGGGCATGTTATTCACCGTTCTGAAAAAGGGCGCGGTATACGCGCTGGTGGCGGTGTCCATGAACCTGCTCAACGGCTTCACCGGCCTGTTTTCTCTGGGACAGGCGGGCTTCATGCTGCTGGGCGCTTACACCTACGCCATTCTCACCATTCCCACGGCGGACCGGGAAGCGGTGTACTATCTCTATAACGGCTCCGCCGTGAATTTCTCCCTGCCGGAGCTGTTCGGCGGCGGGGCTGTGGGGCTGGTGCTGGGCGTTCTGCTGGCCCTGTTTCTGGGCGGCTGCGTGGCGGCAGCGGTGGCGTGGCTCATCGGCCTGCCGGTGCTGCGTCTGAAATCCGACTATCTGGCCATTGCCACCCTGGGCTTCGCGGAGATCATCCGGGCCATTTTCCAGTGGGACCCCCTCGGCCCCGTGACCAACGGCGCCAACGCCCTGAAGAACTTCCCCACCTTCTCCAGCTTCAATATCCAGAATGCCGACGGCAAGGTGATCCTGCGGCTGTCCACCTTCGTACCGTTTCTGCTGGCGGGGGTGTGCGTGGCGGTGATCGTACTGCTGATCAACTCCACCTACGGCCGGGCCTTCAAGGCCATCCGGGATGATGAGGTGGCGGCAGAGGCCATGGGCATCAATCTGGCCCGCCACAAGCGGCTGGCCTTCTGCATCAGCTCGTTTTTCGCCGGGGTGGGCGGCGGCCTGTTCGCCATGTTCGCTAATCAGGCGCAGGCCAAGGTGTTTACCACGGCTATGACCTACGAGATCTTGCTGATCGTGGTCATCGGCGGCATCGGCTCCATCTCCGGCAGCTGCATCGCGGCATTTCTGTATGTGGCGGCCAGCGAATGGTGGCTGCGGTTTCTGGACGCCGAGACCTACATCGGCAGCTTCAAGGTCCCCTTCCTGCGCACCGGCTTCCGGATGGTGGTGTTCTCCGTCATCATCATGGTGGTGGTGCTGTTCTTCCGGAAGGGCATCATGGGAGATAAAGAGCTGCCGGATCTCCTGAAAAAGCGGCAGAAAAAAGCGAAGAAGGAGGCGGTACAGCCATGAGTGAGCAGCTTTTGAGACTGGATCACATCACCATGCAGTTCGGCGGCGTTGTGGCTGTGGACGATCTGGAGCTGGAGGTCAACGAGGGCGAGATCGTGGCCCTCATCGGACCCAACGGCGCGGGAAAGACCACCGCCTTCAATGTCATCACCGGCGTATACCAGCCCACCAACGGCGCGGTGTGGTTTGACGGGGCGAAGATCATCGAAAACCACCCCCAGGGCAAAATGAAAAAGCAGTACAAGGGCCAGTGCGACGGACTTTACACGGAGACCCTCTCCCCTACCCCGGATAAGATCACCCGGGCGGGCATGGCCCGGACCTTTCAGAACATCCGCCTGTGGAAGACCCAGACGGTGTTCGACAATGTGCTCATCGCCAAGCATTGCCGCTCCACCAGCAGCGTGTTTTCCGCTGCGTTCCGGCTGAACCGGAAGGAGGAGGCGGCCCAGCGAGCGCAGGTGGAGGAGCTGCTGGAGATCGTAGGGTTGGCCGATGTGAAAAACGAGTTGGCCACCAGCCTGCCCTACGGCAAGCAGCGGCGGCTGGAGATCGCCCGGGCACTGGCGGCGGAGCCGAAGCTGCTGCTTCTGGATGAGCCGGCCGCCGGCATGAACCCTCAGGAAACAGAGGAGCTGACGGCCTTCATCGGGGAGATCCGGGAGAAATTCAAGATCACGATCCTCCTCATCGAGCACCACATGAATCTGGTCATGGGCATTTCCGACCGCATCTATGTGCTGGATTTCGGCAAGCTGATCGCCCACGGCACACCGGCGGAGATCCAAAAAAATCAGCGCGTCATCGACGCGTATCTGGGGGTGGCTGACGATGCTTAAAATTGAAAACCTCCAGGTCCACTACGGCGGCATTCAGGCTCTCCGGGGCATTTCTCTGGAAGTACCGGACGGCAGGATCGTGACGCTGATCGGCGCCAACGGCGCAGGCAAATCTACCACCCTGCGGACCATCACCGGACTGGTAAAGGCCTCCGGCGGCTCCGTCCAGTGGGACGGGCAGGAGCTGCTGGGCAAGTCCATCGACAAGATCATCTCCACCGGCATCGCCATGAGTCCGGAGGGCCGCCGGGTCTTCCCGGATATGACGGTGCTGGAAAATCTGAAGATCGGGGCCTATCTGCGCCGGGACAAGGCAGAGATTGAAAAAGACATCCAGTGGGTGTACAGCCTGTTTCCCCGTCTGGAGGAACGGAGCTGGCAGCTGGCGGGCACCCTCTCCGGCGGCGAGCAGCAGATGCTGGCCGTGGGCCGTGCCCTCATGTCCCGCCCCAAGCTGATGATGCTGGATGAACCGTCTCTGGGCCTGGCCCCGCTGGTGGTGCAGGACATCTTCTCCATCATCCGGGAGATCAACCGGCAGGGCGTCACGGTGCTGCTGGTGGAACAGAACGCCAACATGGCCCTGAAGATCGCGGACCTCGCCTATGTTCTGGAGACCGGCACCATCACCATGTCCGGCACCGGCGCGGAGCTGCTGGCGGACAGCCGGGTGAAGGAAGCGTATCTGGGAAAAAGCAGCTGATTTCTGCCGAATACACGCAATGCCCGAAGGAAGATCTCCTTCGGGCATTTTTCTGCAGGAATCCAACCTTCTGCTGACCGCAAAAAAGCTGCCAGGGAGATCAACTCCCCGGCAGCTTTTTCACTCGTTCAATTTCTGAAGTGCGGTCTCGGATGCACATACGCGCCTTAGCACATTAGCAGGATAGGTTCACGTGCTCCATCAGGTCGATGAGGTCCCGAATGCCCTGCAAATAGGCTCGCACCGGGATGCGCTCGTTGGTCCCGTGGACGCCGGTGGCCGCTTCCTGCGGCTCTGCCATGAAGGGACTGCACCGCAGGCAGATGTCACAGATCTACTCATAGTGGTGGGCATCTGTGGCCCCCACGGTCATGGACGGCAGGAATACCACGCCGGGGTCTTCAGCGGCTCTGTGGTGATGTAGGGTGCCAGAGTCTCAAAGGCCCCCATCATCACCGGGCTGAGCCGTACCGGGAAGGGCTTGCGGGTGATGTCGGCGATGGCGCAGGCCAGATGCTCCAGGGACGTGCCGCCGTAGGGACGGCTGGAATGGCCGCCGACAGAGCGGACGGATAACTCCAGGTCCGCGTAGCCCTTTTCCATTAAATCCACATGGGCGATGGCGATGTCCGGAGCGCCGAAGGCCGCGCCGGACTCGATCTTGCCGCTGCCCTCGTCCAGAGAAAATTCCAGAGTCACCTCCTGGGCCTTGAGATAGTCGGAGATGGCCTTGGCCCCCAGGTTCAAGGTCTCCTCGTCATCGCCGAAGGCCAGATAACTCTGCATATTACGATTCACAGAGACACATTCGACCCCGGATGTTCCGGAAAGGCAGCAAATGAGCGCACAAATGCATGGGCATCGGCATAGCCATGTCCATGTACATGCAGATCAGCATTCGAGAACTCAGATTAAACATAGCTGCCGCTCCTTTTCTTTAACATACCGTTTTTGTTGGTCGCATAATACTGCCGATTTCTTTTGAAGTCAATCAAAACCTTATCAGTTTCATCAAGTTTATCATTTTTCCAAATCTCAATTTCTGCCCGGCAAAAATTTAAACACTTTGTCCCGCTTACTCCACAGCTTGGCCGACCTGTATCACCAGAACCGGTCGATCTGCACGCCCAAGCTCTGCCCTTTGCGGCAAGTGCCTCTGCCGCTCAGTCCAGCGCCGTCAGCAGCTGTCAAGACAGTCCGCACTCACTTTTCTCGCCGAAGTCCTATCAGAAAAATGAAAAAGAAGCTTGGCGCAGCTCCGTTTTTTCTCCGGCGGTGTTTGACAACGCCCTTCCCTGCGGTATAATAACCGTATTGTAAGCTTGCCGGAAACGGCGCAGTTCAAAGGAAGGATGACGTGCTATGACCATGGATACCAAAGCTCTGCTGGCAGAGGCGGAAGCCCTGAAGCCCCAGCTTCTGACGGATCGCCGGACCCTGCACAGGGACCCGGAGGTAGGCCCCTCCCTGCCCCACACCGCCGCCTATGTGACGGAACGGCTGACGGCGCTGGGGTATACGCCCCGCTCGCTGGCCGGGGGCGTGGTGGCGGACATCACTGGTGAGGACACCGGCCGGTGCGTGCTGCTCCGGGCGGATATGGACGCTCTCCGGGTCCGGGAGGCCACGGGACTGGATTTTCAGTCGGAAAACGGCGCCATGCACGCCTGCGGCCACGATATGCACGCCGCCATGCTGTTAGGCGCCGCCGCTTTACTCAAGCGGCACCAGGCGGACTTGAAGGGTACGGTGCGGCTGGTGTTCCAGCCGGATGAGGAGGGCTTCACCGGGGCGAAGTCCATGCTGGCGGCCGGGGTCCTGAAGGACGCGCCGACGCCCAAAGCGGCGCTGGCCCTCCACGTCAACTCCGGCACCCCCTCCGGCATGGTGCTCTGCGGCCGGGGGACGTTCATGGCGGGCTGCACCCTGTTCCGGATCTCCGTCCGGGGCACCGGCTGCCACGGGGCCATGCCGGAGACCGGCGTGGACCCCATCAACATCGCCGCCCACATCTATCTTGCCTTGCAGGCGCTGACTGCCCGGGAGATCTCCGCGAAGAAGCCTGCCGTGGTGACGGTGGGCCGATTCCAGGGGGGACAGGCCCCCAACATCATCCCGGAGGAGGCCGTGCTGGAGGGCACCATCCGCACCTTTGACCGGGAGCTCAGCGCCCGGATCATGGAGCGCATCCGGGTCATCGCGGAAAACACGGCGGCGGCCTTCCGGGGCAGCGCCCAAGTGGAGGAGATCGCCTCCGCGCCGCCGCTGGTAAACGATCCCGCCCTGATGGAGCAGGTCGCGGGCTGGGCGGAGGAATTAGCGGGTAAGGAAAAGGTGTACCGCCTGGATCAGGGCGGCATGGGCTCCGAGGACTTCGCCTCCTTCACCTATGAGCTGCCCTGCGCCTACCTGCTGCTGGGAGCCGGAACGCCACAGGAGGACCCTCGCTACGGCAAGCCCATGCACAACGAGGCGGTGGTGTTCAACGAGGACGTTCTCCCCACCGGCGCAGCGCTCCACACCCTGTTCGCCCTGCGGATGCTGACGCAGGAAACCTGAACCGTCCCCTCCCCTTTTTGCGGCAAATTCAGACTTTGTTCACCAAAGGCAGCGCCGCCGGTGGTAGTCTACGAGCAGAAAAGAGGGGGAGCACATATGAAAGAAAAAAAGAAAGGCGGCAAGCGGGCCGCGCCCAACCGCCGTGGCTGGCTGCTGGCGGTGCTGGTATTGGCGGGCCTTGGGATCTGGGGTATTCTGGAATGGCGGGCCCATACCGCGCCGGGGCCGGGCATCTCCGTCAACGAGGAAGCCCTGACCCGCAGGGAGCCGTTTTACCAATATGACGCCCCCGGCGTCACCGCCTATGCCGGGGTGGACGTTTCCAGCTATCAGGGGAACGTGGACTGGCCCGCCGTAAAAGCCGCCGGAGCGGACTTCGCCATGCTGCGGGTAGGTTTCCGGGGCTACGGCACCGGGGCTTTGGTGGAGGACAACGCCTTCGCCCAGAACGCCGCCGACGCCGCCAAAGCGGGGCTGACGGTGGGCGTTTACTTCTACTCTCAGGCCGTCACGGAGGAGGAAGCCGCCGAGGAAGCCCGATTCGTGGTGGAGCGGCTCCGGGGGACGAACGTCAGCGGCCCCATCGCCTACGATCTGGAATTTTACACGGCGGATGAGGCCCGGACCGATGACCTCACCGGCGAGCAGGCCACCCAGAACGCCCTCGCCTTCTGCGACGTGATCCGTCAGGCGGGCTACGAGCCGGTGGTCTACATGAACCTCCACTGGGCCGGAAGTATGTACGGCATGGAGGAGCTGGCGCACCTGCCGGTCTGGCTGGCCAGCTACGGCCCGGTCCCGGCGCTGGACCGGGGCGTGACCCTCTGGCAGTACAGCGAGAGCGGCGTTGTGGACGGCATCGAGGGTCCTGTGGATCTGGATCTGTGGTTCACCAAGGAATAGCGCTCCTCAACTCCCCGCGAAAAAAGACGATCTTCATGCGCCGCCCCGCGGCGGCCCCTAAAAAGATCAATGACCAAGGAGGTCCCCTATGCGGCTTTCTATTAAAACCTGCACACTGGATATGCCCTTTGCGGCCATGCTGGATTTCTGCGTGGCGCAGGGCGTTCAGGCGGTGGAGATCGGCACCGGCAACTGGTCCGGCGCGCCCCACATCGACTTGGACGAACTGCTTGGCTCCGAAACGGCCCGGCAGCGCTGGATGGACCAGCTTCGCCGCCGGGATATCGCCCTGTGCGCCCTGAACTGCTCCGGCAACCCCCTCGCCTTCCAGAAGGACTGGGAGGTGACGGAGAAAACCTTCCGTCTGGCGAAGCTGCTGGGCGTGGAGAAGATTGTGATGATGAGCGGCCTGCCCGCCGGCTGTCCCGGCGACAAGACCCCCGTCTGGATCACCACCAGTTGGCCGCCGGAGACCCAGGACATTCTGGACTACCAGTGGAACGAGGTGGCCATCCCCAAGTGGAAGGAGCTGGTTCGCATGGCGGCGGACTGCGGTATCCGCCAGATCGCGCTGGAAAACCACGGGATGCAGCTGGTGTACAACCCGGAGACCCTGTTCCGTCTGCGGGAGGCCGTTGGCCCTATGGTGGGCATGAATCTGGACCCCTCCCACCTGTTCTGGATGGGCGGCGACCCCATCGAGGCCGCCCGGGTTCTGGGGGAGCAGAACGCCCTCTACCATGTCCACGGCAAGGATTCCCGCCCGGAGCGGCGGATGTCCGGGCCAAACGGCCTTTTGGACACGAAGCCCATCGACCAGTTCCGCACGCGTTCGTGGAATTACGTGGCTGTGGGCTGCGGCCACGGCGCCCAGTGGTGGAAGGAGTTTTTCTCGGTTGTCCGCATGTCGGGCTACAACGATGAGATTTCCCTTGAAATGGAAGATTTGACGCTCTCCATGCTCGACGGCCATCTTGCCAGCCTGCAGGTGCTGCGCGAAGCGCTCAATATTAATTAAATCTTACATCTATAATAACAGGTGCTGCAGCTTTCGCTTACAGCACCTGTTTTCTTTATTATATTAAGTCTTAGCGTTCCTTAAGAGAAATATAAGGCTCCGCAGGCTGCACGCAGCGGTACGCCGGACGGATGATCTTATCCGTGTTGATCAGCTCCTCCAGGCGATGCGCGCTCCAGCCGACGATACGCGCCATGGCGAACACCGGCGTGTACAATTCCGGCGGCAAACCCAGCATGGAATACACAAAACCTGAGTAAAAATCAACATTTGCAGACACGCCCTTATAGATGTGGCGTTCCTGCGCGATAACCTTGGGCGCCATCTCCTCGACCATGGTGTACAGCGCGAAATCCGCGTCTCTGCCCTTCTCGTGCGCCAGCTGACCGACGAAGGATTTGAACACCTGCGCACGCGGATCCGATATCGAGTACACAGCGTGGCCCATGCCGTAGATAAGACCC
>OJUG01004778.1_pt1 | contig 10528 bp, 6 predicted proteins | sample 1599841 | NCBI WGS metagenome assembly OJUG01 (sample SAMN04168659, study PRJEB22393) | human gut metagenome | biome: human gut microbiome; feature: stool | host: Homo sapiens | collected 2014-05-12 | reverse complement strand
ACTTCTCCGTCGCTTCCGGCGGCGGCACGGGCCGTACCCTGCACCCCGATAACGTCGCAGCCGGCCCCGCCAGCTACGGCCTGACCGACTCTCTGGGCCGCGTCCACGGCGATGCTCAGTTTGCAGGTTCCTCTTCTGTGCCTGCACACGTCGAGATGATGGGCCTCATCGGCATGGGCAACAACCCGATGGTCGGCGCTACGGTCGCCTGCGCTGTTGCTGCAGCTCAGGCTAACGCCTAAGTTTTTCCTAAGTTTCAGCGAGGGGGAGCTGCTTTCCGAATGAGCAGCTTCCCCTTTTTTGCTGATAGATGTCCGAACATAAGCAACCCGAATATGAGAAGGAAGAAACAATGAAAAAGAATCAGATCCGCAAGAGCGTGGCTGCGCTGGCCATGGCGGCTGTTGTGGGCGTCAGCCTGCTGGGCTACGGCTGCGGCAGCAAGCCCGCTTCCACCGCAGGCGGCGTGTCCGGTGATTTCATCGGCACTGCCAAGGGCATGGGCGGCGACGTTACCGTTACCCTGACGCTGGAAGACGGCAAGATCACCGGCTGCACCGCTGAGGGCAAGGACGAGACCCAGGGCATCGGTACGCTGGCACTGGAGCAGCTGCCCGCTCAGATCGCTGAGACCGGCAGCATCGCCGTGGACGGCGTGTCCACCGCGACCATCACCTCCAACGCCATCAAGGAGGCAGCAGCCGCTGCCCTGACTGCCGCCGGCCTGAACGCCGACGACTATAAGATCGAGGTCAAGGCCGACGAGACCAAGGCTGAGGATTCCACCGTTGACGCTGACGTTGTCATCGTGGGTGCAGGCGGCGCAGGCATGACCGCTGCCATCACCGCTGCTGCCGAGGGCAAGAGCGTTGTGATCGTGGAGAGCCAGGCCATGGTGGGCGGCAACTCTGTGCGCGCTACCGGCGGCATGAACGCCGGCAAGACCGTGTATCAGGATGAGAACGAGTTCGGCGAGTCTGCCGGTGTCGAAAAGACCCTGAAGACCGCTGCTGAAAAGTACGCTGACAACGAGACCATCACCGCTCTGGCAAAGACCGTCTCTGAGCAGTGGGCAGAGTACCAGAAGAACCCCACCGGCTACTTCGACTCTGTTGAGCTGATGGAGCTGGACACCATGATCGGCGGCAAGGGCATCAACGACCCTGCTCTGGTGGAGACCCTGTGCTCCAACTCTGCTGATGCCATCGACTGGCTGGACGAGCACGGCATCACCCTGCACAGCGTTTCCAGCTTTGGCGGTGCATCCGTCAAGCGCATCCATCGCCCTGTGGACGCAGAGGGCAAGACCGTTTCTGTCGGTTCCTACATGATCCCCCTGCTGGAGGAGAACTGTGAGAAGGCTGGCGTTCAGATCCTGCTGAACACCACCGCCAACGAGATCCTGACCGATGCGAGCGGCGCTGCTGTGGGCATCAAGGCCACCGGTTCTACCGGCGAGACCGTCACTGTGAACGCCAAGGCTGTGGTGCTGACCACCGGCGGCTTCGGCGCAAATCTGGACATGGTTGTCGAGTACAAGCCTGAGCTGAAGGGCTTCATGACCACCAACGCTGCCGGCGCTCAGGGTCAGGGCATTGAGATGGCCACCGCCATCGGTGCTGGCACCGTGGATATGGACCAGATCCAGATCCACCCCACCGTTGAGGCCAACACCGCTGCCCTGATCACCGAGGGTCTGCGCGGCGACGGCGCTGTGCTGATCAACGCCGAGGGCAAGCGCTTCATCGACGAAGTGGGCACCCGTGACGTGGTCTCTGCTGCTGAGATCGCTCAGACCGGCAGCTACAGCTGGCTGGTGGTCGATCAGGCTATGGTCGATGCTTCCAGCGTCATTCAGGGCTACATCAAGAAGGGCTTCACCGTGACCGGCGAGACCTACGAGGAGCTGGGCAAGGCAATGGGCGTTGATGAGGCTGCTTTTGCCGAGACCATGAAGACTTGGAACGGCTATGTTGAGGCCAAGAATGACCCCGACTTTGGCCGCACCAGCTTTGCAAACCCGCTGGATACTGCTCCGTACTATGCAATCAAGGTCACTGCTGGTGTGCACCACACCATGGGCGGCCTGACCATCAACACCAACACCGAAGTCCTCAAGGAGGACGGCACTGTGATCCCTGGCCTGTTTGCAGCAGGTGAGGTCACTGGCGGTGTGCACGGTGCAAACCGTCTGGGCGGCAACGCTGTTGCAGACTTCACCGTGTTTGGCCGCATTGCAGGTAAGGCTGCCAGCGACTACGCTGCATGAGTACCCGCAAAGCACCTGAAAACGCTTCCGGCTCCAAAGGCCTGAAGCCATGGATGAAGAACCTGATCTTTGCTGCAGTGATCCTTGTGCTGGCAGCAGCGCTGTATTTCGGCGTGCGCGCAGCACACAGCAGCAAGGGCAGCGGCCTGCAGGCCACCGTCGATTTTGGTGATGGCATCACCGAGACTCTGCCGCTGGATACAGACCACGATTACCTGTATGATGTGGGCAATTATGTCGTGCATCTGCAGGTAAAGGATGGTGCCATCGCGTTTTTGGACAGTCAGTGCCCGGACCATGTGTGCGAGCAATTCGGCTGGCTGGACAAGGACGGCGCATGGGCTGCATGCGTCCCTGCCGGGGTGTATGTGGTAGTGGAAACTACAGCTGAATAAAGATCGTGCTTCAAAAAAGAGGCAGTACCCTGCAAGAGCGGGGCACTGTCTCTTTTGTTTTGTCTGGAAGGCAAAAGAGGGCACGGTGTGAAAGTTGGGTAAAACTTTGACACAAATGCGTCAAAACAAAATTTAGACGCTTGTGTAATAGACGAAAATGCGATAAACTAACAATAAACTCTTTATCGCGCGCTTTTGCAAAGCCTGCGCCCGATACCGAAACCAGGGCATGCCCTGAAAGATACAGGAGGAAACAGCAAGCATGATCTTTAAAAAGAAGCAGGATGCTGCGGTACAGCAGACGGCTGCGGGTGAGGCAAAGCCCGCAGCGAAGGGCGGCAAAGCAGCAGCCTTTTTCCGCAAGAACTGGAAATGGATGGTGCCGGTGGTGTGCGTGGCCGTGCTGGGCGGATGGTTCATCCTGCGCCCGGACAAGGCACAGAACGCCAATAAGGACATCAACTATGTGCAGGTCTCGCCGTCCAAGCGGGATGTGTCCAACACCCTCAGCGGAACCGGCACTCTGAACCCTGCCAATACGTATAATGTTAAGTCGCTGGTAGCGGGCAAGGTGTTGACCAGCAGCTTTGAGGAAGGGGACATCGTGGAGGAAGGCACCGTGCTGTACACGGTGGACTCCTCCGATGCCACCACCAAGGCGGAGCAGGCGTCCATTGCTCTGCAGCAGGCACAGCGCAGCTACGACAAGACGGCAGACCGCCAGTATGTCCGCGCCGAGGTGGCAGGTGTTGTGAGTGCCCTCAAGGTGGCCAAGGGCGACGAAGTGACCAGCGGTCAGGAAGTGGCGGTCATCCGTGACAGCTCCAAAATGGTGCTGCGGCTGGAGTTCCCGGCAGCAGATGCCGCCACCTTCTCGGTGGGCCAGAGCGCAGAGGTGACGCTGGACGGCACCTTTGAAACGCTGACCGGCACCGTGACCGCTGTGACCGGCACCGATGCCCTGAGCACCGGCAACCTGCTCACCCGCACCGTGACCATTGCTGTGCGCAATGCAGGCGGCCTGACCACTGCGCAGGCAGCAACGGCAACCATCAATGGCGTGAACTGCATTGCCGCCAAGTGCTTTGAGTATCAGGCGGAGCGCACCCTGACTGCCCTTGCCGCCGGTACCGTGACGGCCATCAATGTGCCGGAAGGCGGAGCCGTAAACAAGGACGATATCGTGCTGCAGATCAGCGGCGAGGACCTGACCGAGGCCATCCAGTCTGCCGCCGAGAGCCTGCGCAGCGCCGAGCTGAACATGGACAATCTGCAGGAGGCCATGAACAACTACACCATCACCTCGCCCATCAGCGGCACCATTATTGAAAAGAATGCCAAGGCCGGGGACGCGCTGTCCGCCGGCTCGGACCTGTGCACGATCTTTGACCTGAGCTATCTGGAGATGACCCTGAACGTGGACGAGCTGCAGGTCAGCAGCCTGTCGGTGGGTCAGAGCGTGCAGGTCACGGCGGATGCCGTGCCGGACAAGACCTATACCGGCGTTGTGACCCGTGTTTCCTTGAAGGGCACCTCCAACGGCGGCACCACCACCTACCCGGTCAAGGTGCGCATTGATGAGACCGATGGCCTGCGCCCGGGCATGAACGCCAATGCTGAGATCGTGGTGGCACAGGCAAAGAATACCCTTACCGTGCCCAACGCTGCCATCGTGCGCGGCGGCTATGTGCTGGTCACGCAGGACTCCCCCAGCGCAGTCAACGCAGACCCGGGCATGATCGCGCCGGACGGCTATGTGTATGTGCCGGTCAAGACCGGCGTCAGCGATGACAACTACACCCAGATCGTCAGCGGGCTGACCGGCAATGACACGGTGGCTTACGACTCTGCCGCAGCAAGTACCGATACGTACTATGACGACGGCGGCTATTACGAGGCGGATGCAGAGGGCACCGAGGGCGAGGAAGGCGCCGATGCTGCGAACGGCATGGTCGATGAAGAAGAAACGGAAAACGGGACCGTACCGGCGGAAGAGCCTGCGGAAGCCGAGGAAAAGCAGGGCTCCGCAGAGGATGCCGTGAATCCGTCTCAGGCAGACGGCGTGGTCTATCTGGGCTGACACAGGAGGAATGCATGAGCGCTCTGATCGAGTTTGATGAGGTGTGCAAGTATTACCAGATGGGTGACACCACGGTAAAGGCTGCAGACCACATCACCATGAAAATCGAAAAAGGCGAGTTCGTGGCCATCGTGGGCCAGTCCGGCTCCGGCAAATCCACCTGCATGAACATCATCGGCTGTCTGGATGTGCCCACCCACGGCACCTACCGCCTGAACGGAAAAGACGTTGGCCGGATGAGCCGCAACGAGCTGGCATCCGTCCGCAACGAGATGCTGGGTTTCATCTTCCAGCAGTACAACCTTTTGCCAAGGCTCAACCTGATGGAGAACGTGGAGGTGCCGCTGGTGTATGCGGGCATCGGCCGCGCCGAGCGCCACGCCCGGGCCAAAGAGGTGCTGGAGCAGGTGGGTCTGGGCGATAAGCTCAGGAACCGCCCCAACCAGCTTTCCGGCGGCCAGCAGCAACGTGTTTCCATCGCTCGGGCGCTGGTGCGGAACCCGGCGGTCATTCTGGCCGACGAGCCTACCGGCGCACTGGACAGCCACACCGGCCGCGAAGTGCTGGGAATGCTGCAGCAGATGCACGATGAGGGCCACACCGTGGTGCTCATCACCCACGATAATTCCATTGCGGTGCAGGCAGACCGCATCATCCGTCTGGAGGACGGGCGGGTGGTCTACGATGGCGATGCCCATGCACCGGAAGCCGTGGTGCAGCCCACGCTGCTGCCGGAAACGCCGGATGAGGAGGAGAAAGCATGATTATTGAAACCTTCCGTCAGGCCATCCAGAATGTGTGGAGCAACAAACTGCGCACCTTCCTTACCATGCTGGGCATCATCATCGGCGTTATGGCAGTCATCGTCATCGTGGGCTTGGGCAACGGCATGACCAAAAGCATGCGCGACAGCTTTTCGGCACTGGGTACCAACACCCTTTCGGTGCAGGTGTGGGGCAACGGCTCCCGTACCGTTCCGGTGGAGGAAATGTACAAGCTGCCCACGGAGTACCCGGAGCTGATCCAGTCCATTTCGCCGCAGATCGATTTCAGCGGCAGCGGCACGCTGAAGATCGGCACTACCAGCTACCGCTGGTCCAACATCAGCGGCGTGGACGAGAACTATTCCGCCATGAAAAATTACCAGATCGCGCAGGGACGCGGCCTGCAGTACATGGATATGAAGGATAACAAGCATGTGTGCATCATCGGCGATTACCTCAACCGTGTGGCCTTTGGCGGCAACGGCTTGGGCCAGACGCTCAAGATCGGTGCCAACAAGTTCCGCATCGTGGGCGTGCTGGCGGCCAAAGTCAGCGATCCGGACATGCAGCAGGGCAGCGATGACGATTGCGTTTACCTGCCCTATACCACGGCCATGCGTCTTTCCAGCCAGAGCACGGTGAACAACTATGCCGCGGTCATGGAGGATGAGGGCCGCGCCAACGAAGCAAAGTCTGCGGTGGAAAGCGAACTGCAGCGCCTGCTTGGCTCGGATAACGGCTACTATGTCTACAGCGCCAGCGAGTGGCTGGAGGAAATGAACAACATGATCAACATGGTCATTGTGATCCTGACCGGCATTGCCAGCATTTCGCTGCTGGTGGGCGGCATTGGCATCATGAACATCATGCTGGTGTCGGTGACTGAGCGCACCCGCGAGATCGGCATTCGCAAGGCACTGGGTGCCAAGGAACACACCATTCTGTCGCAGTTCGTGGTGGAAGCAGCCACCACCTCGGCCCTCGGCGGCGCACTGGGCATTGCACTGGGCTACATCGTATCCATGGGAGCAAACAAGGTGCTGCCCATGTTCACCAGCGGCACAACGGTCACGGTCAGCCCGTCCTTCAATTCCATCGCAGTGGCCTTTGGCATCTCGGTGGGGATTGGCGTGCTGTTCGGCTACCTGCCCGCAAAGCGCGCAGCACGGCTCAACCCCATTGAAGCATTGCGCTATGACTGAACTCTTCTCAGCCGGCGTTGCGCCGGACTGCAAAACACCAAGGAAGGGGAATATACCTATGAAAAAACGTCTTTTCGCATGTCTGCTTGCAGCATGCCTGGCTGTATCCGTGCTGGTGCTTCCGGCATCGGCGGCCAGCCTGAACAACTCGGCCATCCAGACGGCCATCACGCTGGGCGCTATGGATACCAGCCAGACCGGCAGTCTGGATGCTGCCGTCACCCGCGGTGCATTTGCCAAGATGCTGGTCTCCTTTTCGGCCTACCGCGAAAGCGCCAGCCAGCAGGGCAATCTGGGCACACTGTATAAGGATGTGCCCGGCAGCTCTCAGTGGGCACCCTATGTGCGCATTGCGGTGCAGCAGGGCTGGATGAACGGCTATACTGATGGTACATTCCGCCCGGATAATACGGTCACGCTGGAAGAAGCCTGCACCGCAGCGCTCAAGCTGCTGGGCTATAAAATGACCGACCTCAACGGCGTGTTCCCGACGGCACAGCTGAACAAGGCGCAGGAACTGGGCCTGCGTAACCAGCTGAACCGCAGCCAGAGCGAGGCCATGAACTATGAGGATTGTGCTTTGCTGCTGTATAACACCCTCACGGCAAACACCGCCTCTGGCAGCGCCTATGGTACCAGCCTGGGCTTTACGGTTTCGAACGGTCAGGTGGACACCTCCACGGTAATGCTCAAGAGCCTGAAGGGACCCTTTGTGGCAGCGGAAGGCACCCAGCTGCCTTTTACGCCGGTGAGCATCTACCGCAACGATAAGGTCTCGGCTTCTGCAGAGCTGAACCGTTACGATGTGTATTATTACAGCGAAAGTCTGCAGACTGTATGGATCTACACCCGCAAAGCAGCAGGCCGCATCACTGCCGTTTCGCCCAGCGCCAGCGCACCCACGGCCGTTACCGTGGCGGGCACCAGCTATCAGCTGGGCAGCACAGCAGTGGCTTCCAAGGTGTCCAGCCTGAACGGCGGCGGCGTGGGCGAAGTGGTCACTCTGCTGCTGGGCATGAACAATGAGGCGGCGGATGTTATTACCGGCGCAGAGGCCGACGAGGTGTTCTACGGCGTGGTGCAGGGCGCAGCCCGCAGCCTTGTGGAAGATAACGGCGCGGATGTGCTGCAGCGCGTGGCTGTCATGTGCACCGATGGTGTTCAGCGCACTGTGAATGTGGACAAAAGCCTGAACTACCCCAAGGGCTGGCTGGTAGAGATCCGCGTAACGCCGGAAGGCGAGTCCGTGAGCGGCATCGAGAACAAGGTCGTTACCGGCAAGGTCAATGCAGATGCAACGGCACTGGGCAGCTATGCCCTTGCCGACGATGTACAGATTCTGGATACAACTGCGGAGGGTGTGGCTGGGACGGTTCGTCCCAGCCGCCTAGCGGGGACAGACCTGAATCTTCTGAATGTCCGCTACTATACGCTGAATGAGAAGGGCGAGATCGACCGCCTGATCCTGAACGATGTCACCGGCGACCTGTGGACCTACGGCGTGCTGGATGATATCAAGAATGTGGCAGTCAACTACTCGGAACTGCAGACGCTGGCCAAGATCATTTCCACCGGCAAGAGCGACAGCACGGATACGCAGGATAAGATCGTGGACGACCTGAAGGATGTTCTGGTGCCCACCACCAGCGAAGTGCTGTGGGGTGTGATCAACGGCGACATCCTCTCCACTCTGTGGCAGAAGATCACAGCCAACACGGATAGCCTGCTCAGCCTTGGTCTGCGGCAGGTGGGCAGCCTTGTAGGCGAACCGTATGCGTCCATCTTCCGCTATATTGGCGGCGGCGCTACCTATGTGTGCTATGTCAATGGTTCGCAGGTAGCTTTCACCACCAACGTCAAATATCCGGTGCTGGTAGGTGGTGTTGCAGCCCGCAGAGAGACGACCGGCAGCGTGCGGACGATGGTCCAGCTCATGCCCATGAAGATCGATCAGGTGGGTGCAGCGTCGGTCATGAGCAACGGCACCCGCTTTGAGATGGCGGACGACGCACAGGTGTATCTGTGGTACAAGGGTCAGTACTACGCCACCAAGCTGACCGAGGTCAACTCGGAGGGCTACTACCTGACCGGCTGGTACGATAACTTTGGCTGTGCTGCGGGCAAGCGCGTGCGTGTGATCGTGGCCGTCAAAAAGGACTGATGGATTATTACAGCGTCCCGCGCCGCATTCTGCGCGGGGCAAGGCAGTTGGTGTACCCACGCCGCTGCCCGTTTTGTGATCGGGTGCTGGGCAGTGTGCCCATCTGCCCGGATTGTGCCGCGGAGCTGGAAGAGCTGCGCAGGAAGCCGGGAATGCGGCTGGACGCTTCTCAGCATTATTTAGGGGAACTGACCGGTGCAGCAGCACCGTTCCGGTATGAGGGCTGTGTGCGGCGCGGCATCCTGCATACAAAATACCATGCTGCACCGTGGGCGGCGGTGGAGCTGGGCCTCTGGCTGGCAAAGCTGGCCTTTGGCAGCGAGATGCATATGGCCGGTGCAGAACCGGTGCCGGAGCTTGTGGAAGGCATGTCCCTTGGGTACGACTGCATCGTTCCCGTACCGGCATCCGGCAGAGCGCGCGGCTACAATGTGCCGCAGCTCATGGCGGTGCCGCTGGCCCGCGCACTGGGGATACCGCTGTACCCGAAAGCACTGGGCCGCACTCGTGCAAAGCGGCATCAGGCGGGCCTGCCCTTTGAGCAGCGCCTTGCCAATGTGGCGGGTGCCTTCCGGGTGACGGACACGGAACTTGTGGAGGGCAGAAAGGTGCTTTTGGTAGACGATGTGATCACCACCGGTGCCACGGCAGCAGCCTGCACACAGGCGCTGCTGGCAGCCGGTGCTGAGAGTGTGTTTGCAATTGCACTTGCCACTGTTGAATTTGAAATGTTTCCCGCAAGGGATCAGCCGCTGCAGGAAAACGAGCCGGAGTTTTGAAAATTTATTTGCAAAAACTTGGCAGAAAAAGCTTGACAAAACACCCTGAATCAAGTATACTAATTGAGCTGTGAGCGATAACCGCTTGCAGATATCCGGGTGTAGCGCAGTTTTGGTAGCGCGCTTGAATGGGGTTCAAGAGGCCGTGAGTTCGATTCTCGCCACTCGGACCAAAAATCCAACGATTTCACGTTAGAAATCGTTGGATTTTTTTGTTTACGGGCTGGCCTCATTTGGCTTTGACCACAATAAAAAACTTCTTGAATTCCTCATATTTGGAAATAGGGCAGCAAAAAGCCGCTCACCGTGCAGGTTTCCAGCATGGTGAGCGGCTTTACGATTGCTTCGATTCATTTTCTTCTGTTTTGCGCCGCGCCAGGGCTGACACGCCTCCAAACAGCTCAGATTTATTCCTTTTTATGCAAATTATTGCAGGAAATTCAAAATCTGCTTGAAACGCTTTTAGCATAATGTTAGAATAGTAACAATGCCTTTTATAGAAGAATCCGCACAAAATCAGTGTGGACAGGCCGCGAGCATGGGGATTCCTGTGGGGTGTGTAAGAATCACCAAAATCAAGGCAGCACTGCACCCCATTGGATTCATGCAGGATTGCCTCCGAAAATGTGAGGAAAGTATATTTATATGATAAAAAAGATCTCCCGCCGCTCCTTTTTGCAGGTCTGCGGCATTACGGCTGCCACGGCAGCGCTGACCGCCTGCGGCGGCAGTAAGGCTGAAAGCAAAACGGAAGCTGCGCACGAGGCCATCACCTTTATGGCACCTTATAAAGAGGTAGAAGCCTTTATTGAGCAGGTACACAGCGTTTACCCGGAAGTGAACGTTGAGGTCGTGACCTACAGCGGCGATAACACCAC
>OJUG01004734.1_pt1 | contig 10664 bp, 10 predicted proteins | sample 1599841 | NCBI WGS metagenome assembly OJUG01 (sample SAMN04168659, study PRJEB22393) | human gut metagenome | biome: human gut microbiome; feature: stool | host: Homo sapiens | collected 2014-05-12 | reverse complement strand
GCTAAGGCCTAGCACGGCGATGGTACTGCACTCGAGAGGGTGTGGGAGAGTAGCAAGTCGCCGCGTTTACTCTTTTCGAATCCCGAGTTGAGCTGAGCTCCTCGGGATTTTTCGTTATCTGTCAAAGCAACTGACAAGAGTGCGTCGCCACTATCTTTTACATTGCCAATGCCGTTACGCCGTCAGCGTGACTGTCGTCTATCCAATATATAAAAAGTATATACGTCTTATATAAATTGATTGTCGAAGCGGAGGAACCTTCATGATCATCTCGGTCATCAACCTCAAGGGCGGCAGCGGCAAAACCACCACCGCCATGGCGTTGGCCACCGCGGCCGCACGGCACAACCGCAACGTGTCCGTGCTGGACACCGATCCGCAAGGCGACGCCACCACATGGGCGGGCGACGCCGAAGACGCCGGCGAAACCCTGCCGTTCACCGTGGACTCCGCCAATATCGGCAAACTGAAACGACTGCGCAAAACCATGGCGGATGACGAACTCGTCATCATCGACTGCCCGCCGGCCGGCAACGTGGTGGATGTGGCCTGCGATGTGGCCGATTTCGTCATCGTTCCGGCCACCCAGGGGCCATTCGAACTGAGCCATGCGCTCGAAACCGCGGAAAGCCTCGACGTGGCCGGCAAACCGTACGCGCTGCTGCTGCTCAAAGTGGAAAACAACAAGCTGGCCGGCAACGCGGTCAATCTCATCCGCGAACGCGGCGCCAGCGTCTTCGACGCGTCCGTACCCAAGCGCGTGGGCATGCAGAAAGTCATCGGCCACGCATTTCCTAGCAATCTCAATGGGTATGAAGACGTGTATCTCGAACTTGAGGAGGCGATCGCCTGATGGCCATTAGAAAACCGAACGGTGGTGCGAAGGCAGCGTCCACCGCTCCGCTGACCAGCGTGCAGGACACCCGCAGCCGTGGCAATGGCAACGGCAACGGCGAACGTGTGCTCATGAGTTTCAAAATTCCATCCGATCTGAAAATGATGCTGCAGGAAAACGCGCGTGAACGCGGCACCACCGCCAGCCGCATCATCATCGACGGCATCCGCCACGAGCTCGGCCTCGACGACTAAGCCGAAGGCGTGAAGGAAACCGTCGGAACATCAACGGAACGGACATAAACGGACACGGGCGGACATGGATGGTCGCGGACGTGCGTTCCGAAAAAACAAGGGAATGGTATGGCTCAGGCAAAAACACGCCAGCCGCAAGGGCCGGCAACGGGCAAATCGCAAGCGTCGGCCAAAGCGAATCGGGCTAAAGCAAAACCGGCCGCAACGAGACCGGTCAAGCCGCTACGCACGCTGAATAAGACGAAAACGCATCGCGTACGCAACTTTATCTGCGCGGTGATTGCCTTCATATTCGCGCTCGCCGCGCTGCTGGGCACTGTCACGCACATTCTGCCGGAAGAACTGCAGGCGTTGCCGTATATGCCGATCGTCGTCTCCCTAGTGCCATGGTTCACGCTGCTCGCCGTAATCGCGCTCGTCTGCGCCATCGTCTCCAAACGTACGGTGTCCATCGTGATGGCCGTTCTGGCGATTGCGTTGCAGGCGTTCTGGCAGTATCCGTTCTTCTACCAGCCTTCGAAACTGCCACGTGCCGCAGTCGCGGCGGCGTCCGGCGAAACCGTCAACACGGATGACGGCTACGCGCGGCTGATGACGTGCAATGTGTACAAAGGGCGCGCCGATGCGCGTGAGATCGTGGATCTGGTGCGCAGCGAACACGTCGAGGTGCTTGCGTTGCAGGAGACGACCGACGCTTTCGTGGACGATCTGAACCGTGCCGGCATCGCCTCGTATCTGCCCTATGCGCAGGTGTCGAGTTCGGACGGCGTGTACGGCAACGGCCTTTGGTCGGCGAGTCCGCTTGACGACCCTTCCGATGACGATGTCGATTCGAGCGCGTCGTTCATGCCGGGCGGCACCGTTTCGTTCAATGGGGGAGCCACGCAGGTGCGTTTCGTATCCGTGCATACCACGTCGCCGACGAACGATTACTGGCAGCAGTGGAAGCGGTCGCTCGACGAACTGGCGAAACTACGTTTCGACACTAGCCGACGGTACGTTTTCATGGGTGATTTCAACGCGACGTACGACCATACGCCGTTCCGCAACATTCTGGGAAACCGTTTCTCCGACGCCTCCCGTCAGGCCGGCGAGGGATTGAAATTCTCATGGCCTGCGAATGTCGATTACGTGCCGTCGTTCGCCGGAATCGACCATATCGTACTGGATTCCGGCATGCAGGCCGGACAGGTGCGCACAGTCAAAGTGGACGGCAGCGACCACAAAGCGCTGCTGGCGATTGTGCGGGTCGGCTAAGCCCGTGGCTAGACGGTGACGACCGGCATGTTATTCGAATATCAGATGCAGGCGATGACGTTCGTGCATTGCGGTTCTGTGGGCAGCATCGGCATGGTGAACTGGTCGAGCAGCTTGTAGGAGAGCGGTCCGGGCAACTGTCCTACCGGATTCGTGTGCGCCAGCCGTTCCACAATAGAGAAATATGGTATGTCTTGCATGCTGATCCCTTGGTCTTCCAAAGGTGATGTATGGGTTGTGCGGTTGCTTTCCGATGCTTCCATAGCAGAAGGGGGAACCTTTTGGATACATTCACTCAACCGCTTAAGTATCCGTTTGCCACTATAACAGAGGGAGGGTCATTGTGCCTGTGCTGGAGGGTGGCGGTGAGATGGTGTTGTCCGGATTGCGGACGTGCGATTGATCTTGGATGCTGCCGATGGCGATGCGCGCCGACAATGTACGGGGATATGAAAAAGTGCCCCAGATAGGAATCGAACCTACGACACCTTCTTTAGGAGAGAAGTGCTCTATCCACTGAGCTACTGAGGCAACGAGTCACCATTGTACACACAATATGGACTCGACATGACGGGTAATCGGACCTGATTGTTCGGGCTCAAGCCGTTTGACGGACGTTCCGGTGGAACGTCCGTAGGTGAGGGGAGCGGCTGTGCCGCGACGGATGCTCAGGCCAGATTGTCTTGCGTGCCTGCGGTGTTGGCCGCGGTGGCCTGCTCTGCCTGCGCGGCGTCGAGCTTGGCTCGGACCTCGCCAAGCAGGCTCTGCGCGCGCTTGGCCAACGCCTCGCCGATCTCCCACTGCCGCATGGACTGGTCGAGGTTCAGGCCGCCCGCCTCCAACGCCTGCACGGCCTGGATGAGCTTGTCGCGCGCCTCCTCGTATGGCATCTGCGCGATTGCTTCGCGTTCCTTGTCGGTCAGGCTGGATGCCGGTGCTGCTTCGTTGCTCATGTGCTACTCCTTCGTTACGGTTTTCACTTCAGACACGACGATGCCGTGCTTCAAGGTCATGGTCAGCTGGTCGCCCGTCTTCACCTTGTCCGCGTCGTCAAGCACATGCCCGTCGGCGCATTGCACCACCGCGTACCCGCGGTCAAGCGTGGATTGCGGACTCAGCGCGGTCAGCGACGCGTGCGCTTTCTCGATGGTCAGGCTCGCGTCGTCAAGAATACGGGTCAGACCGATCCGCATTCTTGTGCGTGCGTCATCAAGGAAACGCTGATGCGGTTCCAACATGGTGAGCGGCTGGGTGAGGCTTGGACGGTTCGCGTAGCCTTCGATAAGCCTGGTCTCGTTGGAGACGGTGGCGTCGATGCGCACGCGCATGCGGTCCAGGTTCACCTGAATCAGCTGCATCTGCTCATGCACGTCCGGCACGACCTTCTTCGCTGCGTCGGTCGGCGTGGAGGCCCTGAGGTCGGCCACCAAATCCAGCAGGGTCCAATCGTCCTCATGCCCGATGGCGGAAATCAGGGGAGTGTGGGCCGCCGCCGCGGCGCGCACCACGTTCTCATCGGAAAAGCCAATCAGATCTTCGAAAGCGCCGCCGCCACGCGCCACGATGATCACATCCACATCTGGATCGGCATCCAGCTGCCGGATGGCCGCTACCACGTCCGACGGGCACTGCTCGCCCTGCACGTGCACATGCGTCACCTTGAAGCCGACGACGGGCCAACGCAGACGCACGTTGGTGATGACGTCGCCTTCCGCACGTGCCTGCGGCGCGCAGATCAAGCCGATGCAATGCGGAAATTCCGGCAACGGCTTCTTGCGATCGGCGTCGAACAGACCTTCTCCCTTAAGCTTCTTGCGTAGCTCGTCGATCATGGCCTTCAGACTGCCGCCCGCGCCGGCCGCGATGATCGCGTCGCCGCGCAACGACAGCGACGTGCGCTTCATCCACACGTTCGGCTTGCCGTGGATGATGACACGGTCGCCCTGCACAAACGGCGCCGCCGTCGCGGCGAACCGTCCGAAGCCGTTGACTTCCATAGCGATGTCCTGCTGGTCGTCGCGCAGCGTGATGTAGGCGCTTCCCTGACGACGCGTGTTGATCTGCGTGATCTGCCCGGCCACCCATACGGAGGGCCAACGTTCGACCGCCGTGTAGAACTTCTCGCTGAGCAGGCTCACCGGCCATGGGTTGTCGGCGGTGGTTTCCGACGCCAGACGGGGCAGCGGCTTCGACGTCCGCTGCGCCGTCGGTGGGTTGTAATCCGGGTTCCAAGTCATAAGTCAAGATTCCATCATCTTGCGGACAAATGGAACATATGTTCGAGTGTTGCGAATGCTCCGTGCGCGAAGATAGTACGGTGTGTAGGGCTGTGTCAAAACGACACTCCGAGATGAAATCGTTACTTTTGTCACACAAGGCAAAAAATGGCGAAATCTCGCCAAAAGTAGAATATATAGTTTCTCTAGAGGCGTGGTGACACTACATTTAGTGCCGACCTTGGCGTAGAGTGTGCATCTGTAGGTACGAACGGGCATGCGGACGAAGCATGAAACCTGGCCGGATGGGTCCGGCCCGGAAAGGAAATATACATGGAAACCCAGACTCTGGAAGGCGTTGCGACCGAAATCGAGAACGCGCCGGAAATGGTCAAGGTGCTTGTCGAGAAGCGCGACGGGCGTGTGGTCGATTTCGATCCGATCAACATCATCAGCGCGGTGAAATCGGCTTTCGCCGACCTCGACAAGAAAATCGGTCCTCAGGAGGAACGGCTGATTCGCGACATCGCCAATCAGGTCGAGGCCGAAATCAAGGACCGTTACAACGGTCCGGCGAAGATCGAGGACATCCAGAACCTCGTGGAGCATGGGCTCATCGAGGACCATCTGTACGACGTGGCCCGCACTTACACCAACTACCGTCTGAACAAGGACATCGAGCGCGCCAAGGCCACGGACATCAACGAGGCCGTGCGCCGCTTGGTGGACCGCGACGAGGCGCTGGTGCGTGAGAACGCCAACAAGGACTCCAACGTCTACTCCACCCAGCGTGACCTGCTGGCCGGCGCGGTGTCCAAGGCATCCGCCTTCTCCATGCTGCCGGACGCGGTGTCCAACGCCCACATGAAGGGCGACATCCACTTCCACGACGCCGATTACTCGCCGTTCACCGCGCAGTCCAACTGCTCTCTGCCGAACTATTGGGATATGCTCGCCAACGGTTTCACTCTCGGCAACGCGCCGATGGGATCGCCGAACAGTATTTCCATCGCCGCCACGCAGATCACCCAGATCATGAAGGACGTGGCTTCCAGCCAATACGGCGGCCAGACCGCCAACCGTGCCGACGAGCACCTCGCCGCCTACGCGAAGAAGGACTACGAGAAGTTCCTCGAAGAGGCCCGCGAGACCATCCCCGACGGCATGCCGGTGGAGTTCGCCCGTCGTCAGGTCGAGAACGCCAAGGCCAACGAGCCCGCCAAGCTGCACTTCGGCTCCCGCGAGCCGCTGCCCATGGACACGCCGTTCCACACCGACGTCGACGAGCTGGAGCAGGAGCGTGAGATCCTTGCCAAGGTCCGCACGCGCAAGTCCATCTACGACGCCATGCAAACGATGGAGTACCAGATCAACTCCAACCGCGTCTCCAACGGCCAGACCCCGTTCGTCACCGTCGGCTTCGGCCTGGGCACCGACTGGTTCGCCCGCGAGGTGCAGCGCGCGATCCTGCTCAACCGCATCCGCGGCCTCGGCAAGGATCACCACACCGCAATCTTCCCGAAGCTCGTGTTCACCGTGCGCCACGGCGTGAACGCCGACCCCGGCGACCCGAACTACGACCTGAAGCAGCTCGCCCTGGAATGCGCCACCAAGCGCATGTACCCGGACGTCGTGTTCTACGAGAACATCGTCAAGATCACCGGCTCCTTCAAGGCGCCGATGGGCTGCCGCTCCTTCCTGCAGGGCTGGATCAACCCCGAGACCGGCAAGGATGAGGAGGATGGCCGCATGAACCTCGGCGTCGTTTCCGTGAACGTGCCGCGCATCGCCATCGAATCCCACGGCAGCAAGGAGCGCTTCTGGAAGCTGTTCAACGAGCGCATGGAGGTCGCCCACCAGGCGCTGCAGTTCCGCATCATGCGCTGCAAGCAGGCCACCCCGGTCAACGCGCCCACCCTGTTCCGCTTCGGCGCCTTCGGTCGCCTCGGCGCGAGCGGCAACGTCGACACGCTGTTCAAGAACGAGCGCGCCACCGTGTCGCTCGGCTACATCGGCCTGGCCGAGGCCACCGCCGTCTTCTACGGCAAGGACTGGATCCGCGACCACGGCTGGGACCCGCAGGGCAAGGAGTTCGCGCTGTCGATCGTCAAGCGCATGAGCGAACTGTGCAAGCAGTGGAGCAAGGCCGAAGGCTACCATTACTCCGTGTACTCCACACCGGCCGAATCCCTCACCGACCGCTTCAACCGCATGGACCGCGAGAAGTTCGGCCGCATCGAGGGCGTCACCGACCACGACTTCTACACCAACTCCTTCCACTACCCGGTGTGGCTGCAGCCCACGCCGATGGAGAAGCTCGACTACGAGAAGGACTTCCCGTACTACGCGTCCGGCGGCTTCATCAACTACTGCGAGTACCCGTGCCTGCAGGACAACCCGAAGGCGCTGGAGGCCGTGTGGGATTACGCCTACAACATCGGCATCGGCTACCTCGGCACAAACACGCCGATCGACCACTGCTTCGTGTGCGGCTTCCAGGGCGACTTCGAGCCGACCGACGAGGGCTTCAAGTGCCCTGAATGCGGCAACTGCGACCCTGACAAGTGCAACGTCACCAAGCGCACCTGCGGCTACCTCGGCAACCCGGTGCAGCGCCCGATGGTGCATGGCCGTCACGAGGAGATCTCCCACCGCGTCAAGCACATGAGCGGCGAGACCGGTCACGTGACGCTGGCGGACGGCTCCGAGCGCGAGTGGTTCGAAGAGGCCAAGTAACTGCCGGTACCGCGCGTTGTGCTGTCCGCGAGGGTCGTCGGTATATGTTGTCTGACACACTCAAGGCCGTTCGGCCGAGCTTACGGTCAGACAACATATACCGGCGACCCTCGCTCGTTGCGCGCAACGTTACGGTTGGACAGGGAGGATGATGATGGACAGGAAGTCGACGCTGCATGATTTCGCGGCCGGCGAGACCGGCCGCGGACCCGGAGTGCCGTCATCACTGACCAACAACCCCCGTTCCGGCCAGTGGGACGGGCGGCGCATGTCCAAGCGCATGATCGCCGACTACAAGACCTTCATCGTCACCGACGGCGAAGGCGTGCGCAATTCGCTGTACGTCTCCGGTTGCCCGTTCCACTGCGTCGAATGCTTCAACTCGTCGATCTGGGATTTCCAGGCCGGCCACGAATACACGCAGAAGCTCGAAGACAAGATCGTCGACGACCTCAAGGCGCCGTGGATCCAGGGCATCACGTTCCTCGGCGGCGAACCCATGCTGAATACGCCCGTCCTGTTGCCGCTCGCCCGGCGCATCCGCGGCGAGTTCGGCCACGACAAAGACATCTGGTGCTGGACCGGCTACACGTGGGAGGAGCTGATGCGTCCCGGTGAGACGCCGGACAAGCTCGAACTGTTGCAGCTCATCGACATCCTCGTCGACGGCCGCTACCTCAAGGACCAGCACGACTCCCTCCTGCAGTTCCGCGGATCCAGAAACCAGCGCATCCTCGACGTGCCGCGTTCGCTGGCCGCCGGCAGGCCTGTCGTCTGGGCCAAGCTCCACGACCAGGAGCGCGACATCCCCGAAATATACCTCAAGGATCGCGAGGCCGGCGAGGGCGCACAGGCGTCGTGACGGCGCCGGCCTCGCCATCCATCCAGTGGATTCGATGCCGTCGGCCTGATCGCGGCCATCCTGACAGTCTCGCCCGCCATCGGCATGGCCTTGCTTCTCCCCGCATTCATCTGGCCTCGCGTGAGTCCGCTGTTCCATGTGATGATGCTCTGTTTCCGGGAAGGGTGCTCGCGCATGCTGGGCACCGGATTGGGGCGGACGACTCTGTATATGCGCGGCGTGCGGGACGGCGTGGTCGACGTTTTCGCGGGCAGCGGCGTGCCCGGTCCGCTGGAGGTCTCGGATACTGCGGCCGGGGCATGGCCCGCCGTCGTCGCCATCATGGCCGCCATATCAGGGATTTGAGCGGGACTGGGGGCAATAGCACTAGTCCATAAGACCACCAGCCTGCTGGCATGCTCGGCTCACCCCCCGAATGCGCGATAATGGGGGTAACGCCGCAATCGTGGGGAAACCGTCGAGTCTCCGTTTTGCGTTTGTTAGCGAAATCACGCCATACGACGGCTCGTTAGGAGGGGTCTCGGACTACATTACATAAGGAAGTAGCGGGAAGTCCCGAAACGAAGACAGAGGTAACAGATGGTGGATACAGCGAATACCGCGGCCGAAAGCCACGATAGTAAGCCGTTGCGCGTGGGTCTGGATATCGGATCGACCACGGTCAAGGCCGTGGTGCTCGATCAGACCAATGCGCTCAATGACGTGCTGTTCTCCGACTACCGACGTCACCACGCCAACGTCCGCGCCACGGTGGCTGGACTGCTCAAGGACATCCATCAGACGCTCGTCGACCTCGGCCGCGGCGACGAGCCCATTCGTCTCGCCATCACCGGTTCCGGCGGCCTGACGCTCGCCGACAACCTGCACGTGCCGTTCATCCAGGAGGTCATCGCCGAGACCCGCGCGATCGACGAGGAATACCCGCAGGCCGACGTCATCATCGAGCTCGGCGGCGAGGACGCCAAGATCACGTACCTGAAGCCCACTCCCGAACAGCGCATGAACGGTTCGTGCGCGGGCGGCACCGGCGCGTTCATCGACCAGATGGCCACGCTGCTCGACACCGACGCCTCCGGCCTCAACGATTACGCCAAGGACTACAAGACCCTGTACCCGATCGCGTCGCGTTGCGGCGTGTTCGCGAAGACCGACCTGCAGCCGCTGATCAACGACGGCGCCGCCAAGCCCGATCTGGCCGCGTCGATCTTCACCGCGGTGGCTACGCAGACCATCGCCGGCCTGGCTTCCGGACGCCCGATCCACGGCACGGTCATCTTCCTCGGCGGCCCGCTGTTCTTCATGTCCGAGCTGCGCGAGGCGTTCCACCGCGCGCTCGCCGGCAAGGTCGACGAGTTCATCGTGCCGACCGACGCCCACCTGTACGTCGCATACGGCTCCGCGCTGATCGCTGGGGAGCCGGATGGCATCGACGTCGACGGCGTGCATTTCGAGCCGCGCACCTGTGACGACATCATCGCCGCCCTCGACGACCTGAAGAACCTGCCGGCGAACACGCCGACCATGCCCCCGCTGTTCTCCTCCGACCAGGAGCGCAAGGCGTTCAACGAGCGCCACCATCGCGAACACATCCACATCGGCACGCTCGAAGGCGCGAAAGGCCCGCACTTCCTCGGTATCGACGCGGGTTCGACCACCATCAAGGCGACGCTCGTCAACGACGACCGCGAGATCGTATGGTCCAGCTACGCCACCAACGAAGGCAGCCCGTTGACCGCCGCCATCAACATCGTCAAGAAGATCCAGTCCGAGCTGCCCGAAGGCGCGTGGATCGCCCGATCCTGCGCGACCGGCTACGGCGAGGGACTGATCACCACCGGCTTGCACCTGGACGAGGGCGTGGTCGAGACCATGGCGCACTACCGCGGCGCCGAAATGGTCAGCCCCGGCGTCACCGCTGTCATCGACATCGGTGGCCAGGACATGAAATACCTGGCCATCACCGACGGCGTCATCGACTCGATCGCCGTCAACGAGGCGTGCTCGTCCGGTTGCGGCTCGTTCCTGCAGACCTTCGCGCAGTCGATGGGTCTGACCATCCAGGAGTTCACCCAGGCGGCCCTCAACTCCGACCATCCGGTCGACCTCGGCTCGCGCTGCACGGTGTTCATGAACTCGTCCGTCAAGCAGGCACAGAAGGAAGGCGCGTCGATGGAGAACATCGCCGCCGGCCTGTGCTATTCGGTCGTGCGCAACGCGCTGTACAAGGTCATCAAGCTGCGTGACTCCGGTGAGCTCGGCGACACCGTCGTCGTGCAGGGCGGCACGTTCCTCAACGACGCCGTGCTGCGCGCCTTCGAGCTGCTCACCGAGCGCGAGGTGACCCGCCCGAACATCGCCGGTTTGATGGGCGCGTTCGGCGCCGCCCTGACCGCACGCATGCATTACGAGGACGTGGCCGACGACGCGCACGACCACGACGCCGAAGTCTCCGCGGAGATCGGAAGAGCGTCGTGTAGGGAAAGAGTGTAGATCTCGGTGGTCGC
>OJUG01004703.1_pt1 | contig 10735 bp, 9 predicted proteins | sample 1599841 | NCBI WGS metagenome assembly OJUG01 (sample SAMN04168659, study PRJEB22393) | human gut metagenome | biome: human gut microbiome; feature: stool | host: Homo sapiens | collected 2014-05-12 | reverse complement strand
CGACCACCGAGATCTACACTCTTTCCCTACACGACGCTCTTCCGATCTTAAAAACAGTTATTCTCCTGACTGTTACTGCCGCTCTTTCTACTGCTGCCGCCTTTGCCCGGAAAAAATTCTATCTGAGCCTGTTGCACTCATATTTTTCCAGAGTAACGATGCAGTTCTTAAGCGTCATGTAGCGATCCTCAAGTTCCCCTTCTTCCAGCTCCAGATCCAGGGAAACCGCCATGGTATTGAGCATATCGTCCGTGATACGGCTGTGCAACCCCACCAGAATATTCAGCTTATCCTCATAGGTATCAGCATCCAGGAACTCTACCAGCATGGGGTCCAGATTAAGTTCTTCTTCTGCCTCTTCAGGAGAATCCTCCGCACATGCCTTTGGCGATCCGGTTTCTCCAACCGGCGCTCCAGACGGCTTACCCATAATCTGGGGCACAAGGGTGAAACGATATTTTGCCTGTACCTGAGGATACTTTTCGTGATCAACCTCGCTGACAAACATGGAAAGAGGCCTTACAAATACCTGAAAATCACCATACAGGGCCTGATACACAACCATAGCCTCTCCGGTCTCCGAATGCGTGGCAAGCGTGACTATACGATATAGATTTCCTTTAAAATGCTGATAAATTTCATTTGGTTCGGGGATTCTGTCCATTTTGCTTCTCCCATCTGCTTATACAGCTCCGCCCTTAATGACAGACGGATTCATTAAAAACAGCCGGTCCCTTATCCGGCGGCCGGCATCGATTATGCTTTATTATACCCCAAAACCTGTGTTCTGTCATTCCCCAATTGCCGGGGATTCAGGAAATTCATTACAGCTGTCACAGTCCAGATAACTGAAACATGCCCGCAGTCCGCACATCTCTTATGTTCCGTACTGTGCCCTGACTGATTTGTTAAAAAAATTCCTGATAAATCCTGCAGTCCGGCGCACCGAATTCCACTTTGCCTATACGCTCCAGAATACCCTGTATCTCTGATTTATCCAGATTTTCAAATCTTCTGTTATGGATTTTCAACAGATAGGTCTTCTCTCCCCTCACGTCCCTGCTGAAGGTCAGGGTCAGCCCCGAATTGGAATAGCCCTCTTCCTTCAAAATCTTCCTGACCTGAGCCAGGTAGTCCTCCTCAAGGCGGCTGTAATATCCGTCCTCCTCACGGAAGGCATCCCTCGACTGTCCTTTCACCGTACCTGCTATACAAAATGCGGAAATCACGATTAAAACCACGGTTACTGCTATCAAACCCGCTCTGCTTTTAATTCTTTCTGCCATAGGTTCTTCCTCCATCCTGCGCCCCTTTTATCCCTTGCGGCACCTGTTCTGCCCGATATCAGTTCTTTTATTATGTCTTACTTTTTATATGGTAATGATGTTTGTTTATAGATTAGATGCTCCGAAAAGGAAAAAAGTTTAAAATTTTTTTCTAAATTGCATTAAAAAAAATCCAATAAGATTTTGTCATTCTTTGCTTTAACTATAAAAAGCATGTAAATGTTTAGTTTCCTCACAATTACTGCCAATATCCATCCTAATTGCCTTCGGCGATGGATTTTAGCACTCCTGAACCACTTTCTTATGTTACGGGTAGCGCTTCATGCTGGCCTGCGCAGCTAAATGCGTTAACCTGTTTAACAGTTATTAAAGCGTAACACATACTTCTCTAAAAACCTTCTAAAAATACCCTGTTATATTTCATTCAAACAGCCTCCTGTACAGGCGGTATTTTATAAAAAGATCAAAAAATACCTCTGACAGAAATTTTTTCCCATCAGAGGTATTTTTTGATTGATTTATTTACAGCTGTCCGGCAGCATTATAGTTGCCGTTATTTTATTAAACATCGGTTGGAGAACCATATCTGGCAGGTATGAAGCCAGCCGGATATTACGGCTGGACAAGAGCTTCTCCCACAAGCCTGTTGACAAGGGCGCCGTCCGCCTTTCCCTTGACTCTCGGCATAAGCTCCTTCATAATTTTCCCTTTGTCCTTCACAGTTGGCGTTACGATTCCCAGGCCGGCAAGAACCTCATTTATTTCTTTCCGGATGGCCTCTTCACTCATTTCCTCCGGCGCAAATTCCCTGAGTACCGCAAGACGCTTCTCGCATTCCTCTACAATATCCGCCCTGTCTGCGGGAGCCAGATCCTTTGTTTCCTGGGTCTGCTTGATTTCCTTCTTAATGACCTCATTTTCTTCCGCTTCCGTCAAATCCTCTCTTTTATCAATGGCCTTGTTCTTCAGCGCCGCAAGAAGCATGGAAAGCGTATCCTTCCTCTCCTTGTCCTTATTCTTCATGGCAGCTACCATTTCCGCTCTTACTTCATCAATTTTACTCATAATTTTCTCCCTTCTGCGCACCTTGGCGCCCATGTTATTTAATCCGTCCAGCTTGGGCGGTGAAAAATCTTTTTGCCTTTATTGACTTTTTTAACCAGCAACCGTTCCGCCACCCCTACAGCGGCTCCCGCCTCTTTCCTATAATTCTTCCCTGCAAAAATAACAGGTATACTTCTGTCTGCTTCCCTGCGGCACCAGATTTTCCGCACCGCAGTAGGAGCATTTTATCACCCGCATGCCCTGGGGCACGCTGTCACCCTCATATAATCTTTGTGCAGAAGGCAGACCGCCAGTCTCCCATCTGGTCCGCATTTCCTCCTGCCGCTTATCCTGCAGGTGATCCGCCTCATCCAGCACAGCCTTCTGGCGCAGGTAATCAGTCGTTGACATATTGGCCTGCTTTTCTGTTGCCATTGATGCCGGCGGTGTTTGATGAGTTCCTTTCACTGCACCGTGCCTGTGCTTTTCCGGAACCGTACCTGCGGAATAATCCGGCTGTGGCGCGCGGCTCTGCGGCATTGCATTCCCGTTGTTCCAGGTATTCTGCGGCGGTACTGCGGCGCCGTTCTTATTATAGGGATTCCGGTCCTTTGTCCCCGAACCGTTACTTTTTCCCTTCAATACGCCGGATACAGCCGCCATGATTACAATCCATATGATTACAGAAATAATACCGCTCATACCTTTTCTCCTTTGCTGTTCCGAAGTGTGTCTGAAAACTGCCTGCCCTGAACCATAATGGCTGTCTTTACACAAACCCGTCCAGGATCTGAAACCTTTTACCAAAACGTGGGCAACGGATTTTCAATGCGGATTTTCAATGCGGATTTTCAATGCAGTTAACCTGCATTGCTGTTTTTGTTTACTCCGGAGCTGTACCTTACAATCAGCAGTTCAACACCCATCGTATCGTTCAGCCGCCCGCTTTTTACCGCCTCATCGGTATCCACGCACGCTTCCAGCGCTTCACGCAGCTCTTCCTTTTTAAAACGGGAAGCCTGGCTTACGTATTTACCCGCTATAAAGCTGTGAAGCCCTGTCTTTTCCCCGATTTTCCTGTTGTCATAGCCCTTTGCCTTCAATTCCTTTACCTGGAGCAGCAGATTAAACTGCCTTCCTATCAGGAACAGGATACGCATCGGCGGTTCCTTCAGCGCCAGCAGATCATAATACAGCTTCAACGCCTCCCGCTGCTTCTTCAGCGCAATATCCTCGACCATGTCAAAAATCTGGCTGGTTACCTGATGCGTGCATACCGCTTCTATATCTGCCTCGGTAATGCTGTCTTTTTTCAGTGTATAACAGAAGAGCTTCTCCATCTCCCTGCTGATGTTTTCCATGTCGGACCCTGTTTTCTGCAGGAAAAAATCCAGGCCCGCAGGAGAAATCGTTTTATTCTCCTTCTTAATCCTGCCCAGAATCCACCGCTTCAGCGTCGTCTCATCCTGTGTGGCAAATTCCACCGCACAGCCGCAGTCCCTGACAGCCTTAAACAGCCGGCTGCGCTTATCAACCTCCGACTCTATGAACAGGATGCACACGGAGGGGGCAGGCTCCTTCATATAATCCGCCAGCTGTTCGCCGCCCTTTTTAAAAAGGCCGCTGTCCTCTATCAGAATCACACGCCTGTCCGCAAAGAAGGGCATGGTTTCCGCCAAGTCAATCACTTCGCCGGAATTCACATCCTTTCCTCTGAAAGCGGTGAAATTCATGGTATCGCCTTCCTGTACAAGCGCTTCCTTCAGCCTGTCCCTGTACTGGTTCTTCAGGTAGGCCTCCTGCCCATAAAGCAGATAAGCCTGTTTGAACTGTTTCTTCTTTATGTCTTCCAACAGCTGCTGCATTCTCAGTTTCCTTTCCTGCAACGGTTCTGGCAGCTGAACTGTTACTTTTTCTTCCCTTCATTCCTTCGGGTTGTGAACTGCCGGGGTTTACTTTTATTATCATGACATATTCCGGGCCATCAGTCAACGTTCAAAAAAGTCTCCACCGTAATTTTTTTCTGCCTTCTGCGCACCGTAACCGCACCGCATTCGTTTGTGACAAAAACCGGGATACGTGCGGCTTTCAAGCGCTCAAGAACCGCTTTATGCGGATGTCCGTAGGAATTATTTCTGCCGCAGGAAATAAGGGCGCAGGCCGGTGCTGCGGCATCCAGGAATTCCCGGGTGGTCGAGGTTTCAGAACCGTGATGTGCGGTCTTTAAAATATCGCAGCTTTGCAGAAGTCCGGGGGAAGAGGCAAGAATTTTTTGTTCTCCCTCCGCGTCCACATCTCCGGTGAGCAGGATGGAAAAATCCTTATCCCCGTTCTCCGCCCGCAGAGTGAGCTGCACAACCAGAGAGGCTGTATTCCGGTCCGTAAAGCTGTCCCTTCCATCCGGATGCAGACACAGGAATTCCGTTTTTCCATCCTTTAAAAGATCCCCGGCCTCCATACGGTACACCGGAATGTGATAGCTTCCGGCCATTTCCACAAGCCGGGACGGCTCATCCTGAACGACATGGGCCTGCGGCAGCACCAGGCCGCCGATGGAAACGCCGCTCTTTTCCGCCCATTCAAAGACTGCCTCCAGACCATTGATATGATCCGCATCCCAATGGCTTACGAATACCGCCTCCAGCGTGCCCACACCCTGATATTTCAAAAATGGGATCACCTGCCAGGTTCCGGTATCCTTCTGCGAGGAGCTGCCCGCATCATACAGATAATGCTTACCGCTCTCCGTTCTGATATAAATACAGTCTCCCTGCCCCACATCCAGCATGGTCATCTGCATGCCGTCCTGAGGTTTTAACGCAAAAACAAGACACAGCAGCACTGCTGCAGGCACGCCTGCCGGCCTGGGGATTTTCTCCGCCAGAAGCAGAAGAAGCCCAAGACCTGCAGCAAAGACAAGAAGCTGCCACAGCTCCGGCTTTCCCGCATGCCAGATACCAGGCAGACCTTCGGAAAGCAGGCACAGCTTTTCATAAAAAATAAGGATTCCTTTCACCGGAAGCGCCAGGATACGAAGGAAAACAAAAACCGGCTCTCCTATGCCCCCAACAACGCTTCCGGCCAGTACGAGAAGCACCGTTCCTCCCATGAGAATCCCCATCAGCGGGATTACAAACACATTCAGCAGGATGGACAGAAGGTTCCATTCATAAAACACAGAAAGCAGCACCGGCAGGGTGGTAAGGCTGATGCAGAAGCTGGAACGGAATCCCTGAAGCAGCCTCTGCATGACGGGATGCTTCTGTTGTTCCCTATACATTTTTATATAATTTTTCTTTCCTTTGTCTTTTCCGAAAAGCTTTACAGCATCACTGCCCATCCGTTCAAAGGCAGGAATGGTGACTGCTGCCCCGGCCGCTGCAGCAAAGGACAGCTGAAAACCGCCGTCCTGAAGCCAGGCAGGGTTTTCAAGCAGGAGCAGGGCCGCCGCTGTGGAAAGCGCGGTGGGCATATCATAGGTCCTTCCCACAATTTTGGCGGTCATATAGAGTAAAAACATAATGCCCGCCCTGGCCGCGGATGCTGAAAACCCGGTCATGACAAGATAGGAAAAAAGTACGCCGCAGGAAAGGAGGCCGGACAGCTTTCGTGATAAAAAGCGGCTCAGCAGACGGTAAAGCCCCATCCCAAGCAGGGATATGTGCAGGCCTGAAATCGCCAGGATATGGGAAATCCCGGCCCCCTGATACAACGCCTTAATTTCCGAATCCATTCCCTTTTTTTCTCCCAGAAGCATAGCCTTCAGTACAGACGCTTCCTTCTGCGGGAAAATATTTTCCAACACCTCCCCAGCGTGGCGCCGCAGACGATACAGTGCATGACGCCAGCCGGAATAGCCCTCGCTCTTCCCCGTCAGCACAGCCTGGGAAAGCTGCATGCTGATACCCTGCCCTGCATAATATGCCCTGGCATCAAACTCACCGGGGTTTGTCGCTGTTTTAAAATGGCGCGCTTTACCCCGATAGCAGGCCCTGCTGCCGATCTCCGGCAGGCGCACTTCCCCCTCCCGCAGCCTGCACATCACACCGGTACCGCCCTGTGACCGCATTAGCATTTCCTGTTCCTGAGCGGACTTTTCCAGTGTCTGCGCCGGCAGTCCCTGTTCCTGAGCAGACTTTTCCCATACCTGCATATCTATTTCCTGCGGTTGCTTCTGCGCTTCTTTTTGCGCCGTAATATTCTGTTTTAAGTCTCTGTCTGAAAAATTTACTGCCCTGATACCGGCAGCCGTGAAATTGTTTAGATTTGTATTAAGAGATATACTGTCAGTTTTTATTAACTCAGCATCTGGATCTTTAAACTTAAGATCCCATTGCATTTCTGCCCCCTGAAAGGGAAGCGCATCCGCAGCCTTCAGATAAACGATATGTACCATCTGCCCGTTTTCCGGGTCCATATAGCTTGTGATATCCGAAACCGTCCCGGCAACCACAGCCGTCTGCCCGTCCTCCGCCGGAGGGGAGGGCTGGGGCAGCGGCTTTATCCATGTTATTATCCGGACTGCGGCCGTAAAGCCCAGCATTGCCAGGCATAGGGGCCGTCTCATTCCACATTTTCTCCTGTCTTTACGAGATCCAGGTTTCTTTCATAAAGATTGGACAGATTGAAAGTCTCCCTGTATACGATGTCTGTCTTTCCATTTACGGCTATCTGCACCTTGTTTACATTGGGAAGCTCCACCAGGGAGTTGGCAATGGAATAAATCACCACATCCGCAGTAACATTATAAAGCTGCGTCATGAAGTTTTCATCAAAATTCACGTAACAGATGCCGTCCTTGACGGTTACGCTCAATATTTTCGTACCCGGATTAATCACCGGATATACGCCGTCGATGTCAGGACCCTTTACCAGATATTCCACCACCAGCTTTTCCATGGAAATATTACTGTTGTATTCCACAGGCTTGACGATTTCCACCAGGCCGTCCCCTGCTTCATTGGCAAAAAAGAGCTTGAGCTTCACCATTTCATAGGAATTGATTTCTTTTCCCGCATTGTCAATGAACGCATCGGCAGTCATGGGACCGATTGCTGTGCCCGTGCTGTCTGCCAGCGGCTGTCCTCCCACCGTCATCAGCACATGATTGATTCCTTCCGCCTGGGAAAGCGTCCTCACAAGCGCCGCCCTCACCAGAACCTCCGTGGTGGGCGCAAGCTTTCTGTAGCTTTCATCCACATCCAGATCCAGCTGTCCGCCTTCCTCCACCCGGAACCCGGTCACCTGGAAGCTGTTTCCTACGGAAGACTTCAGGGACACATCCTCCGGCACCGCTTCCATGGCTTCCAGCAGTCCTGCTATCTGTCCTGACTGCTCCCCGGAATCAATATAGTGAACCTCTTTGGCTATTTTTGTTTCTTCCCTGTTGAGATAATAGATATCAAAGGCCGTTCCTTCCGGTTCCGCCGCCCCCGTACTGCAGGCCGGAAGCACCAGGCAGAAAAGCAGCAGCATGCTGGCTGCCCATGCCGATTTTTTGTTTGAAGCATCCTTTTTTCTGTTCGAAGTATCCTTCATTCGATTTTTGAACCTCCGTTCAGGCTTTCCGTTCTTCCATACATGCCAACTGTACCTCAGATACAGTCCTGCGCTGCCTTATCATTTTTTCCTGCACGATAATCCCCTGTAAAAAGGCCGCAGAAAACCACGTCATCTTACATAGGTAAGCGGGATCTTTACGGTAAAGCTGGTGCCTTCTCCCTCCGTACTGGCTACCTTCACCGAACCGCGGTGAAGAAGGATGGCATTTCTGGTAATGGCCAGCCCCAGTCCGGTGCCGCCGATCTCCCGGGAGTGGGATTTGTCCACTCTGTAGAAACGCTCAAATATATGATCGTAGTCCGCCTCCGGAATACCGATACCGGAATCGGAGATCTCCACGGTAAAAAACTGATGATCCGCATCCAGCAGCACCTTGACCCAGCCATGCTCCTTGTTGTACTTAATCGCATTTTCCACCAGATTGGTAAATACCTGGGTGATCTTTACCTCATCAATTTCCGCAGTGACCGGACGTATGCTTTCAAAGGTCACCTCCACATCCCGCAGCCTGGCAATGGGACGGAGACGCTTTAACACCGATTCTATCAGTTCATTGATATCCACCGCCGTAATATTCATCTGGGCGGCCGTCTTGTCCATTTTTACAAGGGAGAGAAGATCATTGATGATTTTATTTTCACGTTCGATCTCATTGGCAATGTCCTGCATGAATTCCTGATACAGCTCCAGAGGCGCGTCCTCCTGCTGCATGAGGGAATCGGCCAGAACCTTCATGGAGGTAAGCGGCGTCTTCAGTTCATGGGAAACGTTGGAAACAAATTCCTGCCGGGAATCGTCAATCACCTTCATCTGCGTCAGCAGCTGGTTAAAGGCATCGATAATGTGCTCCGTTTCGATATAATCGGGAACTGCAATGGGCTCGTCCGTAAAACCGTCCTTTACCTCGGTAATCGCCTGGGTCACCCGGTTGAAGGGCTTGACAAGAATGGAGGAAAATCCCACAGCCACACCGAAAATACAGATGATCATCACGATCTCTATAATCAGGGCCTTCCGGTTCAGGATTTCCATTGTCGTCGCTATGCTGTCCGTGGAAACACTGGCAAGCATAACTCCAACTACCTGGCTCTGCTCCGGCTTCTTCCCCGCATCCGCCTGCGTTGTCTGATTCTTTCCGGAGCTGGGGGCTTCGATGGGAATGGTCATTTCGATATAACCGTTTTCCTTGTCATACCGGGTGGTGCTCTCTCCCTTGAAACACCGGATGACCTCCTCGGAAATAATCGTTTTGCCTTCACTGATACTGTATGTATCTTTTACAATACGGAAATTGCCGTTAATGATAATAACGCGGCCGTCGTACAGATTGGACATCTGTTCCAGCTCCGCGTTAATTGCCTCATTTGAGGTATCCTGCAGATAATTATTGTTCAGAAGATGGTTGGCAATGATCTTGAACTGCGTCTGCGTATCCGAGATACGCAGGTTCACCGCACGTTCTTCATAGCTCTGAAGGATACCAACCCTCATGATGAAGCTGGGAAGGATGCCCATCACCAGCATCAGAAAGAATATATAGACCTTCATGCTCCTGAGAGCAGGTATTTTCATAAATAGCTTTTTAAGCCTGGTAAGCATTTTGGCAGCCTCTACTTCCATTCAGCCTGGCACATTCCCCAAAGCCGGAAATCAGGCTCTGAAGAAGTAGCCGACTCCCCACTTTGTATGCACATATCTGGGTTCACTTGGATTGCTTTCGATCTTCTCACGAAGCCTTCTGATATGGACGTCCACCGTGCGGACATCCCCGGGATAATCGCTTCCCCATACCAGCTTCAGAAGATTTTCACGGCTGTAGACTTTGTTGGGATTTAAGACAAGCAGCTCCAGCACATCGAATTCCTTGGCTGTCAGGTTGACCTCCTTGCCGGCAATATAGACGCGCCTGCTGTCGCAGTCCAGCTTCAGATCACCGTTCACAACGGTTTTGGGCGCGTTTGACGCGTTATCCCTTACTGTGGTCCTGCGCATTATGGCCTTGATCCTGGCCTTGACCTCCAGAATATTGAACGGCTTTGTAATATAATCATCGGCGCCGTATTCCAGGCCCATGATTTTATCCATATCATCATCCTTGGCCGTCAGCATGACGATGGGGACATTGGAAAATTCCCGTATCTGCTGGCATACCTCCAGTCCTGTCAGCCTGGGAAGCATGATATCCAGAAGGATCATGTCAAATTCCGAATTTCTCGCCTGCTCCAGCGCTTCCTCACCGTCATAGGCGCAGGTGACCTCCATACCGTCCTGCTCCAGGCTGAAACGGATACCTTTCACAATCAGTTTCTCATCGTCTACAACCAAAACCCGCTTTCCCATAGCTCCTCCAAAGATTTTATTCCGTAACTGCCTGGTTTCTTCACAGTTACTGCCAAATCAATCCGAAACCGCCTGCGGCGGTGGATTTATGCACTCCTGAACCATTTTCCCGCATGCAGCGCAGCAAATGCTCCTGCCGGCCGGACCTTTCCCATCTTTACTGTCTGACGCATATCCTGTCCTTCAGCTTTGCAAAGCTTCCCTCCTTGATACCGTCCACCTTCATAATATCCTCAATGGATTGGAATTTACCATTCTGCTGCCTGTAGGCAACAATCGCATCAGCCCTTGTCTGACCGATTCCCGGCAGTGTCATCAGCTCCGCCTCATCCGCGGTGTTGATATCCACAAGGCCGTCCTTTCCCGATCCATTTTCCTCCATAACCCCGTCCGGCGAAAAAATTCCCTGTTCCGCTTCTTCCAGGGTCGGAATCACAACCTGCATCCCGTCCGATATGGGCGCCGCCTGGTTCACACCTCTTTCCGCCGCGTCCTCCGCAAGG
>OJUG01004692.1_pt1 | contig 10754 bp, 9 predicted proteins | sample 1599841 | NCBI WGS metagenome assembly OJUG01 (sample SAMN04168659, study PRJEB22393) | human gut metagenome | biome: human gut microbiome; feature: stool | host: Homo sapiens | collected 2014-05-12 | reverse complement strand
ACGCCGGACGGATTTGTGGAAGTCACGGAGCAGATGGAACTTCCCTTCTGAAATATCCGGGAAAATCACAGCCGGTTGCCGACCCCGTTGCTATCCCGTTGCCGAGCCGGTTGCCGGGAAAAAGCCCGTAACTGCGGGCTTTTCTCCCCTCTGACAACCAAAGCAACAGAAAAATAAAAGAAAAAGTAAATAAACAATAACCCGCCAGACAGAGATTGTTTTCGAGGTTTTTTGAAGCCCGTTGCCGGACTTCGTTGCCGACCCTCTCCTGTCTGGCTTATTTCATGTATGGAGGTAACTGCCTATGGCAAAAAGCAAAACTGAAATCCATGTCACAACGGTATTTGACGGCGAACTGGACGCTACGGACGTTTTCGTGAGCCTGATTGCACAGAAATACAGCCAGAGAAATAACAAAGAATATCTTGCGAAAAAGCAAGATTTAGGATATAATAAAGACAAGGTTCAGAGTGACCGTGTTCCGTCTGGATTGTGCGGGTAACGGTTATGATGAACGGATTTGAATATGCAGGCATGGACATGGTACTGGCAAGCAGCTTCCGGGCGGCTATCTATTGCAGGCTTTCCAAGGACGATGACCTTGACGGGGAGAGCGCCAGTATCGCAAACCAGCGGGCTATGCTGGAAACCTACTGCGAAAAGCAGGGATGGGAGGTTGTTGCAGTCTATCAGGATGATGGCTACACGGGGCTGAACATGGAGCGCCCCGACCTGAAACGGATGTTGAAAGCCATCGAGCGCAGGCAGATAAACCTTGTGGTCACGAAAGACCTGTCCAGACTGGGCAGGAATTACTTGCAGACCGGCTTCCTGATTGAAGATTTCTTCCCCCGCAACGGCGTGCGGTATATCGCCATGAATGACGGTATCGACACCATGCGGGATAACAACGACATAGCGCCGTTCAAGAACATCCTCAACGAGATGTACAGCAAGGACATTTCCAAGAAGGTTCATTCCTCTTATCTGCTGAAAGCGCAGAAAGGCCAGTTTACCGGCTGCCTTGCCCCCTTTGGGTATCGGAAAGACCCGGAGGACAAAAACCATCTGCTGATTGATGAGGAAACGGCCCCCATTGTCCGGCGTCTGTTTGCGTGGGCGCTGGAAGGACACGGCCCCAACTACATCCGGCGCAGGCTGGAAGAAGAAAAAATCCCATGCCCGACCTACTGGAACCGGGTGCGGGGATTTCGGAACGTGTCAACCAAGTGGGAAAAGAAAGACCCGGTAAACGGGCGGTATATGTGGGACTTCTCCGTGATTAAGGACATCCTGATGAACCCCGTCTACACCGGCGCTATCGCTTCCCAGAAGAAGGAATACCGCTTCAAAATCGGCACCATTGGGGAAAAGAAGCCGGAAGACTGGATTGTGGTGGAGAACCAGCATGAGCCGCTTGTTGACCGCAAGACCTTTGACATCGTGCAGCGCAAGCTGAAATCCCGGCAGCGCCCCCGCCAGACCGGGGAAATCAGCCTGTTTGCGGGGCTTATCAAGTGCGGCGAGTGCGGGAAGTCGCTGACGATCCGCTACACTAACGACAAGCACCCGAAACAAATTTATTCCTGTAAGACCTACAACGCCTACGGCAAGCAGCACTGTACCCAGCACCGGGTTGAGTACGACACCCTTTACAGCCTTGTGCTGAACAAAATCCGGGAGTGCGCCAGAGCCGCCCTGATGGACGGGGAAGCCGTTGCCGGGAAGCTGACCGACACCTGCGAAGCCGAGCAGAAAGGCCAGCGGGAAGCATTGGAGCGTTCCCTTACCAAAGACGAGGAACGGATTGACGTTCTGGAAAAGATGGTGCTGCGGCTGTATGAGGACATGGTTGCCGGACGTATCAGCGAAGCGAACTTCAATCTGCTGATGGAAAAGACGCAGGCGGAACAGGCCGAGTTGAAAGCAAAGGTTGAGGAAGGCCGGAAGAAGCTGGCCGATGAAATCCGGCTTGCGTGTGACGCCCGCCAGTGGGTAGAAGCCATTCAGGAATACGCCGACATCACGGAACTGGACGCCGCCACCCTAAACCGCCTGATTAAAGAAATCGTTGTCCATGAGAGCATAGACAGCGATAAGACAAGACACATTTCTATCGAAATTCATTTCAATCTCAAACCCATCCCGGAGGTGGAGCAGGTCACGGCCTGACCTGCCCCCGCCGGGGCGGTTCTTAAAAACTCCATAGATATTTCTTGACACGCCGCCGCCCGCCATCGAGCCGTTTTCCTACACCTATTTGGGTATGAAACAGTTGATGGCGGGCGGCGGCGTTGCCCTTATCGGCCTTACCCTTGTCCCGCTGCTCTCCGGCCTGTTTGGATAATGCCACAAACTAACACTACCCGCCGCGCTCTCCCGCTTCACGCGGGAGGGCGCGGGAAAGGAGGGATTAGCTTTTGATATGGCAGATGATTGAAGATTGGTTTCGCGGCATTTTGACAGACGGAATACTCTCTAATCTCTCCGGGCTGTTCGACAGCGTAAATACAGAGGTTGGAGAAATCGCAACGCAAGTCGGCACAACCCCCGCCGGGTGGAACGCGGGCATATTCAATATGATACGCAGCCTATCGGAAAACGTCATTGTGCCGATTGCGGGCGTTATCATTACCTTTGTCATGTGCTACGAACTAATCCAGCTTGTAATTGAGAAAAACAATCTGCACGATCTCGACACTTGGATTTTCTTCAAGTGGATTTTCAAAACCTTTGTTGCGGTGCTGCTGGTAACAAATACTTGGAACATCGTCATGGGCGTATTTGACATTACACAGAGCGTCGTCAACGACAGCGCGGGCGTTATCATATCCGACACAAGCATAGATATTGCAACCGTTATCACCGATATAGAAGCAAAGCTGGACGCTATGAGCGTCGGCGGGCTTTTGGGGCTATGGTTTCAATCACTCTTTGTGGGGCTTACCATGAAAGCGTTGTCTATCTGTATCATGCTGGTGGTGTACGGGCGCATGATTGAAATATACCTTGTAACGAGTATCGCCCCTATCCCCGTTGCGACAATGGTAAATCGTGAATGGGGCGGCATGGGACAGAACTACTTAAAATCCTTGCTTGCCCTCGGTTTTCAGGCTTTTCTAATTCTTGTGTGCGTCGGTATTTATGCGGTTTTGATACAGACAATCGCAGCAACCGATGACATATCCGGCGCGATCTGGTCTTGCATGGGCTATACCGTCCTCTTGTGTTTTACGCTTTTCAAAACGGGAAGCCTTGCAAAATCCGTATTCAGCGCGCATTAAGGGGGTGCAGATGAAGAAATACAAAATCATTTACGCCGATCCCCCTTGGAGATACGCGAGAAGCAAGGTACAGGGCGCAGCGGAAAAGCACTATCCCACTATGAGTATTGAGGAACTTTGCGCTTTACCCGTCAAAGAAATTGCGGATAAGGACTGTATTTTATTCCTATGGGCGACGTTCCCGCAGCTTAAAGAAGCGTTGCAGTTAATCAAGGCTTGGGGATTTACCTATAAATCCGTTGCCTTTGTATGGTTAAAGCAAAATCGGAAATCGCCCACTTGGTTTTATGGCTTGGGCTTTTGGACGCGAGGAAATGCGGAAATCTGCTTGCTTGCTACCAAAGGACACCCGAAGCGACAATCAAACAAGGTACATCAATTTATTATTTCCCCTGTTGAGCAGCACAGCAAAAAGCCGGATATAACGCGGGAAAAGATACTTGCCCTTATGGGCGACCTACCGCGTATTGAACTGTTTGCAAGGCAGCATACCCCTGGTTGGGACGTATGGGGAAATGAAATCAAAAGCGACATACGGTTTGCCGGAAAGGAGGTTTGAAATGGCGTATGTAACCGTCCCAAAGGATTTAACCAAAATCAAGAGCAAGGTAATGTTCAACCTTACCAAAAGACAATTACTCTGTTTCGGCGCGGCGGTGGCTATCGGGCTACCGCTATTCTTTTTGACAAAGGACAGCGCGGGAACGACAACGGCGGCTTTGTGCATGGTGCTTGCCATGCTGCCCATGTTCCTACTCGCTATGTACGAGAAGAACGGGCAACCGCTGGAAGTGATTATACGGCAATTTGTGGAAGTGAAGTTTCTTCGCCCCAAAGAGCGACCTTATCAGACCAACAATTTTTATACCGCCCTTGCGCGGCAGGAGCGATTAGATAAGGAGGTACGGGCGATTGTCAAAGGAAAAGGGAAAGACCCAAAACAAAAAGCGTAAACTTACGCGGCAGGAAAAGAAACAGATCGACGCGCTTATCCGGCAGTCAAAGGGCGACGGGAAGCCCCATACGGCGCAGGACAGCATACCGTTTGAACGAATGTATAAGGACGGGATTTGCCGCCTTGCAAACGGGCGGTATTCCAAGTGCATTGAGTTTGAAGATATTAACTATCAGCTTGCGCAGCCGGACGACAAGACCGCCATTTTTGAAGCCCTTTGCGATATGTATAACTCTTTTGACGCTTCTATCAGTGTGCAGCTTTCCTTAATCAGCCGCCATGCGAACAAGGAGGATTTCAAGAGCAGTATCACGATTGCCCCACAGAATGACGACTTTGACAGTATCAGAGCCGAATACACCGAAATGCTGCAAACACAGCTTGAACGCGGCAACAACGGGCTTATCAAGACAAAGTTTCTCACCTTTACCATTGAAGCAAAAGATATTAAATCGGCGCGGGCGCGGCTTGCCCGTATCGAAACGGACACCCTCAACCATTTTAAGGTGATCGGCGCGGCGGCGCGGGTATTGGACGGGAAGCAGCGGCTTGAAGTGCTGCATGGGCTTTTCCACCCGGACGGGGAACGCTTCAACTTTGCGTGGGAATGGCTACCCGTAAGCGGCCTTTCCGTCAAAGACTTTATTGCCCCGTCCTCTTTCCGTTTTGGCGACGGGCGAATGTTTCAAATGGGCGGGAAGTTTGGCGCGGTTTCCTTTTTGCAGATTGCCGCGCCGGAACTTTCAGACCGTATGCTTGCCGACTTCATGGAAGCGGAAAACGGGATTGTCGTCAATCTGCACATTCAGAGTATCGACCACAACGAAGCGATCAAGACGATCAAGCGGAAAATCACCGACCTTGACCGTATGAAAATCGAGGAACAGAAAAAGGCAATCCGCAGCGGCTACGATATGGATATAATTCCGTCCGACCTTGCCACCTACGGCGGCGAAGCGAAAAACCTTTTGCGGGATTTGCAGAGCCGGAACGAGCGAATGTTTTTGCTTACGCTGTTAGTTTTGAATGTGGCAGACACAAAGCAGAAATTGGACAACGACGTATTTCAGGCCGCAAGTATCGCACAGAAATACAACTGTATGCTCACCCGCCTTGACTACCGGCAGGAACAGGGGCTTATGTCCTCTATCCCATTGGGCGAAAACCTAATCCAAATCCAGCGGGGCTTGACGACTTCCAGCACCGCCATTTTCGTCCCCTTTACGGTACAAGAGCTGTTCCAAAGCGGCGAAGCGTTGTATTACGGCTTAAACGCATTATCGAATAACATGATTTTGTGCGACAGGAAAAGGCTGAAGAACCCTAACGGCTTGATACTCGGCACACCCGGCAGCGGCAAGAGTTTTTCGGCAAAGCGCGAGATCACCAACGCTTTTCTCATTACCGCAGACGATATTATCATTTGCGACCCGGAAGCGGAAGTGCGACACGAAGTCGCGTAATTGAATTGCTGAACAAGCTGCCCTATCCATTTGGGGTAATCCTACCACAGCCTGCGTCGCTGGTAACGGCGGGGTGGGAAGCCTGTGGGACAACGTGGGAAAGCTGCGAGCCTAACGTAGCCGTACTGCCAGGATAAGTGTGCCATGGAGAACGTAACGTGAATCATCGCAAGGGTCGTTACAGGGAATAGGCGAAATCAGGCTGACACGCCTACACCAAAAGGTGCGGAGGTGGCCGTGGGAACTTTCGCAATCCCCCGGCAAATGGACATCATTCCTCCCGGCTCAAAGATGGCTCCTAAAGCACGCACAATTATTCAATACGCGGAACGTGGTAAACCCTATGTGTTCCTCTAATTCAATGAGAGGTATCGACCCCGTAAGGGGAAGAAATGACACAGAGGGTAGAGGAACGGGATAAAAAGCGAACGGCTCTGCTGTAATGGTGGAGCATAGGGGCTCTGCCCTGACCTGAAAGGGTGCTGACTTATCCCACGGTATTTCATAGCAAGAAAAGGAGGTAAACCTATGAACGGTAATTGTTCAACGACGAAGCGGAAACGCTCTGAGAGATTGCCGAACGCGGCAAAGCTGGCATTCCAGTGGAATCATGTAGATTGGAAAAAAGCCGAGGCCGAGGTTAATAGGCTGCAAGCCCGGATTGCTAAGGCGACCAAAGAAAAGAAATGGAACACAGTAAAACGACTGCAATATCTGCTTACGCATTCGTACTACGCAAAACTGCTGGCGGTCCAAAAAGTAACCACCAACAAAGGGAAAAACACACCCGGTATCGACAAACAACGGTGGAGCACACCTGCGCAAAAGATGTGGGCGGTGTTGTCCCTGACGGATAAGAACTACAAAGCCAGTCCCCTCCGCCGGGTATACATCGACAAGAAGAACAAAAAGGCGAAACGCCCTCTTGGGATTCCCACGATGTATGACCGGGCCATGCAGGCGCTCTATGCGCTGGCACTGGACCCCGTGGCAGAAACGGCGGCAGATCCCCGCTCTTTCGGATTCAGAAAGGGACGGTGCTGTCAGGATGCCTGTGAATATATTTTTGCGGACATGAGCCGCAGAAACGTCAGTCCACAGTGGGTACTGGAAGGTGACATCAAGGGTTGCTTCGACCATATCAGCCATCAGTGGCTGATTGACAACATCCCCATGGACAAGTCAATTTTGAAGCAATTCCTGAAAGCCGGCTTTGTATTTCAGGGTGAGCTGTTTCCCACAGAGGCGGGTACGCCCCAAGGCGGCATTATCTCTCCGATTCTGGCGAATATGGCGCTGGATGGGATGCAAAAGCTGCTCTCCGACCGGTTCCATACCAACCGGCTGGGCAAAGTGGACAATCGGTTCCGCAACGCCCACAAGGTAAATCTGGTGCGGTATGCCGATGATTTTATCGTAACGGCGGCCACAAAGGAAATTGCCGAAGAGGCCAAAGAACTGATTCGTGATTTCCTGAAAACCAGAGGTCTGGAACTGTCTGAGGAGAAAACGCTCATCACCCACATTGATGACGGATTTGATATGCTGGGCTGGACTTTCCGGAAATTTAACGGAAAGCTCATTGTGAAGCCGTCAAAAAAGTCTTTGAAAGCATTCACGGCCAGCTTGTCTGAAACCATCCTTGGACGCGGTAAGGCTTGGAAACAGAACCTTCTGATTGAAAAGCTGAACCAACAAATCCGGGGCTGGACGAACTATCATCGATCGGTCTGTGCCAGTGAGGCGTTTACGCACATCGACTATGTTCTCTATGAACTGCTGTGGAGGTGGGCCAAACGCCGTCACCCCCACAAGGGGAAATGGTGGGTATCCACAAACTACTGGCACCGCAGAGGAAACCGAAACTGGGTATTCTCCACGGAGGACAAAGAACTTCTGCGGGTGGATCACATTCCTATTATCCGACATACAAAAGTACGAATGGACGCCAATCCCTACCTGGAGCCGGAATATTTTCATGCCAGGCAATTCAGCCGCGGCATGAAGCGTTTTACCGGCAGGTTCAAACAGATTTGGAAGAATCAAAACGGATGTTGCCATCATTGTGGGCTTCCGATGGACATTCAGGACGAAAGAGAAATCTTTTTCAAGGTCCCGAAATCCAAAGGCGGCAAAGAGGAGGTGCGCAACATGGCCTATGTCCACAAATACTGTAACCAACTCTACTTTGAGCGCCGCGCGAAAGCGTGATGAAATGCTTGAGCCGTATGAGTGGAAACGCTCACGTACGGTTCTTAGACGGGAAGGGGCGAGTAATCGCCCCGACCTAGTCGACTATTACCCCCTTGTGGAACGGCTGAAAGGGCAGGTTATCAAGGTTTCGCAGAACAGCACGCAGTACATTAACCCGATGGATATAAACCTCAATTACAGCGAGGGCGACACGCCCATAGCCTTAAAGAGCGATTTTATCCTTTCCTTTTGCGAGTTGATTATGGGCGGCAAAAACGGGCTGGAAGCGGTTGAAAAGACTTTGATTGACCGCGCCGTTATCAGCGTGTACCGCAGCTACCTTGCAGACCCGAAGCCGGAGAATATGCCGATTTTGGGCGACCTCTACAATGAAATCAAGAAGCAGCCGGAAAAGGAAGCGCAGCGTATCGCGTCGGCATTGGAACTCTATGTAAATGGCAGTTTGAACGTGTTTAACCACCAAACAAACGTTGACATTCACAACCGCCTTGTCTGCTTTGATATTAAAGAACTCGGCACCCAGCTACGAAAACTCGGTATGCTCATTGTCCAAGATCAAGTTTGGAACAGAGTTACCATAAACCGCAGCGAAGGCAAGGCGACGCGGTACTATATCGACGAGTTTCATTTGCTGCTCAAAGAGGAACAGACCGCAGCGTACAGCGTTGAGATTTGGAAGCGTTTTAGAAAATGGGGCGGTATTCCGACAGGTATCACCCAAAACGTGAAAGATTTGTTATCGTCCCGCGAGGTGGAGAACATTTTTGAAAACAGCGATTTTGTGTATATGCTCAACCAAGCCCAGGGCGACAGGGAAATCCTTGCAAAGCAGCTTAACATTTCGCAGCAGCAAATGACCTATGTAACCCATTCCGACGCGGGCGAGGGGCTTATCTTCTATGGCAACGTGATTTTGCCCTTTATTGACCGTTTCCCGCAAGATACGGAACTCTATCGTGTAATGACGACCAAACCCGGCGAGGTGTCGGCATGAGGATAGAAATGGACAAAATCTATTGCGGCGACAGCTTGCAGGTGCTTCAAACCTTGCCGGAAAATGCAGTTGATTGTTGCGTAACGTCCCCACCCTACTATGCCTTGCGGGACTACGGCGCAGACGGGCAGATCGGACGGGAAGCAACGCCGGAGGAATATGTTTCCCGTATTACGGCGGTATTCCATGAGGTAAAGCGGGTGCTTACGCCGGAGGGTACTTGTTGGCTGAATATCGCGGACACTTATTGCGGCACAGGCAGCAAAGCCGACCACCAAGACCCCAAATACCCCAAAGGCAGGAACGGGCAGCAAGTGGCGTTTAACCACCGCGCCCCCGGCTGCAAGCCCAAAGATTTAATTGGTATTCCGTGGCTTGTAGCCCTCGCCTTGCGGGGCGACGGTTGGTATTTGCGCAGTTCTATCATTTGGCACAAAACAAACCCCATGCCGGAAAGCACGCGGGACAGGCCGACCCGCTGCTATGAATATGTGTTTCTGCTTACCAAGTCAAAGAAGTATTATTACGATTGGCAAGCAGTAGCCGAGCCGATAGCCCCCACAACGGCGGGGCGGCTGAAAAGCGGAGTTAGCAAAGGAAATAAGTATAACGTTACTGTTCCGGGGCAAAACCAACCGCAGAAAATCAACCGCCCCCGCGAAAAGGGCGCATACGCCGACGAGTTGATTTCTCCCGTCCGCAGCCGCCGCAACGTTTGGCAGATTAACAATGTCGGCTATCATGGCGGGCATTTCGCAGCGTTCCCGCCGAAACTTGCGGAAACGTGCATTTTGGCGGGCTGTCCCATCGGCGGGATTGTCCTTGACCCCTTTTTCGGCAGCGGCACGACGGGCATGGTAGCAAAACGGCTTAACCGCCGCTATATCGGCATTGAGTTAAACCCCGACTATTGCGAACTTGCAAAACAGCGGATTGGAGGTGATGAAGATTGAGCAAGGAACTGAAAGCCCCCGACAAGGTAACGCAAAAAATGACCCGCGACGGTGCGGTTGCGGAAAACCTCACGACGGGCGAAACGTCCAGTATCAGCGAAAGGCCGCAGGAAGAAAACTATTCAGCCCCCGCAGGGGTGGCAGCGGAAAAGGTTGTGCAGCATATCGGCGCAGAGATTGAGCGACACGCAGCAAAAGGCGCGGAGAAAAAAGCCCTTGACGCGACGCAGCCTAAAACCCATTCTTCCCGCTTGCAGTTTTCCGAAGCGGAACGGGCAACGCCGGAACTTCAAAAAGCGATCAAGAAATCGGATAAGGCGGCAGACTGTTTAGACGCAGCGCGGGCGGCTATCCCCAAGCAGACCAAAATCAAGAAAGAGCGCGTTTTTGACGAAGCGAAAGGCAAGGCAAAGACGCGCCTTTCCTTTGAAAAGACGGATAAGCCCCCAAACGGCAAGTTGCGGCATAACCCCTTATCCCGTCCGGCACAGGAGTTAAACAGTACCGTACATGGGAAAATCTACGAGGTAGAGAAAGAAAACGTCGGTGTGGAAAGCGGGCACCGGGTAGAACTTGCCGGAGAGAAAGCGGGCGGCATGGCGGCGCGGGCAGTTAAGGGCGGCATACGCCGCCATAAGCTGAAACCCTACCGGGCAGCGGCGGCAGCGGAAAAACAAGCGGTAAAGGCAAACGCAGATTTTCTCTATCAAAAGGCGTTGCACGATAACCCCGCGCTTGCGCACTCCAACCCCATTTCCCGTTTTTGGCAGAAGCAGCGCATTAAAAAGCAGTATGCAAAAACGCTGAAAGCGGGCGGCAAAGCGAAAAAAACCGCTGAAGCCACCGCAAAGGCGGCGAAGAAAACCGCGCAGGAAACCAAACGGGCGACGT
>OJUG01004691.1_pt1 | contig 10755 bp, 9 predicted proteins | sample 1599841 | NCBI WGS metagenome assembly OJUG01 (sample SAMN04168659, study PRJEB22393) | human gut metagenome | biome: human gut microbiome; feature: stool | host: Homo sapiens | collected 2014-05-12 | reverse complement strand
ATGAAAAGCCTATTGGCAGAGTTAAATATGCGCTATTTTAATTCCGCCAACGGGTATACTCCATCTGCCTGTAACAGGCAGGCTTCTCGTATTCATGTTTTTAGAGATAAAAATGTGATAAGAAAATTGTTGGATAATCAGTTAGGGACACAAGGATGGTGTGATAATGCATCGGTTCTCATTTGTGTAACGGTTAATTGCAATTATTTTGGAGGAAATTATGAGAGGTATCAGGCGTTGATTGACGGCGGTTTATATGCGATGAATTTTGTTATGGGGTTGCATTTGAATCATATTGCGTCTTGTTTTAAAATGTTTATCCGGACCCCTCGCAGAGAGAAGGAATTTAAAAAGATTGCTAAGATTCCCCAATGTGAGATGCCTGTTGTTTTGATATTAGGCGGACATTATAAATCGGGAATAGTTACTTCTCCAAAATCGGAGCGATTTACATTTGATGAATTGGCTTGTGTTGATAATTGCTAAAAAGTTATTCTTCGTAGGTATTTGTGGATATTTCCCAAATTCTTTTGGGGTAAGAAGTGCAGGAATAATACTCTTGTTGACAGACTCTTTTGTCTAAGAGATGATAAAAACATCATCCAAAATCCATGTGGTGAATATTGTAGAATCGTATGAAATATCTCATTTATATATTGCTTCTAGATTTTATAGGAGCTTTGGAATTCTTAGGTAGTATACCTCTTCTACAGGGATGTCATTATTTGTTTCTGATATTAGGATTAGGGGCATTTATCTATTATCTTGTCTTTAAACGAATTTCTACTGTTGCGATATTTGCCGGATTGTATTGTTTCGTTTTTCCTATATATGCAGCATTTCAAAGCCAAGAGATATTCGGGCAGTCATTTTTTATGGGGTTTGCCTCGTTGCGTTATCTATGGTTCATTTTGTTGGGTTTCTTTTTGTATAATATAAAATATGACTATAGTTTATTACTTCGGCAAATTAATAAAGTCAATTTAATTATTGCAGTTGTTTCTATTATTGCTTTTTTTGTTTTCGGAGTGAACCATTTAACTGTTCAGGAGTATTTGGTGACTACCAATATTGTGGAGACAGTGGCATTGGAAGATCTGGTAAAAGGTCTTAAACTTACCGTGTGTTCCAGTTTGATGATTATTTCATATGTTTTCTATTTGATCCGTTTTGTAAAAAAGCCTGCTCAAAAGGAGAATTATCTTCCATTCTTTGTTTTAATGGTTTACTTGTTGTTTGTAAATAAAGGACGGCAACCTGTTGCATTGTTGGCTATTATATATGCGATTTATTACGTTAGGATGAAAGGAATCTCGTTAAAACGCTTGGCGCTTGGCGTTTTACCTTTGATTGGAGCTCTTGTTCTCCTTTCGTTTAATGATAAACTTGTCGATTCTTTGATTGAAGCTACTAAGTGGGAAAAAAGTAGCGATTCCTCTACTCTTGCACGAGTGAATTCTGTTGAGTCCGTTATGCCGTATATTCAGCAAAATCTGATTCTTGGCTTTGGTAATTTGTCTGTGCATTTTCGAGATGAGGGATTTCATACGTTTTTTGGCGGGGCATTCTATCTGGCAGATATAGGAATATGGGGAACTTTAGCGCGTGGGGGACTTGTCCTTGTCCTGATATATTTGGGACTATATTACAATTTATATAAGAAGACTTCTCTTGTTCAGGATAATGACATTCGAAGTTATATGAGATATATGCTCCTGTCTTTTCTGATTTTGTTGGTATTCTTGAATAATGATACTTTGTATGCAGAAGGTTGCCTGCGAGTTGCATTAGTTTTTTATCCATTATTCGGGCGATCTGATCCCAATGTGTTTATTAAGAACAAGTTTCTGTAAATGGACGTATCCGTTATCATAGTTAACTACAATACGCTGGGATTGACTTCGGACTGCATTGAAAGCATTATTGCGCAAACCTCGACTGTCGAATACGAGATCATATTGGTGGACAATGCATCGACGGATGGCAGCAAAGAGGTTTTTGCGCAGGATAAGCGCATAAAGTATATTTACAGCGACCGAAATCTGGGGTTCGGCAGGGCGAATAACCTCGGAATCCGGGAAGCTAAAGGGCGATATTTGTTTTTCTTGAATTCGGATACTATTTTGCTTAATAACGCAGTGAAGCTGTTCTTCGATTTCTGCGAAAAGAATCCGGATCGGAAAATCGGCGCTGTAGGAGCTGTTTTGAAAGACCAAAATCAAAAAAACATACATTCATATGGTCGGTTTATAACGCCGAGGGGTGAGATCGCAGAAGTGTTGGGTAAGTATTTACGGTTTCTGAAAAAACGCAACCATCTCTGTCCGGCATCGGTACAACAGCCTACCCCCGTTGATTATATCACCGGAGCGGATTTGTTCGTTCCCCGAATGGTTTGTGACGAATTGGGGACTTTTGATCCTGTATTCTTCATGTATTGCGAGGAGGTAGACTGGCAATTTCGGATGTCGAAAGCCGGATATGAAAGGCTTCTCATAAACGGGCCAGAGATAATACATCTCGAAGGCGGAAGTGATCCGTCGAATACAAAGTTGTGGTCTTTCAATCGCATTGAGAATATTTTCCGCAGTAAGTTGCTATACATCCGGAAGCATTATAATTATTTCGTTTTCTGGTCTTATAGATTATGCAATGCCGTGTTATGGCTTCCGATCCTGTTAATGCGAAAAGATACCCCGGATCAGCAGAAGAGATTATTGAGAGTTTTATTGTTTACTAATAGGTAGTGTCGGTATGGAAAACTATAAAAGGGCGGATTATAATTCCAGACTCAGTCGGTATATAAAAATATTCTGTTTTAGATTTTGCGGGATTTTTCCCATGACCGGCTTTTTTCGTGCGAAGATATATAAGCTTTTAGGCGTTTCTATTGAAAAAGGTGTAGTTCGGATCGGTCGGGTTTCTATTGATACGATTCATCCAGAAGATATTTTTATCGGTAAGGGGACGACAATTACGGATGGATGTATTCTGCTTTCTCATTATTATGATGTCCGGAATTTGAAAGAGCATGCCTATTACCGGGGTGAAATTCATATTGGGCGGAATGTATATATCGGAAGCAATGCCATATTCACAAAACCGGTGACAATCGGTGACGGTGCTGTTATCGGGGCGGGTTCTGTGGTGAACAAGGACATTCCTCCCTATCAGGTTTGGGCTGGCGTTCCGGTCCGGTTTATCTGTAATAGATATCAAGACGAGTCGGAAATACCTGTCGATACGAATGCTTTCAAACCGAAGTGATTTTTGTGTTGTAAAAAGTTTGTGGATACAATCCCTGTTTAATTGAATATAGAAATTTCTGATTTTATGATCTCCCCCCCCCTCGGAAAAAGATTACATGGCTGCTGTTATTGCAAGGCTGGGCCATGTTATGGGTAGTTATCGGTCATTCCCCGCTCTCTGTTACGGCTTTCGCCTCTTCTTTCGATGCTGATTGTCATGAATGTGCGTTGTTTCTCAAGAAGGTAGCCTATTCTTTTCATATGCCGTTGTTCATTATGATATCCGGCTATCTGTTTTACATTACCCGCATCGACAAAGGGGCGTCGTATAGAAAGACATTGACCGATAAATTCAAGAGGCTCGGCATTCCGTATCTATTTTTTACGGTATTCGCATTTTTTCTCAAAGTATATGTCGGGGGAGTCGAGAGGCCGGTCACCTTATCGTTGAAATCCTTTGTCAGTGCCTTTGTTCGGCCATTCGAGGGCCCGTTGCAAGAGATGTGGTTCGTGGCAGTTGTCCTGCTTTACTTTTCCTTGTTGGAAGTGTATAGGAGAATATTGAAAAACAATTGGTTGTCCTTGCTTTGTTTGTGCTGCGCTGCCGGTTTGTTCTTTATTCCCGTGGGCGATATGAGCGGAGTATTTGCATTCAACCGTGCCGTCCATTTTTTCATATTCTTTTTTCTAGGGCTATTGATTGCTGCCAATAACTGTTTTGAGACGGCGATAAAACGGCCGTGCTGCATCGCAATCTGCCTGATCCTGTATGTTGCGATGTTTTGGGTAGGCGGGGTTGAAGAGGATGTCGTAACGCTGGTTATGTCATTGTCCGGTTGCCTGTTATGTTGGGGATTGGCCGGTAAATTCGACCGGAATTTGTCGAATAACGTATTCGTGTCGTTCCGCAATTATACGTACCAGATTTTTTTACTCGGAATTTTTATTCAGATCGGAATAAAAATGATATATAATAAACTGGGGATGCGGGAACGTATCCGTATTTTTATGTATTGTGCGTCCTGTCCGGGATTTATATCCCAGTTCTTGTCTCGAAGGTAATCCAACGCATTGACAATAAGTATTTGAATATGCTCATCGGATTATAAAAATGTATCATGAAGGTATATCTTGTCGATTACATCGGAATGCATTGCGGAATGCATTATTACAACGACGCTTTTTGCCGGGTTTTGTCTGCAGTTCCGGGACTGGATGTTTCCGTACTGTCGAATTATGCCGGTGAAAACGATGGCAGGCCCTTTTTTTTACACCAGTACAAGGGAAACAGGCTGCGCAAAATATGTTGTCTGTTGCGGAACTACCTGATGTTGTTCTGCTTTGTCCTGCGAAACAAAAAAGCCTGCTTCGTTTATCTGGCTTACGGTAACTCCATCGACTTGCCGTTCATGTATATCGTTTCCCTCGCAAAGAAAAGCATAATCGATATCCATGAAGCGATTGCGCAAAATGCGGATGACAATGCCGGGTTGAAACGATGCTTCCGAAAGGTATACTCCGAACGATTTGCGACGGTCATCGTTCATTCCCAACGGACGAACGATCTGCTGGAGGAATACGGCTATCGGGGTAACCGGCTGTTCGTACCTCATTTCAAATATTGTTTTTCGAAGAATTACGACATTCGCCGTCTGGGGGCGGATATTGTTTCCGCAATTGCGGAAGACAAAGTGAATATCTTGTTTTTCGGGAATATAACCTATGACAAGGGAATCGATATCCTTATATCGGCAGTGAATAGTTTGGAGCCGGAACTTCGCTGCAAAGCGAACGTAATTATTGCAGGGAAGGATTTCGATGGGACGGTACATCGGGTGCAGCCGTCGGACAAGGCCGCTTTTAAGATTGTCCTCAGACATATCGAGGACGATGAATTGGTATATCTTTATGAATATACCGATTATGTGGCGCTGCCGTATCGCAAAACATCACAGAGCGGAATTCTCGAAATGGCGTTCTATTTTCGTAAACCGATCCTTGCGAGCGACGTGCCTTATTTCAGGAGAATGCTGACCGAATTTCCCAGCTTCGGCATCTTGTCCGGCAAGGATGTCCCGGCATATGCCGAAACGCTCGCTTCGGTTATCGGGCTGCATTCCTCTGCGGATTATTTTACAGACAAGGATTATTTTCGGTATACCAACCGAAGTGAAATAGAAGCTTTTAAAAAGCAATTCGCTATTTGGATAAAACGGTAATATGAAGAAGGTCGCAGTTATCGGAACCGTCGGCGTTCCGGCGAAATACGGAGGTTTTGAAACCCTTGTGGAAAACCTCATCGGAGAGTGTTGTTCCGAAGATGTGGATTATACTGTTTTTTGCAGCGGCAAGGCTTATCCGACCCGACTGAAAACGTATAAAAACGCCCGGCTCGAATACGTGCCGTTGCATGCAAACGGTATGCAAAGTATTCCGTATGATATCTGGTCGTTGATCCGGACTGTCGGCCGGGGGTACGACGTCGTGCTCATTCTGGGCGTTTCCGGGTGTCTGTTTTTGCCGTTGTATCGGTTGCTGTTCCGCAAGAGGATCGTCGTCAATATCGACGGCTTGGAGCACAGGCGGGACAAGTGGGGCAAATGGGCCCGCAAGTTTCTCCGTTTGTCGGAGCGGATCGCCGTCAAGTTTGCCGATGTCGTGGTTGCGGACAATAAGGTGATCCGCGACTATGTCACGGAGACTTACCGTAAGCCGTCGGTTCTGATCGCCTACGGCGGGGATCATGCCGTGATCCCGGTCGATCTTCCCCGTCAGCGCGAAATCCTCGCTTTCTTCGGAGTCGGGGCGAAAGCATACGCCTGTACAATCTGCCGGATCGAACCGGAAAACAATTGTCATCTGATTCTGGAGGCGTTCTCTAAAACGAATATCCCGCTCGTATTTATCGGTAATTGGAATCTGAGTGCCTACGGCCGGGAGTTGAAAGCAGAATATGGCCGGTTCTGCAATATCCATATTGTCGATCCGGTCTATGACAAGGAACAACTCTTCGTGCTGCGGAAACAATGCCTGTTTTATATTCACGGACATAGCGCCGGCGGAACCAACCCGTCGCTTGTGGAGGCCATGTCCTGCGGCGCTCCGATTCTGGCGTTCGATGTGGGTTACAATCGGGAGACGACCGGTCATAAAGCCTGTTATTGGAGCACTCCGGAGGAACTGGCCGCTCTTGCTTCCGAAAGCCGGGAGGATACTTCCGGCAGTATGGAACGGCTGGCTAATGAATGTTACACGTGGCGCAAAGTTGTCGGTCAGTATGAAGCGATTTACTGAATTCCCGTTGCCGGGAGCAATCCATGATTTCCTATGACGCTAAATCCTGCCGACCGGGTGTTGCTGCGGTTGCTTGCCGCGGCGGTAAATATGCAGGAACCGGCTCTCGATAAAGCGTTGTCCGATCCGGAATGGAGCCGGGTATATGGGCAGGCGACGCAGCAGGGGGTGCTGGCCGTGGCGTGGGAGAGCGTCCGGCGGTTGTCTCCGGATTTGCTGCCGGACCGGGGATTGAGGTTGCAGTGGGCGTACGGGGCGGAACGGATCGTCTCGCGTTCGAAGAGACAAGTGCGGGAAGCAGCCCGTTTTGCGGCCCTTTGTACCGCTGCGGGCTGTCGGCTGATCCTGCTCAAAGGGATCGGATTGTCCCGTTATTATCCTTCCCCTTTGCAGCGCGAATGCGGGGATATCGACATCCTTCTGCCCGAAGGGTTCGAGAAGGGGAACGAGATCGCCCGATGCCGGGGAATGAAGGTTTCCGGGCTGGATTATAAGCACAACCATATCTGCTCGAACGGCGTCATGTTCGAAAACCATCGTTATTTGACCTCTTTCAAAGGTAAGAGCGATATCAGGCGGTTGGAGCGAATCTTTCAGGACGCCGTAAAAGGCGGAGACTTCGTGCCGTTCGGAGAGGACGGATTCCATACATTGTCTCCGACGGTCAATGCACTGTATATTACCTATCATGGATTTTTTCACTTCCTGATCGAGGGGATCACCCTGCGGCATCTGCTCGACTGGGCTTTGTTTGTCGGGAAGGAGCAGAACGCAATAGACTGGAATTATTTTTACAGGGTCTGCGGCGATCTGGGTTTCTCCCGGTTTGCGGATACCATGAATGCCATAGCCGTGGATGTGTGGGGCGTCTCTCTGACGAATCCGGGGGTGTCGTTTGACCGCCGCTGCACGGATCGAGTGCTGGCCGATGTGCTGGCAAATAAGCGGCATGTCAGCGGATTACCCGTTTACAAGAGACGGTCGAAGCTGGTTTGCAACATGCTTTCGTCACGCTGGAAATACAGACAGCTTTACGGGCGCAGTCTTTTCGGGGAGATGGCGCGATCGGTGTTCGGTCTCTTGTTCGATGCTTCACCGGAATTGAAATGAGCCGCTGTTTATCCGGATTGTCCTGAAAATAGAGAGATATGATATATGTAGTTGTCTGGTCGGTCTTTCTCGTCTTGTTTTATATGCTTTTGTGGTGGCTGATACGCCGGACTCCGGTGACGGGGGACGATGACAAAGAGGTGAGCCGCATCTCCCGCCTGCTGAAACGCGTTGGCGATAAGTGGGGCGTAAAATAACACCGAATAGTATGAAGAAAGCCGGAGCGACGCTCCGGCTTTCCTCGTCGCTGAAATGCGCTGAAAATCCGCATGAATAGGCTTGAAGTACGTCGGTGCCCGACTGCAGGCCGTGCGGCGTGCGGATTACTTACCTTTTGCGCTTTATCCCCGGTATTGTACGGGGATTTTCCCCTTTTCGCGGTCGGGGGGCCGACGTCCGATCTCCGTTCGGGCGATAATTCTTCGGGGCGCGTTCTTGTCTGGCGGTTGTGCGCCGTTCCGGAACCGTCGGGTTTCCGGTCGGCTTTTCATTGAAGAAATACGATTTCTGCCGCCGTTTCTCCTCCTGCGAGCGGGCGACGTAGACCTTTTCGTGCGTATAGGGATTCTCTCCGGTGTAGAACATCACCGACGAAAGTGTCATCGGCGTGGGGGTGAGGTCCTGTACCTGTTCGAGGTTGAAATGGAGTTTGCCGAGGACTTTCTCCGACAGCGAACGCATGTCGCGTTCGGTGCAGCCGGGGTGCGACGAGATGAAGTAGGGAATCAGCTGGTAGGGCAGTCCTTCGCGGCGGCAGATGCGCTGGAAATCGGCGGTCAGCCGCTCGAAGAGCGCGAACGGCGGTTTGCGCATCAGTTTCAGCACGGCATCTTCGGTGTGTTCGGGCGCGACTTTCAGTCGTCCCGACGTGTGGTATTTCACGACCGTATCGAGATAGGGACTCTCGTCAAACAGGTCGTAGCGGATGCCGCTGCCGACAAAGGCCTTTTTGACGCCTTTCACCGCCCGGATCTTTTCGTAAAGCGCCAGCAGCGGGCGGTGGTCGTTGTCCAGATTGGGGCACATCTTCGGATGCAGGCACGACGGGCGGCGGCATTTGCGGCACAACTCCCGATCGCGTCCGCCCATGCGGTACATGTTGGCCGACGGGGCGCCCACGTCCGACAGATAACCTTTGAAGTCCGGCATCCGGGTCACGCGCTCCACCTCTGCGAGGATGGAACGTTCGCTGCGCGAGTTGATGAACTTGCCCTGATGGGCCGATATGGTACAGAACGAACAGCCGCCGAAGCATCCCCGGTGGATATTGACCGAGTGTTTGATCATCTCCCACGCCGGAATATCCCCTTTGCCGTTGTAGCGCGGGTGCGGCAGGCGCGTGTAGGGCAATGCGAAACTGCGGTCTAAATCTGTTTCCGAGATAGAAGGATAGGGGGGATTGACCACCACGAAACGGTCTCCCACCGGTTCTACCAATGTGGCGGCCTGCATGCGGTTCGATTCGGTTTCGATCCGGACGAAATTTTCGCCGAAGGCTTTTTTATCTTTCAGGCACCGCTCGAAACTATGGAGCATAATCCGGTTCTCGGGCAGTGTCTCGATCTGTTTGTGTGAGGCCAGGTAGGCCACTTGCGGCAGTTTGCGCAGCAGGTTCAGGTTATAGCCGCCGCGCATCGCCCGTGCGATTTCGGGCATCGTCTTGTCGCCCATGCCGTAAGTCAACAGGTCGGCGCCGCTCTCGACCAGCACCGAAGGCTTGAGCGAATCGCTCCAGTAGTCGTAGTGTGTGGTGCGCCGCAGCGAAGCTTCGATGCCGCCGATGATGACCGGCGTATCGGGATAGAGCTGCTTGAGGATACGGGTATAGACTGTCACGACATAGTCGGGCCTGAATCCCGCTTTGCCACCGGCCGTGTAGGCGTCGTCGCTGCGCAGCCGCTTGTTGGCCGTATAGTGGTTCACCATCGAGTCCATCGCCCCGCCCGAGACGCCGAAGAAAAGGCGCGGCCGCCCCAGTTTGCGGAAATCGCGCAGGTCGTCTTTCCAGTTGGGCTGCGGCACGATAGCTACTCTGAGTCCCTCCGCTTCGAGCAGGCGTCCGATCACCGCTGCGCCGAACGACGGGTGGTCGATGTAGGCGTCTCCCGAGAAGAGGATCACATCGAATTCGTCCCATCCCCGCGCCCGCACCTCCTTGACCGAAGTGGGCAGCCAGTCCGTCGGCTTATAGGCGGACGATTTGCGTCCCGGTGTATGTGTGTCGTGTGCGGTCAACGTTGCAATTTTGCGGTAAAAGTAACTAGATTCCGCGTCAAAGTCAAAAGGAATCCCTACTTTTGCCATTTAAAAGAGTCGACACGATGGGGCATCCGGAACGAAATACAACGACTGCGGTCTCTGCGGGCGATCATAGCATGAAAGGGCATTTGGCATTGTTGCTGGCAAATACGATGTTCGGTTTCAACGTGCCGATCGCCAAAGGGGTGCTTGCGAGCGGCATGGTGTCGCCTTATGCGCTCAACCTGTTCCGTATGGGCGGGGCCGCCCTGCTTTTTTGGATCGCATCGCTCTTTGCTCCCCGCGAGAAAGTCAGCCGAAAGGACCTCGTCTTGCTTTTCTTTGCATCGCTTTTCAGCATCCAACTTAACCAGACCTCTTTCCTGATAGGGTTGTCCATGACCTCGCCGATCGACGCATCGATTGCCGCTTCCACCGTGCCGATCCTGACGATGCTGATCGCCGCCGTCTACCTCAAAGAGCCGATTACGTGGAAAAAGGCGATTGGCGTCGCAGTCGGCGCTTCGGGTGCGCTGTTGCTGATCCTGAGTAACGGAACGGTCGATACGGCGGGGCAGTCGGGCAGTATTGCAGGCGACATGATCTGCTTAGTGGGTGCGCTGTCGTTTGCCATTTACCTGGCCGTCTTCAAGCGCCTGATCGCCCGCTATTCGTCGGTGACCTTGATGAAATGGATGTTCCTGTATGCTGCGATTTGCGCGATCCCGCTGTGCGGCGGCGATGCGGCGTCGATCGATTACGCACATTTGTCTCCCGCTCTTTGGGGCGGCGTGCTCTATGTGGTTTGCTGCGCCACCTTTTTTTCCTACCTGTTGATTCCTGTCGGACAAAAGCACCTGCGTCC
>OJUG01004688.1_pt1 | contig 10757 bp, 7 predicted proteins | sample 1599841 | NCBI WGS metagenome assembly OJUG01 (sample SAMN04168659, study PRJEB22393) | human gut metagenome | biome: human gut microbiome; feature: stool | host: Homo sapiens | collected 2014-05-12 | reverse complement strand
AATTCACAGAGCTTGTTTACAGCGGCGAATGGTACACACCTCTCCGTGAAGCTCTTTCAGCATATTTTGACAGCGTAAACGAAACAACAACAGGTACAGTTAAACTTAAACTTTACAAAGGCAACATCATTCCTGCCGGATCAACATCACCTTATTCACTTTACAACGAATCAATCGCAAGCTTCACAACAGGTGAACTTTACAACCACAAGGATGCTGACGGTTTCATCAACCTCTTCGGTCTTCCTCTTAAGGTTCGTGCAATGATGTTACAGAACGTAGAAAAAAACAATAAGTAAGGAGTCGCATTATGAAGCTTTGGGGCGGACGTTTTACAAAATCAACCGACAGCTTTACTGACCACTTCCATTCTTCAATCTCATTTGACCAGAGAATGTATAAGGAAGATATAACCGGTAGTATAGCACATGTCGATATGCTCGGAAAACAGGGCGTAATTCCTGTTGAAGACGCAAAACTTATACACAAAACCCTTCTTGAAATACTTGACGATATTGAAAACGGCAAAGTTGTTTTTGATGAAAAAGCAGAAGACATTCATATGAATGTCGAAACAATACTTATTTCAAGAATAGGCGATGTCGGCAAAAAACTTCATACCGGCAGAAGCAGAAACGACCAGGTTGCTCTCGACATAAGAATGTATGTAAAGGAACAGATTACAGACATCAGAAAGCTTATGCTTGAGCTTATTGAGGCACTCAACAATATAGCCGAAGCAAACATCAACACAATTATGCCCGGTTATACACATCTTCAGCGTGCCCAGCCTGTCACACTTGCTCACCATGTTCTTGCTTACTGCGAAATGTTCAAGCGTGATATAGAAAGACTTGACGATACATATAAGAGAACAAACGTAATGCCTCTCGGTTCAGGCGCTCTTGCCGGAACAACCTATCCGCTTGACCGCGAATATACTGCAGAGCTTCTTGGCTTTTACGGACCGACCTTAAACAGTATGGACGGTGTTTCCGACCGCGATTACCTGATCGAATATCTGTCTGCCATGGCAACAATTATGATGCATTTAAGCCGCTTCTCCGAGGAAATCATCATCTGGAATTCCAACGAATACAAATTTGTAGAGATTGATGATGCATACAGTACCGGAAGCAGTATCATGCCACAGAAGAAAAATCCGGATATTGCAGAACTTGTCCGAGGCAAGACCGGGCGTGTGTATGGCGCGCTCATGTCGCTTCTGACCACGATGAAGGGGATTCCGCTTGCTTACAATAAAGACATGCAGGAAGACAAGGAACTTTCCTTTGATGCCATCGACACAACGAAAGGCTGTATTGTGTTATTCACGGGCATGCTTGATACCATGAAATTCAATAAGGATGTTATGAGAAAGAGTGCCGCACACGGCTTTACCAACGCGACGGATGCTGCCGATTATCTTGTAAATCACGGGGTTCCGTTCCGCGATGCGCATGGAATTATCGGACGTATTGTTTTGTACTGTCTGGACAAACAGATGCCGATTGACGATATGAGTCTGGAAGAATTAAAACAGTTTTCTCCGGTATTTGAGGAGGATGTCTATGATGCAATCTCCATGGAAACCTGTGTTAACAAGCGTCTGACGATCGGTGCACCAGGGGAAGAGGCGATGAAGAAAGTGATCGCAATCGAAGAGGCATATCTGGAGAAAAAATGAGACAAAAGGAGCACATCGCATGCAGAATCGCTTGTCGATGCGATGTACGTAATTGCGGTACATCTCTGATGTATTGCATGAAATACCGCTTAGTCGGTATTTCAGATTGTGCAAGTCCTACATATATTTGAGGAATATTTTATTTATTTAGGACAATTTGTTCCTTGTAATTTTACCTGGTTTCAAGTAATATATTTCCTATAAAGACACATGTTCGTGTAACGCGGACAAAAAACAAAAATGTTTTTCTGTAAAAGACAGGTGTCCGCGTATAAAGAAAAGAACAGAGGAGATTGGAAAAATGAGTGAGAAGTTAAAAGTTGGTATCCTTGGCGGAACAGGTATGGTAGGACAGAGATTTATCTCTTTGCTGGAGAATCATCCATGGTTTGAGGTTACCACGATTGCAGCAAGCCCAAGAAGTGCAGGAAAGACTTATGAGCAGGCAGTAGGAGATCGTTGGAAAATGGATACTCCAATGCCGGAAGCTGTAAAGAATATTGTAGTAATGAATGTAAATGAGGTAGAGCAGGTAGCTTCTCAGGTCGACTTTGTATTTTCTGCTGTAGACATGACCAAAGAAGAGATCAAAAAGATCGAGGAAGATTACGCAAAGACAGAGACACCGGTTGTTTCCAACAACAGTGCTCACCGCTGGACACCGGATGTGCCGATGGTAGTTCCGGAAATCAATCCACAGCACATGGAAGTTATCAAGTATCAGAAAGAGCGTCTTGGTACAAAGCGCGGTTTCGTAGCAGTAAAGCCAAACTGCTCCATCCAGAGTTATGCACCGGTTCTGACTGCATGGAAAGAGTTTGAGCCGTATGAAGTAGTTGCCACTACCTATCAGGCTATTTCCGGAGCAGGAAAGACGTTCAAGGACTGGCCAGAGATGCTTGGAAACATTATTCCATACATCGGTGGTGAGGAAGAAAAGTCTGAGAAAGAGCCTCTGCGTATCTGGGGGCATGTAGATGATGAGAAGAAGCAGATTGTTCCTGCAACTTCACCAGTCATTACCTGCCAGTGTATCCGTGTGCCGGTATTAAACGGACATACAGCAGCTGTATTTGTTAAATTCAAGAAGAAACCTACCAAAGAGCAGCTGATCGAAGCACTGAAGAATTACAGTGGTGTGCCACAGGAACTGAAGCTTCCGAGTGCACCGGAACATTTCATCCAGTACTTAGAAGAGGACAACCGTCCGCAGGTCAGCCTGGATGTAAACTTTGAGCATGGCATGGGAATCTCTGTCGGACGTCTGAGAGAGGATACCGTATATGACTGGAAATTCGTTGGATTATCTCACAATACCGTTCGTGGTGCAGCCGGTGGTGCAGTTTTATGTGCAGAGCTGTTAAAGGCACAGGGATATATCACAAAGAAATAAGTATTAAATTGAAATACGGATTTTGGAGAGAAGTGCAAAAACTGCACTTCTTTCTTTTTGCCGAAAACCTTGTGAGAGATATTAATCAGTGATATAATTTCTTTTAGCAGAAGGAATTTTGTACGGAGGAATCGGGATGAACGCAAAAAAAACAGATCTCAAAGAACTGGAAGGCTGGTATGAAAAATCAGGAAACCAGCTGATGCTTTTGTATGGCGGAATGGACTGCCGAAAAGAACAGCTGATCAAAGAATTCTGTGTGGGGAAAAAGTATTTTTATTATCGATGCAGACAGCTTTCCGCACAGGAACAGATGCAGAAAATGGGAGAAGAAATTCAAAATGCTTTTCAGATGAAGCTGAGCAGGTATTCCTATGATGAATTTTTTAACCGGGTAAAAAGCGGAGATGCATCAAAATTGGTGATTGTGATTGATGAGGCACAGTATGCAATTAAAAGAGATCCGGAATTTGTCAAAAGTATTTTAAAACTGAAGATGAAACGGCTTTATCCGGGACCGGTGATGATCATTCTGGCGTCTTCTTCCATTGTATGGGCCACGCAGGATGCAAAAGATGCGTTCGGGGACGGATTCCGTCGTATTGATGTACTGCATAAAGTCGAAGATCTGAATTTCCTGGAAGTTGTCCGGACATTTCCGGCACTTTCGGTCAGCGACTGTATCCGTATTTATGGATCGATCGGCGGGGTGCCGGGATATATGGAAGCCTGGAATCCGGAAATTTCATACAGGGAGAATATTTACCGGCTTGTGCTGACGGAGGGCGGATATCTGTTTCATATGGCAGAACAGAAAATTTCGGCAGAACTGCGTGAACTTTCCGTCTATAACACAATTTTATCTGCAATTGCACAGGGATATAATAAACTGAATGACCTGTATGCAAAAACCGGATATTCCCGTGCAAAGATCAGTGTTTATATGAAAAATCTCAGCCATTTTGATATTGTAGAGAAAGTGCAGTCATTTCAGACCGGCGGCTGGGAAAATACTAAGAAAGGGGTATACCAGATCAAAGATACATTTATTAATTTCTGGTTTAAATTTGTATTTCCCCATATGTCGGATCTTTATCTACTGAAACCGCATGAATTTTACGACCGTTACATTGCACCGGAACTTGGCACATATCTGAAACGTTATTTCCGGAATGTCTGCATGGAGTATATGATGCTTTTGAATCAGATGGGACGCATGCCGTTTCCAGTTCATAAGATCGGAACCTGGGTTGGAAAGACAGGAAACATTGATATTATTGCCCAGAGCACAGACCGCAGAAATATTGTGGGACTATGTAACTGGGATCAGCCACAGCTGACATCGCAGATGTGCGAGGAACTGTATCAGAACATGGAAAAGGCAAAAATCCGTTCGGAGCATATTTTTTTATTCTCTGCAACGCGGTTTGAACCGATGCTGGCGGAGCATGCCAAAACGGATGACCGGTTTGAGCTGATTGATATGAACGAATTATAGAAAAAGTTTGCCAATAGGGGATAGAAGATGGGAAAGTCACTGATCATAACGGAGAAACCGTCGGTTGCCCAGGAATTTGCAAAAGTTCTCGGGGTAAGCGGGGGCCGCAGAGATGGCTATCTGGAAAACCAGAAATATGTGATCACCTGGTGCGTGGGACATCTGGTAGCCATGGTATATCCGGAAAGTTATGATATAAAATACAAAAAGTGGAAACTGGAAGATCTGCCATTTCTTCCAAAAGAATATAAATATGATGTGATCAAAGATGTCAGCCGGCAGTATGATGTGGTTCACGGAATGTTGATGCGCGAGGATATCGACCGTGTCTACTGGGCAGGAGATGCCGGAAAAGAAGGACAGACGATTGAGGAAAATATCCGCAATTTCGGCGGTGTGCGAGACGGCATGGAGGAACTCCGGGTCTGGATTGATTCCCAGACAGAGGAAGAGATCCAACGGGGAATCCGGGAAGCAAAACCGATGTCTGCCTATGAAAATCTCGGAAAATCCGGTATTATGCGTACCATTGAAGATTATGCCATGGGCATTAATTTTTCCCGTGTAATGTCGGTAAAATATGGAGGGTTGTTAAACAATGCGGCGGGAACACGTTCCTACACCGCTATTGCGGTCGGGCGCGTGATGACCTGTGTGCTGGGGATGGTCGTGATCCGTGAGCGCGAGATCCGCAATTTTAAGGAGACACCGTTTTACCGTGTTGTCGGAAATTTTACAGATGCACATGTTCAGGGCGAGTGGAAAGCCGTCGAGGGATCAGGGTACTTTGCATCGCCGCTTTTGTATAAGGAAAACGGATTTCGGGAAAAGAAGGATGCACTGGCATTGATTGACCGCGTGCAGGGACATTCTGCGATTGTGGAATCCATCGAAAAAAATATTTCCAGAAAACGGGCACCGTTACTGTTTAATCTGGCAGAGCTGCAGGCAGAATGTGCAAAACGATTCAAGATCAGCCCGGATGAGACCTTGCAGGTGGCGCAGGATCTGTATGAACGGAAACTGACAACGTATCCGCGTACCGATGCGCGTGTGCTTTCCACTCCGGTGGCAAAGGAAATTCATAAAAATATCAGCCGTCTGCGGGGATATGAGCCGACTTCGGATTTTGTGGAGCGGATTCTCGACAGAAAGCTGTATGGAAATATTGCAGGAACGCAGTATACCGATGATACTAAAGTGACAGACCACTATGCGATCATTCCGACTGGTCAGCTCACGGAGCTTGGTAAACTGAATTCTTTGCAGAAATCGGTATTTGATCTGATTGTGCGGAGATTTCTCAGTGTGTTTTATCCAGCGGCAGAATATCAGAATGTAAAAATGACGGCTGTTGTGGATGTGGGGGAAAATAAGGAACGTTTTTATGCGTCCGCACGTGTATTAAAGACACCCGGTTATTTGGAAATTGCAGGAATTCCAAAGAAAGAGGAAGAAGATTCGGATCCGAAGGAACTGCTACATCTGGCAGACCGGCTGAAAAAGGGCGATGAGATTTCCGTGGATGGATATGAGGTGAAAGAGGGAAAAACTTCACCGCCGAAGCGGTACACCTCCGGTTCCATGGTGCTTGCCATGGAAAATGCAGGACAGCTGATTGAGGATGAAGAGCTTCGGGAACAGATCAAAGGTTCGGGAATTGGTACCTCGGCCACCCGTGCGGAAATTATCAAGAAACTGGTCCGCATCCATTATCTAAATCTGAATAAACGGACGCAGGTGCTCACACCGGAAAATCTCGGGGAGATGGTATTTGAAGTGGTGAGCATGACCGTCCCGGCACTTTTGAACCCGAAGATGACAGCTTCCTGGGAAAAGGGACTTGATGGAATTACACAGGGAACCGTGGATTTCTGGGATTACCGGACGAAACTGGAAGATTTCATCCGAACCGAAACGGAAAAGATGATCGGACAGGATCTGCGGGAACCGCTTGCGGAACGTATCAGTAATTTTGCCGGGAAACATGCAAGGGGTGCCGGTGCGAGAAGAAAGATCGGTGTCAGATGCCCGGCATGCGGTGGAGAACTTGTAACCACGCCATTTGGCTATGGATGTGCAAATTACAAGAATGATAAATCAGGATGTAATTTTAATATTGGCGAAATTGCAGGTGTTCAGCTGAGTGAGGAACAGGTAAAAGAACTTATCGAACAGGGGCATACCCAGACCATTCGCGGGTTTAAATCCAAGGCAGGCAAACGGTTCGATGCAAAACTCAAGGTAAATAAAGACGAAAACGGAAAAGTTAATATTGCATTTGATTTTTCAGACGTAGAGCCGGAAATCATTCCGGAGGTAAAGTGCCCGGTATGTGGCGGACAGATGAAAAAGACATCTTTCGGCTATGGATGTGTAAACTTTTCACCGGACGATGAGAACAGCTGCCGGTTTTCCATTGGAACGATCGCCGGAAAAACCCTGCCGGTTACTGCGGTAAAGCAGCTCCTGATGGATGGTCACACAGATACCCTGCGCGGTTTTAAATCGAAAACCGGTAAAAAATTTGACGCCTGCCTGAAACTGGAGAAATCCGAAGAGGGAAAGACGAATATCGTATTTGATTTTGACAGCGTGGAACAGAAAGTGATCCGCGATGTAAAGTGTCCGCTCTGTGGGGGTGAGATCATTGCAACCTCTTTTGGTTATGGATGTGCTAACTATAAGCCGGGCGATGAAAACAGCTGCCGGTTTTCCATTGGGAAGATGGCAGAGAAATCTTTTACGGAAGCACAGATCCGGCAGCTTTTAAACGATGGCATTACGGAAACCATGCGTGGGTTTAAGTCAAAAACAGGGAAGAAATTTGATGCGCGCGTAGCTCTCGCAAAAGATGAAAACGGGAAAGTAACCGGGCTGAAATTTGATTTTGACAATGTAGAGCCAAAGAAAGTCAAAGATGTGAAGTGCCCGAAGTGTGGTGGGGATATTGTAGTGGCACCGTTTGGATTTATGTGTGCCAATCATAAAAAAGATGATAAGGAAAGCTGCAGCTTTATGATTGGAAGTATCGCAAGTGTCCGGCTGAAAGAAGCGCAGGTGAAAGAGCTTCTGACGAAAAAGAAGACAGAGGTAATTTCGGGATTTGTGGCAAAGACCGGTATGAAATTTGATGTGCCGCTGAAACTGACGGAAGAAGGGGAGATCGCATTTGATTTTCCGGAGAAACCGAGACCGGAAGAGACAACCGTGCCGTGCCCGAAATGCGGAAAAATGCTGATGAAGACGCAGTGGAGGTATGAATGTGCGTGCGGATTTAAGATCTGGCATACCGTTGCTAAGGTGGAACTTTCCGAAGAAGTGATGAAAGAACTGCTGACGACCGGAAAGACGAAGCAGAAGATTGCCGGATTTACCTCAAAGGCAGGCAATACATTTGACACCTGCCTGAAATATGAAAATGATCAGATTTCGTTTGATTTTGATAATCCGGGGGAGGCACCGCCGAAGGAAGCAGCAGCCGCAGAGGAAACAACGGCTTTGAAGGAAACGGAAGAGTCCGAAAGAAAAACGATCAGTAATCATGAAAATTAAAATGTAAGGAGATTAAAAAATGGAAAACGCAAAAATCAAAAACATGTATGATTTGTCACAGTCTATTGCAGGAGAGTACCTTTCACAGTTTACGTATCCGTGGGAAGCATTAAAAGGCATCAGCGATTTTATCAAAAAACTTGGGCCGGAACTTGATCCGGAAATTTATGAGAAACGTGGGGAAAATATCTGGGTGGCAAAGAGTGCAACCGTTGCGCCTACTGCATGCCTGAACGGACCGCTGATTATTGATGAAGATGCCGAGATCCGTCACTGTGCATTTATCCGCGGAAGCGCAATCATTGGAAAAGGATCGGTTGTCGGAAATTCCACGGAGATCAAAAATGATATCATTTTTAACACGGTACAGGTACCACATTACAATTACGTCGGGGATTCCATTCTCGGTTACAAGTCCCATATGGGAGCCGGTTCGATTACCTCCAATGTAAAATCGGATAAAACACTTGTGGTTGTAAAGGACAACAGAGATTCCGGTGAAGAAATTGAAACAGGACTTAAGAAATTTGGAGCTATGCTCGGAGATCACGTAGAGGTAGGATGCAACTCCGTTTTAAATCCGGGTACGGTTATCTGCCCGAATTGTAATGTCTATCCGCTTTCTTCTGTCCGCGGAGTGATTCCGGCAAACCATATCTACAAGGATGCAGACCATATTGTGGCAAAAAAAGAAAAATAGTAGTTGTATCTAAAAAAGTGCGAATTTGCACTAGACTTTAGGAAAAAAATATGCAAAAATATTAGCGGTATGTCGAATGATAACGAGTTTATCTACAATTAACATGCGAAAGGAGTCTTAAGATGATTTACACAAAGGAAGTTGAAAACATGTGTCCTGTAGCAAAGGGCGCAAAGCATGAGCCAGCTCCTATCCCGGAAGAGGGAAAGTGGGTTCATTCCAAGAAAATTGAGGACATTTCAGGATTTACACACGGTGTCGGCTGGTGTGCACCACAGCAGGGTGCCTGCAAGCTTTCTCTTAACGTAAAGAACGGTATCATTGAGGAAGCATTAGTTGAGACAATCGGTTGCTCTGGTATGACTCATTCAGCTGCCATGGCTGCAGAAGTTTTACAGGGTAAGACAATTCTGGAAGCTTTAAATACAGACTTAGTTTGTGATGCTATCAACACAGCTATGAGAGAGCTTTTCTTACAGATCGTATATGGACGTACACAGTCTGCATTCTCTGATGACGGACTTGCTGTAGGTGCTGGTCTGGAAGATTTAGGAAAGGGACTTCGTTCTCAGGTTGGTACTATGTATGCAACAAAAGAGAAGGGTGTTCGTTACCTTGAGATGGCTGAAGGATATGTTACAGGTATCGCTCTTGACGAGAATAACGAGGTAATTGGTTACCAGTTCGTTTCTCTTGGAAAGATGACTGACTTCATTAAGAAGGGTGATGATCCTAACACAGCTTGGGAGAAAGCCAAGGGTCAGTATGGCCGTGTGGACGATGCAGTTAAGATTATCGATCCACGTCAGGAATAATTGGAAAGGAGAACGATATAATGGCATCATTATTTGAAGGATATGAAAGAAGAATTGACCAGATTAACGCTGTTTTAAACAGCTATGGGATCAGCTCTATCGAAGAAGCTGAAAAGATTACAAAGGACGCTGGACTGAACGTTTACGATCAGGTTAAGAAGATTCAGCCAATTTGTTTCGAGAACGCTTGCTGGGCTTACACTGTAGGTGCTGCAATCGCAATCAAGAAGGGATGCAAGAGAGCTGCTGATGCTGCCGCAGCAATCGGTGAAGGACTTCAGGCATTTTGTATTCCTGGATCTGTTGCAGATCATCGTAAAGTAGGTTTAGGACATGGTAACCTTGGTAAGATGCTCCTTGAGGAGGAGACAGAGTGCTTCTGTTTCTTAGCTGGACATGAGTCATTTGCAGCTGCTGAGGGTGCAATCGGTATCGCTGAGAAGGCAAACAAGGTTCGTCAGAAACCTCTTCGTGTTATCTTAAACGGTCTTGGAAAAGACGCAGCACAGATCATTTCCCGTATCAACGGATTTACATTCGTAGAGACAAAGTATGATTACAAGGCTGCAAAGCTTAACATTGAGTACGAAAAAGCATACTCTGACGGACTTCGCGCAACTGTAAAATGTTACGGTGCTGATGATGTTCAGGAAGGTGTTGCAATCATGCATCATGAGAACGTAGGTGTTTCCATCACTGGTAACTCTACAAACCCAACACGTTTCCAGCATCCGGTTGCAGGTACATACAAGAAGGAATGTATCGAGCAGGGTAAGAAGTACTTCTCCGTAGCATCCGGCGGTGGTACAGGACGTACACTTCACCCAGATAACATGGCAGCAGGTCCTGCTTCTTATGGTATGACAGATACTATGGGACGTATGCACTCTGATGCACAGTTCGCTGGATCTTCTTCCGTACCGGCTCACGTTGAGATGATGGGTCTGATCGGAATGGGTAACAACCCAATGGTTGGTGCTACTGTTGCTGTTGCCGTTTCTGTTCAGCAGGCTGCTGATGAGGGCAAATTCTAAATAGAAAGCTTGATTTTATGGGCTTTTTGGAGACTTCCGTTTAAATTAAGACGGAAGTCTCTTTTTATATTCTCA
>OJUG01004684.1_pt1 | contig 10767 bp, 8 predicted proteins | sample 1599841 | NCBI WGS metagenome assembly OJUG01 (sample SAMN04168659, study PRJEB22393) | human gut metagenome | biome: human gut microbiome; feature: stool | host: Homo sapiens | collected 2014-05-12 | reverse complement strand
ATAGAGCGCATTAAAGGCATGCGGCTTCAGCCGGCTCGTGCAAAAAAATGCCGCCAACTCCTCCACCGTATGGCGTTTGAGATAATCTGTCAGCATGTCAAGGCGGATCTCGATATAATCGAACCCGGCCTTTTCGCACAGCACGAGGTCCTGCTCCAGTGTAGAGCAATCCCTCGCACACGCCTCATTGTAAGAGATAAACATTTTCCCTGCCCCCTTATTTCAGCGGGAATTTAATGATGGCGTTATCCTTCGTGCTTCGGTAGATGGCTGTGAACAGCTCCACCGTGCGTCTGCCCTCTGTGGCGTCCACCAGCGGCTTTTTGCCACTCTGCACAGCCTCGAGGAAATCTTTGATCTGCTCGCGGTGATAGTAATACATGGAGTCCACACTGTTGAAGAAGTCGCTGTCCTCCTTTTTCCACACAGGCAGCATTTCCTCTTCGCCAGGCACCGTCCACAAATCATTTACAGGCGGTTCTGTTATAGACGTCATGCCCGCGATGAACATCGCGCCGCCATCGGTCTGCACACCTGCGGCCGCACCGTTCTCACCGAAAATGTGCACCCTGCCGTACAGCGCCGGGTTCTGGCTGTTACTCACAACGATATTGCCCACAGCGCCGCTCTTGAATTTAACCACAGCCACAGCCGTGTCCTCCACCTCGATATAAGGGTGGTTGAGGTTCTTCCAGACGCCGTATACTTCGTCCACCGCGCCCATGTACCACAGCAGCAGATCCAGCTGATGGGGCGCCTGGTTCACCAGCACGCCGCCTCCCTCGCCTTTCCACGTGCCGCGCCAGGGGTCGCTGTTATAATAAGCCTCGTCGCGCCAGCCCAGCATCGTCACCATTCCCAGCACGGGACGGCCCAGCTTCCCATCCTCGATGGCCTTGTGGATGCGCATGCAGGGGCGGTAAAAACGGCGCTGCACCATCGTGCCTACAGTGACATGATTACGCTTCTCCGCCGCGATGATGGCGTCGCAGTCCTCAAGGCTGGAAGCCAGAGGCTTTTCCACAAGCACATTGCAGCCGCAGTCCGCAGCCGCCACGGCCGGACTGGCATGCAGTGGGTGCGGAGTACAGATGCTCACCACATCCAGCCTCGCATCGCGGCACATTGTGGCCACATCCGTATACGCCTTCACACCATAGCGTGACGCAAATGCCTCCGCACGCGCGCTGTCTGCATCACAGACAGCGACAAATTCGCTCTGGGGCAACTCCGCATAGACCTTGGCATGAAAATCGCCCACCTTTCCACACCCAATGATACCGGTTCTCAGCTTTTCCATGGGGCTTCATCACTCCTCATTTTCACTTCATGTAGCCGCCCTTCATCGGGCCGACCGCATGTTCGGAATAGATTTTCAAAACACCGCTCTGATACCGCAACGGCCTGGGCTGCCACGCGGCTCTGCGCTCCTTCAGTATCCCGTCCATCTCCTCGGGCGTTTTCCGCTCGCCCCGCACACCCACTATGGCCAGCACCCGCGCAGGGATATCGATTTGGATAAGGTCCCCCTCCTCTACCAGCGCGATGGGACCGCCTTCGGCCGCCTCCGGCGAAACATGCCCGATAGCCGGGCCCTTGGACGCGCCGGAAAAACGGCCGTCTGTAATGAGAGCGATGGTCTTGCCCAGCTCCGGGTCGGAGGATATCGCCTCCGTGGTATAGAACATCTCCGGCATTCCGCTGCCCTTGGGTCCTTCATAGCGGATAAACACCGCATCTCCTGGCTTGATGTCGTGGGCGATGACGGCGGCAATGGCGTCCTCCTCGCAGTCGAAAGGGCGGGCGCGCAAAAGCGCCTTGTGCATCTCTACCGGCACGGCCGAATGCTTCACAACAGCCCCTTCGGGCGCCAGATTCCCGCGCAGAATGGCGATGGTCCCCTTATCTCCGATTGGGGCGTCAAACGGACGAATGATATCTTCTTTTTTGACCCCTGTCTTTTTAAGATATTCCGCGCATTTTTCGTAATAGCCGCCGGCCTTCAGCCCGTCCAGGTTCTCGCCCAGCGTTTTTCCAGTGACGGTCATCACATCGAGGTGGAGCAGGTGACGCACCTCTTCCATGATGGCGGGCACGCCGCCCGCATAATAGACATATTCTGACGGCCAGCGTCCGGCGGGGCGCACATCCAGCAGATAATGAGCACTCTTATGGATGCGCTCGAATGTGTCGGCATCGATCTCAATGCCGAATTCATGGGCGATGGCCGGAAGATGCAGGATGGCGTTTGTAGAGCCGGAAATTGCCGCGTGCACGATAATGGCGTTTTCAAAGCTCTCCAGCGTCACGATATCGCGGGCCGTCAAGCCGCGCTTTGCCAGCTCCACAGCCTGTGCGCCCGCTTTTCTGGCCACTTCCACAAGATCCGCGCTGGTGGCCGGCAAAAGCGCGCTGCCCGGCAGTGTAAGGCCCAGCGCCTCGCACATCACCTGCATCGTGCCCGCCGTGCCCATAAAGCTGCATGCACCGCAAGAGGGGCAGGCATGGTGCTTATAATAAGTGAGCTGCGCCTCACTGATCTCACCGCGCTGACACATGGCACTGTAGGCACCGATCTGCTCCAGTGTCAGCAGGTCCGGCCCGGCCTCCATAACGCCGCCTGTCACCACGACAGCTGGCAGGTCTGTTCGGCCGATCCCCATTAGAAGGCCCGGCAGCCCCTTGTCGCAGCTGGCGATGAATACCCCGGCATCGAAGGGAGTGGCGTTGTTGTGGATCTCCACCATATTGGCGATCATGTCGCGGCTGGCCAAAGAATAATTGATACCGTCATGGCCCTGTGCCATGCCGTCGCAGATATCCGTTGTGAAATAGCGCGCGGCCCGGCCGCCTGCGGCTGCCACACCTGCAGCCGCTGTATCCACAAATTTCAGCAGATGCGCGCTTCCCGGATGGCTGTCTCCAAAGGTGCTCTCGATAATGACCTTCGGTTTTTCTAAATCTTCCAGCTTCCAGCCCATCCCGAGGCGCAACGGGTCCATTTCAGGCGCCAGACGGCGCACCTCCTCGCTGTGATACATACGCACACCCTCTCCTTCTTGTTTCCATTCTCCATATCATTATCATTTATCAGACATCAGACGTCTTATGTTTCGCTTATAAATTAACAAATCTTCACCGGCAAGTCAAGGCTTTTTTCGAACTTTGTGGAAGACCACAAAGTTATACTTCATTTTTTATCGCTTTGCACGAAAACATTCAAAGGTCTTTTCTGAAAGAAACAGACAAACCGGGCCGCCGTTCTGCAGGCCTCTACCGATGCTTTGCCCCGATGAAAAGCGCCGCAGAATCTCGCTGGAGAACGCCCCTGCTCCTCTGCCGACCGGTACATGGCCCAAAAGCGCCAGAAAAAGCAAAGCCGATCCCTGTACGTGTATAAACGCACAGAGACCGGCCTCTTTTTTACTCTTGTTAAAGCACTGCGTCAGCTGTCGTCATCCGGCAGCGCCTCGATGCTTCGCCGATTGTCTTCCAGATGCACGCGCATCGCCTGCCGGGCAGCTTCGGAGTCGCGCGCGCGAATGGCATCCACAACAGCCTGATGAGTGCGCAGCGACTGCATCTGCAGCGCACGCTTCGTGATATCGATAAAAAGAGGAATAGCCTGGCTCAGAATGGGGACCAAATTTGGCATGATCGCGTTGCGCGTACACGCCGCCCAAAGCGTATGCAGCTGCTGATCCAGCGCTCCATAATTTTCATTTCGGCGCACCTTTTCCTCAATGGCGTCGCACAGCGCCTGCATTCGAGCAATCTCTTCCTCTGTCGCCTTTTGTGCGGCCAGCGCAGCGATCTCTGGCTCGATCATAAGGCGCACCTCGCACAGATCGAGGCCCAGCCGCTTTTTGTCCGGCTGAAAACGCAGCCCCAGAGGATCCTGCACAAGGCCGGTCTGCTCGCACACAAACGTGCCGTTCCCTCGATGGACCTCCAGAATATTGCGGCTCACAAGCGCCTTCGTCGCCTCGCGCACTGTGCTACGTCCCACACCAAGGCGCTGCGCCAGCTCATACTCGCTGGGCAAGCGGTCGCCGGGCTTAAACTCCCCCAGGACGATAAGCTTCTCAATCTCCTCGGAGACGAGCTGAGGCAACGGCTTGCTCGTCTGCTTTACTTCAGTGAACACGCGGTCTCCTCCCACCTGTGACTATGGCAACCTGCGCACAGCAACACACAACGTGCGTGCCACAGCCGCAGCAATTCTAAAGCATTATACCACAGACTTCCCCTGCACGCAACGCTGTAAGCGCCTTCCGAGGCTTCAATATCTCTCCAGCTGAAGTTGATTCCCAGTACCTCGTCTATCTTGCGCTGCTCGTCCGGCTCAACCTTTCCGCGCGTCGCGCAGACGGCGCTTCTCCAGCGCGCACCTGTTCCATCCGCACCACACTATTGCGGGACAGGCCGCCCGTACCCGCCTTGAACCCAATCTACGTGGGCAGATTCGTTTTGTCCTATTTAAAAATGGTGACAGCGATGCTCACGTCGCTGTAGCGGTTGCCCGCGTCGTTTTGCACAGCAAGTGTAGGTCGCACACCGCCTTGTTTACTTCCCATCACCGAGACTGAGCTCCGTGCAGAACACATCAGTGCGCTTTGCCTCTCTGTGTTCCCTGTTGCCCATAAAAAAACTCCCGGCTAAGAAACATATCGCCTTCGTCACGGATGTTTTCCCCTACAGTAAAAAGTTTTATTTTCCCTAATGTTTATTTCTGCATACAAAGTCTTACCATTGGGTAATACAGTTTCCGTGCGAACCATATCTCCATCTAACTGAGTAATCATATTATTAAGAATATCTCTCAATTGTCTGGTGGTTCTTCCGCGAGTACAAATTGCCGGTCAACGACCGGTTTGAAATCATCGCCCTACGCTATCTTTTGACGGTCAAGCGTTGGTCCACTCTTCCAGAACTGCGGCGGTACAGTTTTACTATTGGCTGTGTCTGCCATGAAATCTGCCGTCAACACCGAGAGGCGTAAGCAGAACTGGCATCGGCATCCACAGACAATCAGCTTGGACGCACCACACAAAGGTATATACGGCGCTCCGCTGCTTGAATGCCTGGCAGGCTGATTCATTGAAATATTGCAGATACTACACTTTGGGAGGGCCCTTATGGCCCTCCCTCTTTTTTTGAAATGATGAAATCATTCTGGTGGCAAGGCGTTCTCATTGCCTACGATGATTCACGGCTTTTCAATGCTCGGGCCGTGACGAAACGCAAGCAATCGAATTCTGAGCCTCTTCAGTGAAGCCCGCCTTGCCTCACCTACGTCGTAAACCTGTTCGCTCGCTCAGATTCAAAAAGCTATACCCTCTGAGAGCCAAAGTTATGGCAGGTCTGTCATACAGCATATTTCCCTTCGCATCCGCATGATGGATCCGTCAAGCTTTTTTCCATCGTGCAGGACTCCCTTTTTGCCCATGACAAAAGAGTCATCGCTGGCCGCTGCCGTGTAGCGCCAGTTGAACAGAGCTTTGAAACATGACGATTTGACCGAAGATGGGGGTTGAATGTTCCATCGAAGGCCGCTCGAGTTCTTCAAATGAGTACCGCGGCAGTTTCTGTGTCTCCGGCAGAGAATTCCGCAGCTTCCTCTGCCACCTGTAGAAGGTGGACAGCGGCTACGCCGTTCTCCGCGCACTATGCTTTGACTGCCTGTCCGCTGCGCTTCGCGCATGCCATGATATTGTACCATCGCTCTTCGCAAACTGCCAGTGCTCTCTTTTCCATCTTCTCTGGCTGCATGTATTTTTTAGAGTGCTCCCCAAATACATGCTCGGATTCTGTATTTCTATTCTCCCATGTTTATGTTTCTCTCGCAAGACCGTGGTTTCGTTGGGCGCTTACGATACAAGCTCAGAAAACTTTATCCTGCTGTCTTGTAATTATTAATTTGATGGAGCAACGTAGGACAGAGTTGCTTTCAAAATTATTTTCCCATATGAAAAAAACAGCCGGAGCAGGCCTCACAAAAACAGGTTGTCTGCTCCGGCTGTTTTCAGCCTCCATTTCCAACGTATTTCTCTATTCTGGCCAAAATGAGCCTTATGTCAGCTCGTCAGGCTGGGAATCACCTTTAAAGCTTCATTCGTAGTTTCTCATGTTATCCCTGCATAGCAGCCCCTTCAGGATACGCCTGATGAGTCTTTTACCCCTTTACTGCACCCAATGTCAGGCCCTGAATGACATATTTTTGCAGCGTGAGGAAAATAATGATTGTAGGAATCAGCATGATGACGATGGCAGCAAATAGCCCGCCCCAGTTGGAAGTATACATCATGGAATCTTTCAACGCGTACATTCCAAGGGAGATCGTCCGCAAATTTTGCTTGGAGGCAAACACCAGTGCGAGCATATATTCATTCCAGATGCTCACAAAATTGAATACCGAGATGCAAATCAACCCCGGCTGCACCAACGGCAGCATAATGCGGGCAAACATGCGAAACTCGCCGCATCCGTCTATGATAGCCGATTCTTCCAACTCCTTAGGAAGCGTTCGAAAAAAACCTGTGAGTACGAACAAGCTGAAAGGAAAGTATAGCGCGATATAAATTAATATTAGACCTGTACGCGTATTCACCAGCCCCAAATTCAACAGCTGATCATACAGGGGGATCAAAAGCAGCTGAGAGGGTACACTCATACTGAAGATAAGCAGATTCAACAGTGCTTTGCGCCCTTTGAATTCATATCGTGTCAATGCAAAACTTGTCAGCGCTGAGATAACCGTACAGCCTAAAATAGATGCAAACACGATAACTACACTGTTCATGAAATAGCTGGACATCTTCATGGTGCTCCATGCGCTATGATAGTTTTCCAGTGTAGCTTTCGCAGGCATTGCCCAAGGAGTCTGGTAAATTTCGAGATTCGTCTTGAAAGAGCTCATCAACACCCATCCCAAAATACCAATGATAATCAGGGACCAAACACTCAAAATCATATAGGAAAAGATGTTTCTGCGTTTCTTTTTCATCTTTATCACCTCTTATGCGTTATATAGAACCTCGAATCAATACTGCAGATCCTCCCGGTCAAAAATTTTGCGGAATCCTCCCACAAACAACGCCACCATCAAAAACATTACCACTGCAATAGCGGAGCCATATCCCAACTTGAAGACGGGTACGTCCACGCCAAAAGCCATGGTGAACATATACGTTCCAAGGGTATTGAGCATGGTGCTCTTCCCCTTAAACATGGCCCAAATCAACTCAAAGTATTTAATGGCGTTGATGATCCACAGCGAAATAGAGATCACCAGCACGTCTCGCAACAGAGGAAGCGTGATTTTGAAAAAGCACACCAAATCGGTAGCACCGTCGATAGACGCCGCTTCCTGATAAGTATTGGGTATTTTATCACAGCCTGACAGCAATAGAATCAAATAGAACCCCACAAAAGAGATACAAGACACAGCGATAATGCATACCATACCGCTCATGCGAGAGCCCAACCAAGGGATACACCATTCTCCCAAACCTATCGCTTCCAGCACCATATTCAAAAGGCCAAACTCCGGATTGAAGAAAAATACCCATAGCACGGCCAACGCGGCCTGAGAAATCATATTGGGGAAATAGAAAAAGTTGGAAAAAGCCTTGCGCCCCCGAAAACCAGGACGGGTAATTAGATATGTAAACAGCAGCGCAATAGAAAAAATCAGCACACCGCCCAGCAATAGAAATAGCATTGTGTTGCCCAATGCCTGAAGGAATGTCTTGTCATGCAGCAATGAAATAAAGTTATCCAGCCCGATAAAAACTTTTTCTGCTTTAAACCCATTCCATTCCGTGAGGCTGTAATAGAATGACTGAATAGCAGGGATAAAAAAGAAATATCCGTACATCAGCAATCCCGGAAGCAGAAACGTCGCAACGATCCACGGCTTTACCTTTCTGTTCATACAATCACTTCCCTAAATCAAAGTTTCGGATTCACAGCTAAACGCACCTTAAATCCGGGGGCGCCGTACACGCACTTGGCTCGTGCACGGCGCCGGATCAATCTTTATTGATAAAAAGCTGCCGTATCGGTATCCAACTGCGTGATAAAAGCCTCTGGTGTAATAGCACCGTTGATCAACTGAGTAGAGAGCGGCCCAAGCACATTGACGAACCAATCGCCATATTGCTGCAGATCCCCATAGTTACCGCTGATGCTGGTAGCGTTATTGACGATATTCTCAATCTGATCAAGTTCCTGGGTAGCTGGACCGCCTACCAAAGGCGAGGGATTTTTCAATGCCGTAAGCCCTTCCTGCACGCCCATAGAAGAAAATATCTTTAAGAAGTTGATGGCATTCTCTTTATTCTTGCCGTCTACCGTGATGCCCGCCGCATTGCTCCAGATTTCTTCATGCCAAGGAGAGACCGAATCCGGCAACTCCGGCAACGCGAACATTTTCATTTCCATTTCGGGAGGGGTCTGGCTGGCCATCTCCGTAGGAATCCATGCGCCGCAGAACAGCAATCCCGCTTTGCCTTGCGTGAACAACGCCTGCGCGGCCGGAAACACAGAACCTGCCGCTCCGTCTTGGAAATAACCATTCTCGCTGAATGTAGCCACATATTGCGCTGCTTTCAGAAAAGCAGGTTCGTCTGCAAAGGCTGCGTCCCCCTTAGCCGCCGCATGGATTTTTTCCATTGTCGTTAAGCGTTCGGCAAAGCGGATGAACCACCACTCATTATACAAATCGGTGGTACCATCCAATGTAACGGGGGCGATACCGTTCTCTTTTAAAGTTTCGCAGACATCCATCAGGTCATCCCAAGTATTCGGCACTTCCAGACCGAGCTCTCTGAACATCGCTGCATCATAGAAAAAGCCGTGCGTATACATACTCTCCGGAATGAAATAACTCACGCCGTTTATTTTCATGCTTTCCATCAGATTGGGGATAAAAGTTTCTCCCCATGTTTTGTCTTGGTCGTAAGCCGGTGTTGTGAGGGCTTCATCCAAAGGTTCAAACAGCCCCTCCTGCGCCAGAGGTGCCAAGACTCCAGTGTTCTGGATAATGATGTCAGGGAAATCATCAGCTTCCTTATCATTCAGCTTTGTCTGAAATTGAGAGGCGATCTCGCGGCCACAGAACACGATTTCCACCTCTACATCAGGATATTCAGCACTGTAAGCATCCACAATGGACTGCTCCCAAGTAGAAATCGGTTCGCCTTCATTCATGTACGACCAAATCACCAGCTTGTCTGTGCCCACAGGCTGTGCAGAAGACCCGCTTCCCTCTCCCGAAGCAGGTGCAGATGACGGCGTGGAGGACGTTCCTCCACCGCAACCCGCCAACAGCGTGACAATCATTGCGATTGCAAGGAAAAGTGCGATCCGCTTTTTCATATCATGACCTCCATTTTTTATGATATATTTTCAATGGGTTTCCCCATTTGCGACTCTATCAAATCAGTTCTCAAGCTCCAATTCCCACAAATAAGAGGAACGGTCATTGTTATCGTTTTCGCCGGCATAAATCGTATTGGATCCGGCAAATATCATGTGATGAATTCGATCCGGCCGCAAGCCATCCTGCTCGCATACCACGTCTTGAGAAAACACCAGCTCTCTTTTTTCGGTATTATAAGCGAAAAGCTTAGTCTTATAGTGTTCACCGCAGATACCATAAAGCAGCCGATTTTCAGGATGAAAAGCCAGCGCGGGCAGCCTGCGGCTTTCAGGCGACGGGCAGCACAGCAATTCGGCTTGTGCAGTAGCGGGATCAAGTCGGATCAGCGAGCCCGCGTCGGTGCCGATGTAGATCATGCCGTCCGGGCCCAGAATGGACGTATCCGGCTTGCTCTTATCGGCCGGGTCATCAGTGCGGGGAAGGCCGTGGTCAAAGAATGTCATCTCGTCCGTATCCGGCGAATAGCGGAACAGCCGAAGCGAATCCGGGCCGGTGCGGTACGAGAACGCCCGCAGGATGCCGTAAGTGCCCCACACGTTGCCGTCCTTATCAATGACGGGGTTATGCGCTTCGCAGAATTCCGCGGCGTTGCCGATATGGGCGATCACACGGCTCTTGCCCGTGTCGATGTCGTAGCGAAAGAATACCTCCGGTACTGCGCCAAACCCATAGATGATCCTGCGCTTGCGATCCAGCGCGATGGACTGGATATACGCCGGCGGGCACGGCCGTGCGAGAAACGTAAACTCCCCGGTGTTGATATCATATTTTACAAGGCGACCGCCCTTTGCAGTGAACTGCTTGTCGATATCATGGAACAGCGCAACACCGCCATACAGCGTATTGCCATCCAATTCCAGCGAGCGGTGAAACTTGGCGTCAAACGGCTCGCCCACCTTCTCGTAGCCGCAGGAGGTGATGGTTTTGGCCTTACGGTCAAATTTCCACATCAGCTCAGCTGAAAAACTACCGATGCCCAGATATACGGCGTCCGACGGCTGGTGATACGCCAGCGACGTAATGGAAATCCATTTTTTCTTGTATTGCGGATCGCGGACAAAATCGTCATACGTCCACCGATCCAGCACCTCGGATTTCCAGTTGTCGAATTTTTGGTCGTAAATTGCATAGTGGGAAACATTTTTCAGTTTCATGTTTCTTCGTCCTTTCTGCAGTTTAGTTTAAGCGGTTATCGATAACCTGCTTTCCATCCCGTATCACGCCTTGCACCTGCAGGCCGCTATCCAGCAGCAGCAGATCCGCCCGCTTGCCGACGGCGATGCTGCCAATCTCGGCGTCCATACCCAGCATACGCGCGGGTG
>OJUG01004671.1_pt1 | contig 10791 bp, 9 predicted proteins | sample 1599841 | NCBI WGS metagenome assembly OJUG01 (sample SAMN04168659, study PRJEB22393) | human gut metagenome | biome: human gut microbiome; feature: stool | host: Homo sapiens | collected 2014-05-12 | reverse complement strand
TCATCTTCTGTCAAATCTTTTCTAAAACAAAGTTCTTCATAACGGTTCAGACTATTTTTTAATTCATCCGAATAAGCATCTGCTTCAAAATATCCTTCTGCCAGATCATCAGAAGAAAATCCTGATAAATTATCTAATTCTACCTGTCGTTCAAGATCATATGCCTTTGCATTTGAGATTGAATTTAAAATATATGGAGAATGTGTTGTCACAATAAATTGAATTTTAGGAAAAAATTTTGTTAAAAATGGGAAGATTTTTTTCTGTAATTCAATGTGCAAATGCGTTTCCAATTCATCAATCAGCACGATTCCCTGATAGTCATATTCACTGATTTTGTCTTCTAACAGCCAATTTTTATCCATTCTTAAAATTAAATCAGAAACAATGTAAATCACGGATGAATATCCGTCTGATAATTCATTAAAACTGAATGGTTCTCGTCCATTTTGTCGGATTTTAAAATCGTATTTTTTATAATCATATTCTATATGGATTGATTCTTCATCTAGTAAAATCTGCAGTGCTGAATCAAATCGATCAAACCATTTCTGAATTTGATTTGCTGTCGTTTGATCACCTTCGTTTCTTGCATATGCTTGCTGAGTTTTTAGATGTACCATGTATTTCAATAAAATATCACCCGCAGATTCATCAATTCCATACGTATTTTCCAATGTAATATTTTCTACTCCATTAGGACGCATAAATTGTGCTTTTCTTTCAGACGGAAAATAAGCTGTTATAAACTTTCCATTATGATACATCATTTCAAGTCCTTCATACTGATTTAAGTTTATTTGAACTCCATCACTATATTTTTTTAAAAATCCTAAACATTGTTTAAGATCCTTATCTGCCGCATATTTTTCGCTATCACTAGATGCAGATAATACTTTCTTTTTAGCTTCATTTATCCACGTAGGATATTGATCAAATACTTGTGATAGTTTTTCATCATTAATCGCTCTCAAAAATTTTTCTATCTCCAACAACAATGATGTTTTTCCTGAACCATTCTTCCCAGTCAAAAGTAAATGCTGGCGTTTATTTGAATCTAATTTTATTTTTATATCAGACAGATGATATAACTTCTCTATGTCTATCTCACTGATAAAATATTCCTTCACTTTAAATCCTCCGATTTTTAAGATTTTTAAATATTATCTATTATTATATCACTCTCTTATCACATTACACCAGCATTTCATCCTATATTTCTGCTCTTTACATCTGACAGTACTCTGTAAATTTCTCCATCTCTTTTGTCATATATTTATTTGCATGATAAAACACTTGTCGATACATTGTAATATCAATATCTTTCACATCTAATTTTGCGATCTTTCCTTCTTCAATATCCTTTTCTACAACAAATAATGGGAGATAAGAAAGCCCTTTTCCTGTCTTTAGCATCTTCTTGATAAACGCGGTATCACTGCATTCAAGTACTGGCGATAATGTCTGTTTATGCAGAGCTAATTCCTGTTCTAATGCCTGTCTGTAGTTTGCATTTCGTTCTGTTAGATAAAACGGTGCATTTAAGATTTCCTCAACCTCTATATTCTTTTTCCCTGCTAACTTATAATTTGGTGCAGACACAAAGATCACAGGCTCCGCTTTTTCCATGACTTTCACCCAGTTTTTATTCCATCTTGGTGTGTCCAGAATATAAATGACATCGAGTTCATTGTGTTCCATCTTCTGGATCAGGCGTTCTGGAGAACCGATCGTGATCTGAATTCTAACCTGTGGATGTTCTTTCCGAAACCGCTGTACGATTTCCTGCAATTTGACAGTGCAGAGTGATTCAATCGTTCCGATATGTAATGGATTTTTTAACTCTGCAGTATCATTCATTGCATCTTTTGCCTTGTGCATTTCATCAATGATCTTATTTGCATGTATTAAAAATTCTTTTCCTTTCGGTGTGAGTATCACTTTTTTTCCTGTACGGTCAAATAACCGCACTCCCAATTCTGTCTCTAATTGACGGATCTGTACTGTCACGGCAGATTGTGAATAACCTAGTAATTCTGCGGTTTTTGAGAAATTCTTCACTTGTGCTATCTGCATAAATGTCTGTATCTGACGGAATTCCATTTTTTCTCCTTTGTACTATTATGAATAATTTTCAATGTTATTATTAAATCTATGAATTTGATTCATCTATATGTGGATGATACAATACAAACATAAAGACGTCAAACATTTTTTGTGCACATTAAACAAACTACGATGATATGTGATTATGCTTTTAGAGGAGTAATTAAAAATGGAAAAGAAAAAATTTAAACTTGGTCTGGTACCAAAACTCATTATTGCCATCATTATTGGTATCCTGTTTGGACAGTTCCTTCCAACTGGATTCTGCCGCTTTGTTGTAACACTGTCTGGATTCTTCAGTACCTACTTAAAATTCATTATTCCACTGATGATCCTTGCTTATGTAACCATGGGGATTGCTGATCTGTCACAGGGTGCTGGACAGCTGCTTTTAATTACCGTTGCTCTTGCTTATGGTTCAACTTTACTTGCTGGTACAGCTTCTTACCTTGTATCATCCAATCTGTTCCCACACTTTATGACTTCTGGGGCATTAGATCAGATTGCTGCGACTGCTGATGCGTCACTGAAACCTTATTTTTCACTGACGATCACACCGCTGTTTGATACATTATCTGCTGTTGTTCTTGCTTTCATTTTAGGATTATGCTTATCCACAATGAAAGGTAAAGAGATCGGAAACAGCCTTTACAACGGAATGAGCGATTTCTCAACGATCATCGATAAAGTACTGCACAAAACGATCATTCCTTTATTGCCATTATATATCTGCGGTACATTTACTGATATGACGAAATCAGGAAAAACATTTGCAATCCTTGGAATCTTATGGAAAGTATTCCTTGTAGTGATCATCATGCACTTTGTATGTATCACAATCCAGTTTATAATTGCAGGTTCTGTCAGCAAAAAGAATCCTTTCTCTCTTATTAAAAATCAGGTTCCTGGTTATACTACAGCTTTAGGAACTCAGTCTTCTGCTGCTACAATTCCTGTCAATCTGGAATGTGCAAAGAATGACGGTGTCAGTGCTCAGATCCGTAACTTTGTAGTGCCTCTTTGTGCCAATATCCACATGGCAGGTTCTATGATCACGATCACAGCATGTGCAACTGCTGTATGTTTGATGAATCAGTTACCGATCAGCCTTGCAACTGTTATTCCATTTATTATGACACTTGGTGTTGCAATGGTCGCTTCTCCTGGAGCTCCAGGTGGATCTATCATGACTGCATTGCCTTTCCTTTACATGGTATTTGGTACAACAGCAGGAGATACAAACGGACCGATCTGTGCTTTAATGGTCGCACTTTATATCACACAGGATTCTTTCGGAACTGCATGTAACATTTCCGGAGACAATGCGATCGGAATCGTTGTAGATTCTATTTACAAGAAATTTATTTTAAAAGAAGATACAGTGGAGGCTTAATTTATGTCTTTTATCAGTGCATTTGATGTTATGGGGCCAAATATGATTGGTCCCTCAAGCTCCCACACAGCCGGAGCTGCAAGGATCGCATTTCTCGCAAGAAAAATGTTAAATGGTACACTGAAAAAAGTTCAGTTTACACTCTATGGATCTTTTGCAAAAACTTATCATGGACACGGAACGGATCGTGCCTTATTAGGTGGGATCATGGGATTTGGAACCGACGATATGAGAATCCGCGATTCTTTCGAGATTGCAAAAGACATTGGACTTGATTTCTCTTTTGTACCAAATGAAATAGAAACTGATATCCATCCAAATACAGTGGATATCTTAATGACAAATGAAAACGGAGATCACATCTTGATCCGTGGGGAATCTTTAGGCGGTGGAAAAGCCAGAATTTGCCGTATCAATGATGTAGAAGTTGATTTTACCGGGGAATACAGTACCTTGATCGTGATCCAGAAAGATAAACCTGGCGTTGTTACTTATATCACAAAATGTCTGAGTGATCAGGATGTTAATATCGCTTTTATGCGTCTTTTCAGAGAATCTAAAGGAAATACCGCTTATTCTATCGTTGAATCCGATGGTCTTCTTCCTGAAAACATCGCAGACGAGATCAAAAAAAGCCCAAATGTCTCAGATGTTATGATCATTCAGCTTTAGAAAGGAGACTGAAATATAATGGATTTTAAAAACGCAAATGAATTACTTGATTTATGTAAAAAACATGATCTTCCAATCTCCGAAGTGATGAGACAGCGTGAGATCGTAGAAGGGGAAAAAGAAGCTGATACGGTTCATGATGCAATGGCAAAAGTTCTTGAGATCATGAAAAATGCTGCTTTTACTCCGATCAAAGAACCGGTTCGTTCCATGGGTGGACTGATCGGTGGCGAGGCAAAGAAAATTGCTTCCCGGTATCATTCTGGAATTGGAATCTGTGGTGATCTGTTAGAAAAAAGTATGATCTATGCGATGGCGACTCTTGAGACGAATGCATCCATGGGGTTGATCGTAGCATCCCCAACCGCAGGGTCTGCCGGAATCGTTCCTGGACTTTTACTTGGGCTTCAGGAAGTTCATAAATTAGATGATGAACAGATCATTCAGGCACTGTTTAATGCCAGTGCGATCGGATATCTTGCTATGAGAAATGCAACGGTTGCAGGTGCTGTCGGCGGATGTCAGGCGGAAGTCGGTGTTGCTTCTGCGATGGCTGCTTCTGCCATTGTCGAACTGCTTGGCGGTGATCCAGAACAATGTCTTGGAGCTGCCTCTACCGTTTTAATGAATATGTTAGGTCTTGTTTGTGACCCCGTTGGCGGGTTGGTGGAATATCCATGCCAGAACCGTAATGCCGCAGGTGTTGCAAATGCAATCATCGCAGCTGAGATTTCTTTATCTGGAATCCATCAGCTCATCCCGTTTGACGAAATGTTAAACGCAATGTATATCGTTGGTAAACGACTGCCAGCTGAACTAAGAGAAACCGCCCAGGGAGGCTGCGCTGCAACTCCTTCTGCATGTGCTGCATGCGGAGGTTGTGCGTAAAAATTCCTTCAGAACACATTTTTAAATAGTAGGTAATAAATCAATCTCTTTTTTGCCTCTTTTGGGCGTTTTCATATATTGGGATCTAAAAGAGTGTCTGCATCACTTAATGATGCAGACACTCTTTATTAACTATATCTTAAGCATCCGATATCCAATACCTATATGTGTCTGTATATACTGCATGCCATCTTTATCTGGCTGTAATTTCTTCCGTAATGTTGCCATAAACACTCTAAGTGATGCAACATCATTTTCCAGTGAACTGCCCCAGATCTGTTGCGTAATATAAGTGTGAGTCAATACTTTTCCAACATTATGAGACAGCAAACATAATAATTTATATTCGATTGGTGTTAAATGCAGTTCTTTATCTTTTAAATATGTAGATCCTGCTGTATAGTCGATCTTTAACTCTCCATTTACAAAGACTGCTTGTTCTTGTTCCTCGCCTGACTGGATCAATGCTAATCGGCGCTGTGTAACCCTGATCCTTGCAAGCAGTTCATCAACTGAAAATGGTTTTGTGATATAATCATCTGCTCCTGCATCCAGTGCTTCTATTTTATCTACATCTTCACTTCTTGCACTGATAACGATAATTGGTACGTTAGACCATGTTCTTACTTTTTTGATCACATCCACACCTTCCATATCAGGCAATCCAAGATCTAATAAAATGATCTCTGGTTTATGAGAAGATGCCTCTAAAATAGCTGAACTTCCATTTTCTGCTGTAATATATTTATAATCATGTGTTTTTAATGTTGTCACGATCAGATTACGGATCGGCCGGTCATCCTCCACGACTAAAATTAATGCTTTATTCATTTAATGTAACCTCACTTAATGGCAGTGTAAAAGAAAAAATACAACCATGTGGTGTATTGTCCTCCAACACCAGTTTCCCGTTATGCACCTCTATGATCGAACGGCAAAGTGCCAAACCTAAACCAAGACTTCGATGGCTGTCTGCGATCGTATTTTTCCCTGTATAAAACATTTCAAATATATGCGGCTTCATTTCATCACAAATTCCAGGGCCGTTATCTTCTACTTGAATCTTTGCTTTTCCATTTTCATTCATGGCACAAATGCGGATTGTAGATCCTTTCGGTGTATATTTAATTGCATTATCGACCAGATTGATCAACACTTGCAGGATCAGCCGCACATCCATATGTGCAAGTATCAATTCATCGCATTCTGTAATGATCTGATACTCTTCATGTTTCCTGCTGATATGCCGTAATGATTCCGCGATCACCTCATCTAATAATTGATCTGTAAATTTCAGTTTTAATCTTCCATCATTTAATCTTGTGATCGATAATAAATTTTCAACGATATTGATCAACCATTCTGAATCATCATAAATATCTGTATAAATCTGATGTTTTGTTATATCATCAAGACGTTCTCCACTATTTAACAGCATGTCTGCATTCCCAGAAATGGAACAAAGTGGTGTCCTTAGATCATGTGAGATCGCACGAAGCAGATCTGCTCTTAACTGTTCATTTTTGGCAAGAACGGAGATTTTTTCTTTCTCCATGATATTCTTTTTATTTTCCATGGCAAGTGCACATTCATTGATCACAGAAAGTAAGATACTATATTCGAAGGAATCTAATGTATATTCGTCAACTGGTATTGCGATCACACCATACACATTATCCTCAATACAAATGGCAAGGTATAGACACTGTGCATCTTTAAAACGTTCGGTCGTTGCTCCAGCACGCTGCTTGTTTTCATACACCCATTTTGCGATCTCCTGCTCCCTGCTTGTCAATAAATCTTCTGTCTGTTCTTTCTTTTTATTCGAAAATATATATGGTGCTGACAATTCATCGTCTTCCACAACATATGCTACAATACTGCGGTCTAATAATTTGATAAGCTGTGTACATGTAATACTTAAAATATCCGTATCGTTTTTTGCTTTTTGAAGTAACCGGTCTGTGTCAAATAAAATCTGTGTACGAAATGCAGATTGTGCTGAAAGCCTTGCATGTGTTTTTAATTTTGCTGCAAGTGTTCCAGTAATGACAGAAGATATTAACATGATCACAAAAGTTACCGGATATCCAACTGCATACGTCTGAAATGACATTCTTGGTTCCGTAAGGAAAAAGCAGAACAAAAATACACTTAAGACAGAACCTCCAATGCTGTATAAATATCCATCTGTAAGGATTGACGTTAATAAAACACCCAAAATATAAATTGTAACGATGTTTGTATCTGTAAATTGAAGTTTCTGGATGAATAGACCGATCAACGTACAAACTGCAAATATAAATAATGTCAATAAACTGTCTTTCATCGTAGGCTTTCCTACATAAACCGCTCCATGCGGTTTTCGATAATTATCTAAGTTCATCGCATCTGGAATAATGTGGATATCAATATCAGGAACAGCCTCGATCAACTTCTCTGTTAATGTCTGTTTGCTGAAAAAGTGATTTCTCTTTGCACTGCTTTGTCCGATCACGATTTTTGTGACATTTGATAAATGTGCATATTCCGCGATCTGTACCGGAACATTTTCCCCATGTGTCATTACGATTTCCGCACCAGATTCCTTTGCAAATTGTACATGAGCTTCCAGTCTTCTTTTGTCCGATTCTCTTTCTCTCTTTCCTGTCTGTACATACAATGCCGTAAAACGTGCCCGCATATCTCTTGCCATTTTTGCTGCTGTACGTATGATCTTTTCATTCGATGGTGAAGAAGAAAGACAAACAAGAATGTGTTCGTTTTCTTTGTTCAGCTCTACAAATTCTCCTGTGCTCATCTTGGCCCCCTTTCCTTATCGGATGCATTATATCACGATCGTCAATAATAATCCATAAACACATCAATCATCGTCATCATCTTGCTCCCTGTCAATTACTTTCCGATTTTCTCCAAGAAAATAATTTACTTTTTTCAAAAAGAATAACACAAATGCAAACATCAGTATTACCGCCAATGCTAAAATGAAATCTGACATAAGCTCTCATCTCTTTTTCATGACATCAGATACAAAAACACTTTTTGATCGCTTTATATTCTCCTAATACCAATAATGTAACATCTTCCTTAAAACAGGTATCCGCAGATATCGCCATACTTACTTTTCCATCATCTTTTACTGCCATAATGTTAATATCATATTTTTTTCTAATATCAAGTTTTCCCACTGTCTTTCCGATCCATTCCTTCGGAACCTCTACCTCAAAGATCGCATGTGAGGCATCGACTTCCATATAATCAAGAATATGATCATCGGTATAACGGATCGTTGCCCATTTTGCCACCATTTTTTCTGGATAGACTACCTTATCGGCTCCATTTCGTAAGAGGAATTTTTCCTGTACATCTCGTTCAGCTCTGGAAATAACCATTTTGCCTCCAAGTTCTTTTAACAGACAGGTGGTTTCCAACGAATTTTGGAAATTCCCACCGATCGTAACAAAACAGATATCATAATTTGCAATCCCCAGAGATTTTAAAAATTCCTCATTCGTACTGTCCCCGATCTGTGCATTCGTAACATATGGAAGTGCATCATTCACTCTTTCCTCATCCAAATCAACTGCCATAATCTCATGTCCAAGCTTACTTGACTGTATCGCTATATGTTTTCCAAAGCGTCCAAGTCCGATCAATAAAATATTCTTCATCATCAATTCCCTCTTTCTTTTATCCTACTATGATCTTATCAAGTGGTAGTCTTGCTTTTCGTTTATTTTTATCTGAAAATACTGCATAGATCAGCGTCAAACCGCCAACACGTCCCAGATACATCAGTATGATCAAAATGATCTGTGACAGAATATGAAGTTTTGGTGTGATTCCTAATGTCAAACCTACGGTTCCAACTGCAGATGCTGCTTCAAACAGACAGCTTGAAAGCGGCAGTCCCTCATACACACTGATCGTCATTCCGCCTGCAAAAAATAAGATAAAATACATCATTGCGATCGTTGCTGCATTTTTTATCACACCAACATCGATTCTTCTTCCAAATGCTGTCACATCATCACAACTTTGAAAGGTCGCCAGTACATTTAAAAGTAACAGAGCAAATGTTGTTGTTTTCATACCTCCTGCTGTAGAACTTGGTGAACCTCCGATCAACATCAATAAAATCATCATTGCCTTTGATGCTCCTGTCAGCATTGAAAGATCTGTCGTATTAAATCCTGCAGTTCTCGGTGTCACAGCTTGAAACAATGATGCAAGCAACCGGTGAATCCCTGATAGATTTCCATAATCCTGAAAGAAAAAGAAAACAGCTGGTAACAGGATCAGACATAATGTTGTAGTTAGAATAACCTTACTCTGCATATGGTAATGCTTAAAATGAAATTTATGGAGATAAATGTCTTCCCATGTAAAAAATCCAATTCCACCAATGATGATCAGTAACATGATCACAATGTTGATCACTGGATTTACCGCATATGATGTCAATGATACAAATGGATGCCATTTTGTTCCAAGAAGATCAAATCCTGCATTACAAAAGGCTGATACAGAATGAAAGATCGACATCCAGATTCCCCGTAATCCAAAATCATGACAGAAAACAGGCATCATGAATAACGCACCAATCAATTCGATCAATAAAGTTCCTTTTAAAATAAAACTCATCAATCGAACAATCCCTCCTACTTTCGGTGCAGAGATCGCATTTTGCATCGTGCTTCGCTGCATAATCGATATTTTTCTTCCTGATAATATAAATACGGCTGTTGCTGTTGTTATAACTCCCAGACCTCCGATCTGTATCAGGAACATGATCACTGTCTGTCCAAAAACGGACCAGTAACTTCCAGTATCCAGAACTACAAGCCCTGTCACACATACTGCAGAAGTTGACGTAAATAATGCTTTATGAAATGGTGTTATGATTCCTTGAACCGATGAAATTGGCAGCATCAGGATCAATGCTCCAAAAAGGATCACTCCTGCGAACCCTAATATGATCACCTGAAATGATGTTAAATGTCTTTTTTTATGAATCTTCCATGACATATATGATCTTACCTCTTTTTCAAATTATTTTATGACTTTTTGATCTTATCATCATTATATCTTTTATGATAAAAAGATAGTGTAAGGATATGTTCTCTTGTATTAAGATTGTATAAAGAAAAAAGGAGCATAATATGTTCGATCAGAGAAACATCATCTGTGATATTTCCATCTCCATGAATGGTATGTTTTACCGCACTTGCTACGACACCAAAATCCGCGATATCCTGTGGCTTATACTCATTCATCAATGCATAAATGATTCCACTGACAAATGCATCTCCTCCACCGACACGGTCTAAGATGTGAAATCTTAACTTCTGGCTTTCATAAGTTTTTCCATCATACCAAAGATATGCCATCAGACTATTTTCACTGCAGCTATGTGCATATCTGACATGTCTTGCAATACATTTAATATTTGGATAACGTTTTACAAATCCATGAAACACCTCATCCTGCTGTTTGAAATCTGGTTGAAATGGAACTCCGTCTTTTACATCTCCTGTCTGATGATCCTGTTCATCTTTCCATAAATGATATGGTTCAATTCCAAATAAAACATCAATATATGGAAGACACATCGTACAGAAATCTCTTGCTTCCTCCCAATCCCAGAGAGTACTTCTAAATGTAGAAACAACAGGTAACCGTCTGCACAATGAGACAATTGAATCTCATAGAGAAATTGCACAGGCGATTGC
>OJUG01004670.1_pt1 | contig 10791 bp, 9 predicted proteins | sample 1599841 | NCBI WGS metagenome assembly OJUG01 (sample SAMN04168659, study PRJEB22393) | human gut metagenome | biome: human gut microbiome; feature: stool | host: Homo sapiens | collected 2014-05-12 | reverse complement strand
GCAAAAGCGGATTTACGCCAAACTTACGCCACTTACGCCAAAAATTCAAGCGCATGATAGGATAACAGAAATCGGCACCTGCTTTTGAGGCAGGTGCCGATTTTTTGCTTGCGGGGGAAGGACAGCCGATTACGAAAGAAATTTCCGCGTCAGTCCGTCAGCTTGGCGCAGTCGGCGGGGCGGCCGGAGAGCATTTCCAGACCGTGACTGATGGCGGGCAGCACCGCCTCCAGATTCTCCTGAGCCGCCTTGGGGGAGCCGGGGAGGTTCAGAATCAAGGTCCCCTTCCGGATGCCCGCCTGCGCCCGGGACAGCATGGCCCGGCTGGTGATCTGCATGGAGGCATAGCGCATGGCCTCCGGGATGCCGGGAGTCAGCCGGTCGCACACGGCAAGGGTGGCCTCCGGGGTCACGTCCCGGGGAGCGAAGCCGGTGCCGCCGGTGGTCACAAGCAGTTGAATGTCACCATCGTCGGCCATCTGCCGCAGCGCCGCTTCGATCTGCGCCTGTTCGTCCGGCACCACATCGGTCCGGACCACCTCATAGCCCGCGTTTTTCAGCAGCTCCGCCACCAGCGGGCCGCCCTCGTCAGGGCGCTCGCCTCGGGAAACACGGTCGCTGACCGTCAATACAGCAGCATGATACATACGCTCATCTCCTCATTTCAACAGTAGAATATCCCTTGGCTGGATGGCGATCCAAAGCCCCTCCGGGCGGTTCAGCCGCCGCCAATCATCCCGTTCCAGTTCCATCCGCAGGAGGGGGGCACCGGACGCGGCCCCCTCCGGCCGCAGCAGGACGATGGTGGTGAATACATCCTGAATGACCCGCTCCACCGTGCAGTAGAAGGCGTCCGGGGTGCCCTCCGGCACCGTCATCACGTGTCTTGCCCGGATGCCTGCCTGACAGATGTCCGCCGGGACCGGTTTACCGCAGTTCAGCGTCAGACCCCACGCGGGCAGCGTCACGGCGCTGCCTGCCGGTACGGCCTCCACGATGTTTTTACACCCGGAGAGTCGGGCGGCAGCCTCCGTTTCTGGCTCGTGAAACAGCTGCCGCAGAGTGAAGGTTCCTTGCGAGGACCCCTGATCCAGTACGCACACCCGCTTGCAGTTGCGGAACACCTCACCCCGGTCATGGGACACCCATAAAATCGGTCCGGAGAAATTCTCCAGAAAATCGGACAGCTTCAGCTCCAAGTCCCATTTCAGATAGCTGTCCAGCGCGGAAAACGGCTCGTCCAGCAAAATGACCTCCGGCTGGGAGCAGAGAATCCTCGCCAGCGCCACCCGCTGCTGCTGTCCGCCGGAAAGCTGGGCGGGATACCGCTTTTCCAGACCCTCCAGCCGAAAGCGGTGGAGGGTCGCCGACAGTGCGGCGGCTTTTTCCGTCTTGGAACCGGAGCGGATGCCGCAGAGGATGTTTTTCTCCACCGTCATGGTAGGGAACAGGGCGTAATTCTGGAATAAATACCCCACCCGGCGCTGCTGGGGCGGCAGGTCGATCCTGGCCTCGCTGTCAAACAGCACCCGGCCGTTCAGCACGATCCGCCCCCGATCCAGGGTCATGATCCCCGCGATGCATTTGAGGGTCATGCTCTTGCCGCAGCCGGAGGCCCCCAGCAGTGCCGTGATCTCGTCCTCCGCCTGAAACTGCACCCGCAGGTGAAAGCTGCCCAGCTGCTTTTCAATTTCCACAAACAGGCTCAAGCCGTCCCCCTCCTTTTCCCGCCGGACACCAGAAAGTCCCGGCGTTCCAGCATATTCACCGTCAGCAGCACCACGGCGGAGATGCTTAGGTTGACCATTACCCATTTCATAGCCAGCGCGTCATTGCTGGTCTGCCAAAGCTGGTAGACCGTGGTGGAGATGGTGGCGGTCTTGCCGGGGGTGTACCCGGCGATCATGCTTGTAGCGCCGTATTCACCCAGGGCCCGGGCGAAGGCCAGCACCGTTCCCGCTAAGATCCCCTGTCGGCAGCAGGGCATCCGGATGTGCCAGAAGATATAGGCGTTGGAAAGGCCCAGTGTCTGTCCGGAGTAGGCCAGCGTCTCGTCAAAGGATTCGAAAGCTCCGCGGGCGGTGCGGTACATCAACGGGAAGATCACCACGGCGGTGGCAAAGATGGCAGACCACCACGTCATCACCACCTTCACGCCGAAATGGCTCAACAGCCACGCGCCCACGATGCGCTTAGGCCCCAGCAGCCGCAGCAGCAGATAGCCGATGACGGTGGGGGGCAGCACCAGCGGCAGCGTCAGCACCACGTCCAGAACGCCCTTCACCAGCCGGGGCAGGCGAGCGATGTAATACGCCGCGAAGATCCCGGCAAAAAAGACGATCGCCGTGGAAATAGCCGCAACACGCAGCGAGTTCCATAGGGGAAACAGGTCCATAAGTTACCTCCTGAGGGGGAAGGGATGGAGGACCGACGGCCCGCCGCCGTATCAGCGGCGGGCAAGCGGTTTATCATCGGCCTTTTCAGAAATAGTTCTCGGTCAAGCGGCGGAGAAGCCCACGGACTCAAACACGGTCATGGCTGCGTCGGTCTGGAGATAGGCCAGGAAGTCCTGGGCGGCGTCCTCCTTGTCCCCCTTGAGCACGGCGGCGGGGTAGATGACCTGACCGCACATTTCGGCAGTGGCACTGTCCACCACCGTCAGACCGGCAGAGTGGGCATCGGTGGCGTAGATGATGCCACAGTCAACAGCGCCCTCACTGACCTGAGAGGTGACTTCCTTCACGTTGTTGCCATAGGTCAGCTTGTTCGCGACGGCGGTCTCGTCGATGCCGTAATAGTTGAAGATCTTCAGGGTATACTGGCCCACAGGCACGTCGCTGTTGCCGATGGCCAGCATCACATCGCCGTTCTTCAGCAACTCGGCAAGCTGGTCAAAGCTCTCAATGCCCTTGGGATTGCCGGCGGGAACGGTGAGCGTCACCTTGTTTTCCAGCAGGTCCACACGGCTGTCAGTGACGATGAGGTCAAGCCCGTCGGGGTTCTTCTCGGCATCACCGATGAGGCTGCCGTCCATGGCGTTCATCTGCTTGGGTGCGGCGGAGATGAACAGATCGCAGTCCGCGCCCTCCTTGATCTGCTTGAGCAGGGTGCCGGAGGAATCGAAGTTATATGTAACGGTCACGCTGGGGTTATTCTGCTCGTACATTTCTTTGAGCTGGTTCATGGTCTCCGTCATAGAGGCGGCTGCGAACACGATCAGCTCCACCGGCTCACCGGCGGGGGCTTCCGTGGGGGCGTTGTCCTGCATCTGGGAACCGGCAGCGGCGTCGGCACTGGTGTCGGCCTTGGAGCCGCAGGCGGAGAGGGACAGAATCAGGCACAGGGCCAGCAGCAGGGACAAATACTTTTTCATGTTGATTCTTCCTTTCTGATTCGATGAAAAATCTATCTCGACTTTACAGAGTAACGCGTGATACTCAATCAAGATGAACGGTTTGGAAAAACAGGAGCGCGCTTGGGCGCTCTCGCTTTTATTTTCCGAAGGGGCAGTTGGGCCAGTGACAGGGCTTGCAGCCGAGACACAGTCCGCCCTCGCCCATCACGGCGAAGTCTCCGCGGGTCAGCTCCACGCCTGCGGTGATCCGGGGGAGCGCCAGGTCAAAAATGGTGGCCCCGGCGTACATTACGCAGCCGGGCAGGCCGCAGATAGGGGTGCCGTCCTCAAAATAGCCCAGCAGGAACATGGCGCCCGGCAGCACGGGTGCGCCGTAAGTGACGATCCGTGCGCCGCTCGCCCGGATACCGCCGGGGGTGTTATCATCCGGGTCCACACTCATGCCGCCGGTGCACAGGATCAGGTCTGCGCCGGTTTTCCGAGCGTCTCCGATGGCATTAGCTACGTTTTCTACGCCGTCGCCGGAATAGGCAACGGAGATGGTCTCGATACCGTAGGCCGCCAGTTTCTCCTTCACCACCGGGGTGAAGGTGTCCTGGATGAGCCCCTTTTTCACCTCGCTGCCGGTGGCCACGATAGCGGCGGTTTTCTTCACATAGGGCAGCAGCTCCAGCAGAGGGCCGACGCCTGCCGCCTGCTCGGCGGCTTGCAGCGTTTCCTCCTTGATGATGAGGGGGATGACCCGCATTCCCGCCAGCTTGTCGCCCTTTTTCACGGCGGTATTGCCTTTCCGTGTGGCGATCATGATATCCTCCAGAGAGTTGACAGCGATGAGCCGCTGGCTGTCCACCCGAAACAGGCCGTCGCAGGCGGCTCGCAGCTCGATCTTGCCCTCCTTCGTCTCACTGCGGACCATGTTCTCCTGACCGCACAGGGCCAGCAGCCGCTCCGCCGCGTCGTTTTCGTGGACCATGCCCGGAGTCATCTCCCAGACATACAGGTTCTCCTTGCCCATGCTCAGCAGCACGGGAATATCGTCCTCTGTGACGATGTGGCCCTTGCGGAACCGGGCGTCCTTATATTGATCCTTGATGATCTGGGTCATATCGTGGCACAGCACGTGGCCCACGGCCTCCTCTGTTCGGATCAGCTTCATTTCAGCACCTCAATTTCGTTTCCGGGCCTGACAACGCCCTCTTTTACCACCACGGCGAAGATGCCCTCCGTGGGCATGACGCACTTGCCTACCGCCTTTTTGATGGCGCAGTCATTGTGGCACTCCTTGCCGATCTGCGTCACCTCCACCTCCGTCTCGCCGATCCGCAGGTGGGTCCCCACGGGCAGGCCCTTGAGGTCGATGCCCTCCGTGTTGATGTTCTCCGCGAACACGCCCGGGTCCAGGGGAATAGGCGACAGGGCCCGCATGGTGTCGATGCTTTCCTCCGCCAGCAGAGAGATCTGGCGGTGCCAGTCTCCGGCGTGGGCGTCCCCCACGATGCCGTGGCGCAGTTTCAATTCAATTTCCGGAACGGGTATTTTTAGTGTTCCCTTTTTCTCGCTGATATTGACGGATACGACCTTTGCCATGGTTCTATCAGTCCTCTCGCTTATAGTCTCCGCTCTTGCCGCCGGATTTTTCCAGCAGGCGGATGTTGGTGATCTCCATATCCTTCTGCACCGCCTTGCACATATCGTAAACGGTGAGGGCCGCCACAGAAACGGCGGTCAGGGCCTCCATCTCTACACCGGTGACGCCGGTGCAGGTGACGGCGGCCTGAATTTCCACCGTGCACGGTTCATCAGACAGGCGGAACGTGATGTCGATGCCCGTCAAGGGCAGAGGGTGGCACATGGGGATCAGCTCCCAGTTGTGCTTGGCGGCCTGGATGCCCGCCACCTGGGCCACCGCCAGCACATCGCCCTTTTTCATGGTGCCTTTTTTGATGTGAGCCATGGTCTCCGGGGAAACGTGGATCTCTCCCGCGGCTACGGCCCGCCGGTGGGTCACAGCCTTTTCCGTTACATCCACCATCCGGGCGCGGCCCTGTTCGTTGAAATGGGTCAGTTCTCCCATGGTTCAGCCTCCGATCTCATTCATGGTCCGGGGCGTGTCGCTGGCATGCTCTGTCAGGTGGTGCCCCTTGGGCTTATGCAGGATGCCCCGTAGGATGGCGTCCTCCAATTCCCTGCCGTGAAGTCCCCGGAGGGAGATTTCCTCCCGGCTGTGGAGACAGCCCTTCAGCTTGCCATCTGCCGTCACCCGGATGCGGCGGCATTCTCCGCAGAACTCGTGGCTCATGGGGGTGATCAGCCCCACAGTCCCCATGGCTCCCGGCAGACGGTACCGCCGGGCCACGCCATTGGGTTCGATTTCTTCCAGCGCCGGGAATCGGTTCAGAATCTCCGTTACCGGCAGAAAGCGTTCCTTTGGCCATGCCGCACAGGGCCCCATAGGCATCAGCTCGATGAACCGCACCTCCCATGGGTGCTCTTTTGTCAGGCTCAGAAAATCCTCGATCTCGTCATCATTCAAGCCGCCCATCAGCACGGTGTCCAGCTTCAAATTCTGAAATCCGGCATCCTCCGCTGCCCGGATACCCGCAAAGGCGTCCTCCAGATCTCCCCGGCGGGTGATTTCCCGGAATCGCTCCGTCCGCAGGGTATCCAGACTGATGTTCAGCCGGTCCACTCCGGCTTCCTGCAGGGGCTTTGCCAATTCCGGCAGCAGACTGCCGTTGGTGGTGAGGCAAAGCTCCTTCAGTTCCGGGATGGCCCGCAGCGTTCGGCAGATGTCCAGAATCCCTCGCCGCACCAGCGGTTCTCCGCCGGTCAAACGGATCTTCCGGATCCCCAGTTTCACTGCCGCCCGGGCGATCTCGCCGTATTCCTCTACGGAGAGGACGGCCCCGTGAGGGCCTTTTTCCACGCCGTCCGCCGGCATACAGTATTGGCATCGGTAATTGCAAAGATCCGTTACCGACAGCCGCAGATAATCAATTGTCCGGCCATATTGATCGATCATCGCATTACTTCCTATCGTCCCAAGCTGCGGCCCGGAATTTCTCCGGGCGTGTTCGCCGGGGGCACACGGCCCGCAGCAGCGTCCGGCCGCCAAGTTTTCTAAGGTTGACCTTTATTATAGCAGATATTTCCTCAAAATACAAACCCCTTTTCCGCGGAACGAGGAAGGCGGGGCGGCATGAAAAGCGGGTCCGGCTTGGAGGACTGTTTCACGAGAAGGAAATGCCCGCTGTGGTGTAAAAAATTCCGGCTGTTCGCAGCGATAAATTTTAACCGGATTGTAGCATCTTGTTCACAATTTGTTCATGATTGCAAAGTGACTTTCCGCTATGGTAGGTTTATAGAAGTATACATGGATGTTAAACTGAATTTAGGAGGTTTTTTATGAGACGGTTTTTCAGAAAACGGCTTCCGGCCTTTCTGCTGACGCTGGTCATGGTCATGACGCTGGTCCCGGCTGTGTCCGCAAAATCTTCAGCGGATCTGACTTATGAAGTGGATAAGGGGGACTCTGTATCATTCAAAGAGCGGGAGTTCCGCGACCTTTACAGAAGTGAATATAGTGGTGATCCCAGCTATGTGGTATTCACCGATTACAGCGATCTGGATGACTATGGGTACTTGACCGCTGTGAATTACTATGATAAGACTGTGAGCCTCAGTGAAAGCGATCTGCGTAACACATGGTTTTATTATGACAGCCACGATGTGCCCAAGAATATGGACTACGCGTTGGATGGCTTGACATTTGAAGCCAACCGCCGGGCCGACAGCGGCACGCTGCGGCTGAAATTTGAGATCTATGACGCCGACGGCAAGAATTATGTGTACGGCACCATGGATATTAAAGTCGGCGGCGGTTCCGGTTCCTCCAAGGGGGACATCACCTATACGGTGAAGCCCGGCGAGGAAGTTACCTTTGACGATGAAGATTTTGTTAATGCCTATGACAATGCTGGCGGCTCCGGCACGATGAAGTATGTGGTATTTGAAAAGCCTTCCTCTGATTACAGCAATGCCGGTACCGTTTATTCCCGGTACGGCAAGCGGAATGCAACCTCTTTTACCCGCTCTGAACTGGACGATTACAAGTTCTACTACGGTGACAGCGACTATGGTGACTATGATCTGGACGAACTGAGCTTTGTGGCGGATAAGTCTTTTTCCGATAGTATTGAGATTGCATTTACAGCTTACGGCGGGAGAGGCAGCAAGGAGAATGATTCTGTCAGCGGAACCCTGAAAATCACATCTTCTAAATCTGCATCCTCCAGCAAGGGTGACATTACTTACACGGTGAAAGCCGGTGAGGAAGTTACCTTTGACGATGACGATTTTGAGAAGATCTATGAGAACAGCAGCTGCACCGGCAGCTTCAAGTATGTGGAATTCAGCCGGCCCGACAGCGCGTTCAACAATGCCGGTACCCTCTATTCCCGGTACGGTAAGCGGAATGAGACTGCCTTTACCCGCTCCAGCCTCAGCAGCAATAAGTTCTACTACGGTGACAGCGACTATGGTGACTACGATCTGGACGAGCTGAGCTTTGTGGCGGACAAGTCCTTCTCCGGCAGCGTGGAGCTGAGCTTTACCGCCTATGGCGGCACCGGTACCCGGACCAATCAGAATGTCACCGGTACTCTGGTCATCACCACCGGTACATCTGCCGGAGTCTCCCGCTATGTAGGAAACATCCGCTACAATACCACGCCGAGTACCGCTTTGCAGATCAATGCCAATGATCTTGCCCGCCTTTTCCGCAAGTATACCTCCGGCGAGTCTTTGGCGTATCTGACATTGACCGGCGTGCCCGATACCGGGACCCTGTACTACAATTATTACAATACCAGCAAATACGGTACCACGCGGACGCAGCTCACTGCCTCCACGGCCGGCAGTATGATCTTCTCCTACAGCCCCGCCTCTGCTGCGGAATACGACCTCTCTGAACTGACCTACATTCCCAGCGGCAGCAATTACTGCACGGCCCTCCCCTTTACTGGATACAGCAGCAGCGGCACGGCTGTTTCCGCGACCATCCTGATCAGCGTGACGGCTTCTCCGGTGTCTGAGGTTTACAGCGTGACCACCAAGGGCACTTCCGTGAACTTCCCGGCAAACTCTGTGTATTCCGCGGTGGCATCCGCCACTGGCTTCGGCCTTAGCAGCATCCAGCTGCTGGAGCTGCCTGCCTCCACTGCCGGTGTTCTGTACGTTGGCTCCTATGCGGCGGATACCACCAGCGCTTACAGCTATGGCAGCGACACCGATTCCATGAGCCAACTGCGCTTCATTCCCAACAGCGGGTTCACCGGTTCTGTCTCCATTCCCTATGTGGCATTGAGCAGCAGCGGCACCGCTTTGGGGGCCGGTGTGGTCTCCATCGGCGTGGTGGACAGCGTGAAGAAGTTTACGGATATCTCTACCTCCACCTGGTGCTATAAGTATGTTACGGAACTTGCCAGCGCCAATGTTATCTCCGGCTACAGCAACGGAACGTTTCAAGAGAAGAATACCATTACTTACGGCGCGGCCCTGAAGCTCATCATGCTGGCGGCGGGCTACGGCGAGCAGGCCCCCACGGTGAAGGGCAGCCCCTTCAGCGGCTATCTGGCGAAGGCCAAGGCTGCCGGACTGGTGTCCGGCAATCCCAAGCTGAACGGGCCTATCACCCGTCTGCAGATCGCGCAGATCGCCGCCAAGGCGTTGAAGCTTTCTACCGCCGGCCTGCCCAGCAAGAAGCCCTTTACCGACACCAATGACGTCTATGTGCAGGCGCTGAATGCCGCCGGTATCATTGAGGGGTACTTCTCCAACGGCCCCAGCACTTATAAGCCCAACAACACCCTGACACGCAGTCAGGTCTCTGCCATCGTGTGGAGAATGAAAAATTCCGTACAGTAAAAACAGAATACTTGTGGAACCACGCGGTCAGCCGAGAGGCTGACCGCGTGGTTTTTTAGGTCGATAGAACGCATGACTGCAAGTGGCGGGGGAGCCGTGATTCTGATTTCCTGTGCCTCCTTTGCCGCCTTGAAGTCGGAGATCTGTGGGTCCCGCCTGAATTTCCGCATGGTATTGATATAATAAGCATATACAGATGTACTTGCTTATGGCGTTGAGGTTTCCTTTGAAAGCCTGCTCCAATATATCCATGTGCAGCGTTCGGCTTCGGCCATGGCCGGAACCAGTGGAGGTCTTGTATTTTGCGTGTGTTGGCATGGCCGCGGGATCAAAAATCGAGAGGTGAATGGGATGAAACGCAGAATCTTGACGGTATGTTTGCTGCTGGCGCTGCTGCTGACCGCCTGCGGCGGGCAGAACAGGGAGCCGGAGAATCCGCCGGATGCGAAGCCATCGGCACCGGGGGAGGAGGCAGCGGAACCTCCCGATGAAACGCCGGAACCTGAACCTGCAAAGCCGGAGGAAAAAGAACCGCTGAGTCTGGAAGATGTGCTGACGGACATCTACACCGTGGCGCCCGGCACGGCGGGCAGTTCTCTGCGGGCCACCTATGCCGCCGGAGAGCTGCTGGACTGGATCGATGTGAACTCGGTGGAGCAGGAGGACGTATTCAGGTGGATAGATGAAAACGTGCCCATGGAAAACGCTGCGGAGCTGGCCCGGGCATGGGCGGCGGTGCTGACGGAGGCGGAGGCCCTCATGCGGGGCGATGAGACGGCCTATGACGCACTGGATGACGCGGGCTATACCCTGGAACAGCCGTACCGCAGCACGGGCCGGGTGAAGTGGGCGGCGTGGAAGCTGCTCCCCCTGTTTACGCAGATTTTAGACCGCACGGAACGCACGGAGTACCGCTACGAAGCACCGGGGGATTACAGCGCTGTGACGGAAGAAGCCCTTGCGGGTATCTGGGTGGACGATGCGGGTACCACTGTTCTGTTGTTTTCCGAGGACGGCTGCCGCATCGTGTATCCGGCACTGGAGTTGCTTGGCGAAACCGCCTATGCCTTCCGCGTCCGGGACCGCAGCAGCGTGGGATACTGTCCGGCGTTGGACATCGACTATCTGCAAAATGACTTTTCCGCTCCGCTTGTTTACTACGTGTCCGGCATCGACGATACCCACTTCTGGAGCAACACCCAGAATAAATGCTTCCGCAGACTGGCGTAAAAGGGGCGCGGAAAATCGGCCCTATCAAATGTGCCCTTGCAGGCGTGGACGCTTTTTCTGCGTGATTTTTCACACATATAAGTTGACGCAGCCGTCTCTGGGACGCTCTCCCGGAGACGGCTGCGTTGTTATCAGTCTGAAATGGATTTATCTTCTTCTGCGGCCGCCCTGCTTGCCGGAGATGTTCCGGTTCAGGTCCGCCATTTTCCGCTCCGAGGAGGAGAGAAACTGCTTGAGCTTGTCCTCGAAGGCCAGATCGCCGGAGGGGGTGGTGTCCGCTG
>OJUG01004667.1_pt1 | contig 10800 bp, 14 predicted proteins | sample 1599841 | NCBI WGS metagenome assembly OJUG01 (sample SAMN04168659, study PRJEB22393) | human gut metagenome | biome: human gut microbiome; feature: stool | host: Homo sapiens | collected 2014-05-12 | reverse complement strand
ACCTTCGTTGAGTGGGAGGGCATTTTGACCGAGAGCCTCGGCACACTGGAGTACTCGGAAAACTTTGTAAACGCCACCATCCAGGCGGGGCAGGAAGTGGTACAGCAGGCCATGGACTTCAGCCGAAATGCAAACGAGGTGCTGAACGGGATCATGTCTTCCTGGAAGGCGCGAGACACCAGCGTGGACATCCAGAGCCAGAAGCAGAGCGACGCCACATTGGGATATGAGCGCGTTTACGACACGGAAACAGGTGATATCTACCGGGCGGAGAACGGCTGGAGCGACAGCTATTCTGGGGAGCGCTATCAGCCGGTGACGGAAGACGAGATGTACGTACAGCCCATCAGCGGCTATATTGAGTGAAAACTGCCCTGCTTACAACGACAGGTAGCTGCATTTTTTTAACGAACAGGAGGAGCGTGAATGAATTATAGCATCTCGAAGATCATCCCATATGTCCGTCGGTATGTGCTCCTTGGAATTTATGACGTGCTGGACGGCGAAAGAGTGCCTTATCAAAAGAAAGAGGACACGGTCGTGGCCAAAGCGGAGGTATACGGCAATCTCAGCACCTTTTCTATCTCTGCCGAGGAGCAAGAGATGGGGACCGAGCTGAAGGTCACCATGCTGCAGTCCTGCGTGGGATTGTCTGAGCAGGGAAAAGAGCGGGCCATGACCGCTGTGATGGATCGAATCGTACAATATCTGGAAAACGAGCTTTTGATGAATAATCGCGCTGCTATAATAATGCCGCAGGAGGATAAATATAAATAAGCAAAAAGGCGGAGGGGTTACCCTCCGCCTTTTTTGAAAGAGTTAATTATCTGTATATATTACTGGAGGTGAAATAAGATGGATATTGTGGAAATTATCAAAGCGGTAGTTTTTGGTGTGGTGCAAGGAGTTACGGAGTGGTTGCCCATTAGCAGTACAGGACACATGATTTTACTGGATGAGTTCCTCCAGCTTGATATGACACCAGAGTTCATGGAGATGTTCTATACTCAAAGAGAAGGGCTTGATTGAGCGCATCGGTTCCGACCGCAAAGGATACTGGAAGTTGCTGAAATAACGCAAAATGCCCTCACGGCAGGCTTATAAGGCTTGCTGTGAGGGCATTACTGCTTATTCCGCGTACACAAGTTCATGCAGGACGATTTCTTCGGCTCGGCTGTGGATGCTGTTCCTCCGGCGCACCCACTCCATCTGATCAGCGGCTTTCAGTGCTTCGGTCACACCTTCCTGGCACATCATCTCCGCTTCGATAATGTCCAGCCTGGTTTTGCAGGCGGCGTCGATCTCCGCCAAATGAGGAAAGAGTTTTTCTGTGAGCAGCAGGGTACTGTAAAGGGCCGGACGATGCTCCTTCAGATAGATGCGTCGCATCCGTCCATATTTGCCGATGTGGTACTCCCTTGTGTCTGACAATACGAGGTCGGGGATCAGGTAGTCCTCGCATTGCGTGTAGGTCAGTTCCATAATGGCCTCCTTTGTGGGAATGTGTGGTGTTGACAGTTACGGTCAGGTTCAGGGGCATCCCTCCTTCATCACAACTGTCTTTTCATTCGCCACAAATGAGCCGCAGTCATGATGTAATTTTCGGTGGTGTAATCCACCCTTTATAAATTACATCATGGAAGAATCAAAATAGGCTTTTTGGCGACTTATTCCCCTTTAGTGGCTTGTGGCGCCACGTCCTTGCACTCACACTCGTTCATCTGTATGAGTACGAGTAAACCGTTATTCAGTCAGATTTCCAAATTTCATTCAGTCAGATTTCTAAGTTTCATTCAGTCGGATTTTGTATCCTGTTCTGGGACAGCTGGATAGTCACGGAGATCAGGTTCGGAATACCACAAAGCAAAACGGCGCCTACTCGATACGAAAGTATTGAGCAGGCGCCACTTTGCAGTTCAATAGAGTTCCCACCAGTAATCGAACACCTTGCGGTACTGGTTTCCCTTCTTTGGTAGACAGCGATACTTTCGGACTTTCCGATTCCCATTCCGCTTCAGATACTGCTGCCGTCTGCTGGACTTCATATATTGAATGTGAAGTCCAGAGTGGAGCAAGGTCGCTATTCTCTCATAATCCCCCACGATATAGCCCATATTCGGCGCATATCCGCTGTGCTGAATGAGAAACAGGAGCCGATCTGTATGTCTGACGCTCTGTGAACGGCGGTATTGGCGACCGGTACGACGCCCACAGCCATTCTCCGCTTTAGTCGATTCCAGGATCTCGGCGATCCGACTGTTTAACTCTTGCTCTGTCATAAACCTTTCTACTCTGAACGATCCGGGTGACAGGATTGACTCCGTTCCAAGACCCTCGCTGTTTTGCGTGATATTCCCGTTTGGCCTTCTTACTGCGCTTGTCCAATGGTATCAACTGTTTCACGGGAATTCGCCTCCTTTTCTCTGCTGTTGACATTTGTCCCAAAGCGCACGGCATACATCCAAATAGTCTATATAGCCCAGCAACATCATCTTCTTCGGCAACTCTTCCAGGGCTGCCTGGAACCGCTCCCGATCACGTTTCCGCACATGGCAGAAAATCGCACGGTACGGAGAGTCACCCCGTACATATTCCTCGTGGAAGTGTACCCGCACCTGATGCTTGATGAAAAGCTGATCTGCCAGATAAGCGTCCGTATCCAGGAACACGAAATAGCTATAGAACAGCGATAGCCGGTCAATGTGCTGATAGAAATGCGTATCTTCCAATAGTGCCCTCCCTTATGACAATCTCATTACAAATGCAGAGGATCGCTTGCTATTCCAGAGCATATCGGTTATATTTTAATATTCCGCTGCGGCGGAAATCATCCTGATGAATGGAGGCGATCCATATGTCCGTGATTCGGTTTCCCGTGATCGATCCAGTGGCTACCGGAGCAAATATCTGCCGGCTTCGGAAAGACCGTGGTCTGACGGTTCGAGATCTCCAGCAGTATTTCGGATTCGAGGAGCCGCAAGCCATCTACAAATGGCAGCGGGGGCAGAGCCTTCCCAGTGTAGATAACCTCTATGCGCTGAGTGCCTTGCTCCAGGTCCCGATGAATGAGATCATCATCTCCACTTCTCATATCGTTTCTTTGGAGCAGCAGGCAGCCGCCTGCTGCTCAGGTCTTTTTATGGGGAAATTTCTTCAGGTACAGTGGGCATGGCAGAATTTCAAAACCGCTTAGATCCTTATCCGCCTGTGCTCATAGGCCTGCCGCGATCCTGCTGGATGACCGCAGCCCCTGGGTGAACAGGCGACTTCATAAATAGAATATCACGCCATTATGGCAAGTATCAGAGAAGCAAAGGTCGAATCCTGCTTTTGACAATGGAAGTGTGTTAGAAATGGCAGTATTTCGGTGGACGAGGATGGAGGCGACTGACGAGCCTTTCACAATGAGCTATGAGATCATGTTGCATTCATCAGATGCAGTCTATTCTTTGTTGGGGAGTGCGCAGCATCATAATTCATCTGCGCCTGAACCGATCATCACTGCCTATCCATTCTGCCACGCCCACCACACCGGAAGGTGTGGCGTAAGAGTCAGGCAACCGTGGACTTTTCGATGAAGTCGCTGAGGATCACCTCAAAGCTATCATTCATGTCAAAGGGCGGTTCGTATGCTACCTCAGTATTGACCAGGCACTTGTCCAGGGACATGGAGATCTCATCTGCCTTCTTGCTCAGCGCCGTAGCCATTCCCCGGATTTTATTCCGGTCGAAGTCGATGGTGGTGACCTGCGTGGCATCGCAGCGGTAGGAGACCTGATTGCCCTCACCGTTGAACCGGAAGCCAGAACCCCCGCCGGCGATAGTCTTTTCGCTGTTACGGAGCGTGGTCATATGACGGAAGACTTCAGCCAACTCCTGGCGCTGCCGATTCAGCCCCACCTCACTGTCCATATCCAGATCCAGTCCGCTCTTGGCGGTATGGATAGCTCGGCACAGTTTCTCCCGCTCTTCCAGGATGGACATGAGGAAGGCAGCCACTTCGTTAGCATGGCCAGCGTACTCACTTGGAGCGACTTCTTCCACCACCGCGTCCTGGGCGTCGCCCATGACCTTGCTCCTCAGGTGCGTAGTCTTGACCTTGACGATGTTCCGCCGATCTTGAAGGATCTCAGTGGCTTCAATCATCAGGTCTTTGAGTCTATTCTGGAAGCGAAAAGCGTCTTTCATATTCATAGTTCATACCTCCTCTGATCTCGTCAAAATAAATCCAGTCTAAAGCTTCGCTGGATACTGTCCTCTGATGTGTTCATCATACCGCTTACTCACCTTGTTGTCATTGAACTGCTGGTTCAATTAGGGCCAATGAGTTTTTCTTGCCATATGATGACACCCCCAGGATCAGCGATAGCTCCTCAAAACTTCTGGTAGCCACATCGCTGGATTCAAATAAGTTTTTTATCAGGGCTACATCGAAGTATAAGAGGGAACTGCCTTGTTATCTTCTGCGTTTGAAAAAGGGAAATTAGAGTATTGAGCATCTGTGCTGTTGTCATGATACTTCACACTATGTTATGATGTCCTTATCAAGCTACTGGAGGTGCCCTATGCCGCTTCAGATCGTCCGAAACGACATCACGAAAATGCAGGTGGACGCCATTGTAAACGCCGCCAACGAGACTCTGTTGGGCGGTAGCGGCGTAGACGGCGCCATCCACCAGGCCGCAGGGCCGGAGCTGCTGGCAGAGTGCCGCACGCTTCACGGCTGTAAGACGGGGCAAGCCAAGATCACGAAAGGATACCACCTGCCAGCCAAATTCGTGATCCATACCGTGGGTCCTGTCTGGGAGGGTGGCAGCTACGGAGAACGGGAGCTGCTTGTTTCCGCCTATCGTTCATCTCTGGAACTGGCTCTGGAACACAGATGTGAGACTGTGGCATTCCCCCTGATCTCCTCTGGGGTGTTTGGCTACCCCAAGGATCAGGCCCTGAAAGTAGCGGTGGACACGATTGGGGATTTCCTGCTCCAACACGACATGACGGTATACCTGGTGATCTTTGACAAGGCTGCGTATACCATCGGCGGCAAGCTCTTTTCAGATATTGCCGCCTATATTGATGACCGCTATGCAGAAGAACACACGGACAGCGATGAGGAGCAACTGCGCCGGCGGTTTCGGGTTCTGGCGTCTGCTCCTATGCCAGAGGCCGAGGCGGCGCCGGCGGCCGCCCCCAGCAGTCTGAATGAAGCTTTGGAAATGTTGGATGAGAGCTTCTCTCAGATGCTCCTCCGGAAAATCGACGAGGCGGGACTCACCGACGCCGAGTGCTACAAGCGGGCGAATGTTGACCGGCGTCTGTTCTCCAAAATTCGCTCGGACATCCACTACAAGCCATCCAAACCTACCGCCATGGCCTTTGCTGTCGCTTTAGAGCTGCCCCTGGAGGATGCCCGGGAGATGCTCCAGAAGGCGGGCTTTGCTTTTTCCCACGCCAGTAAATTTGACATCATTGTTGAGTACTTCATCGCCCATCGGAACTACAACATTTTTGAGATCAATGAGGCCCTGTTCGCCTTCGACCAGAGCCTGCTGGGAGGTTGACCTGAATGCCCTGGATGGATGTGACGGAAATGTCCTTTGCCAAGCTCTACCCTCTCCTGGTGGCCAAGGCTGTGAAAAAGGGCCGCACACGGGAAGAAGTGGATCAGGTCACTGGCTGGCTCACCGGCTATACCAGCGAAGACATTGCACAGTTGGAGCAGTCCAGCGTCACCTACGGTGATTTCTTTCGGAATGCTCCCGACATGAATCCGGCCCGCGCCCGGATCACCGGCAAGGTGTGCGGCGTCCGGGTGGAGGAGATACAGGACCCGTTGATGCGGGAGATCCGCTATCTGGACAAGCTGGTGGACGAGCTTGCCAAAGGCAAGACCATGGAGCAGATCCTACGGACGTAAATGTCGCCTGTAGGGCGACCAAAAGGTAAGAGAAGCCCTCTATACTGTACTCACAAGCCAACCGAGTACAGTTTAGGGGGGGTTATCATGAGAAAAGATTTGACAGAACTGGTGTTTATCCTGGACCGCAGCGGCTCGATGCAGGGGCTGGAGGAGGATACTATCGGGGGCTTCAACTCCATGCTGGAAAAGCAAAAGCGGGAGCCTGGTGAGGCCTTTGTCTCCACCATTCTCTTTGATGACCGGGCGGAAGTACTCCATGACCGTATCCCGATTCGGGAAGTTGCGCCCATAACAGGGCGGGATTACTGGGTCCGGGGCTGCACGGCACTGCTGGACGCCCTTGGCGAGGCCATCCAGCACATCGGGAACATCCACAAGTACGCCCGCCGGGAGGATGTGCCGGAAAAGACCCTGTTCGTCATCACCACTGACGGCTATGAAAACGCCAGCCGCCGCTATGATTATGAGACGGTGCGGCGCATGATCGAGCGTCAGAAGGAAAAATACGGCTGGGAATTTTTGTTCCTGGGCGCCAACATCGACGCAGCCAAGGAGGCGGCTCGCTTCGGCATCGACGCCGACCGGGCGGTGAACTACAAGTGCGACGAGGAGGGCACGGCGCTGAACTATGAGGTCATCAGCGCCGCCGTGTGCAGCGTTCGAGCGGCCCAACCTCTCAGCGCCGACTGGAAGCGCCGTATTGATGAGGATGTGAAAAAAGGGGTAGATAATTTCAGGCAACTTCAAGCCACCACACCGCTCAATTTCTGCCACGCTATAAGCAAAGAATAGGCGCTGCCCCCGGTCAAAGGAATGACCGGGGCAGCGGCTTTATTTTTTCTTTTCCACCTCACAGCGCCTTCAGCTTGCGGCAGTATTCCGATTCCGCCATCTCCCCGGCTTGAAACGCCGCCCGCAGTTCCTCCGCCACTGCGACGGTGCGATTCCATTCATCGGTGGAGATAGTGCCCCTCTGCTTCCGGCCCTTTAGGCGGTTATAGGTGCGGGCGTACTCCTTGGCGGCGGCCTCCCGCAGTTTCCGTTTCGCCGTCTCATGGGCGCCCACGCTGCGGCAAGTCTTGCCGTGCTGGCCGGGGATGGGGCGGTCGCAATACTGGGTGTTATACCCGCCCACGGCCACAAACCAGTGGCCGCAATTTTTGCACCTGCGGGGCAGATTCCCTGCGGCAATTCCCCTCGTCAAGTCCAGATAGAAAAAGGCAATCAAGTCGTCAAAAGTGGAGCGCTCCGCCATCTTCGGCTTCCCGGTTTTCTCGTCCCGGTACGGGATAAAGGATATGTGCGCCAGGAAATCAAAGCGGAATGACGCCACGGGCGGGTCGTAGAACGGGTCAGATTCCTCGTCCATATCCACCAGCTTCGCCTTCCCGATCCCATCCTTGAAGCGGCCATAGGCGTCGATATAGTTCTCCCGCTTGCAGGAGGGCAAGCCCTCAAAATACGCCGACAGCATCCACTGGGTGTTGCGCCGGAAGTCGCTCAAGTCCTGGCCGATCCGGCTGAGCCGGGCTATCCAGTGCGCATAGTCGTCGTGGGCCTGCGTCCCTCGAGTCATCATCTCGTCCCACATCTCCCGGCAGTCCTCGTCGCTGGTGAAGCAGGACGGCGCATCCTCCCGCCGCAAAAGAAGCTCATACAGCGGCAGCTTCCGCAGCAGATGCCACAGCCGCCGAAACGCCTCGTTGGCGATCCCCGCGCTGGACGGGTCCCGGGCGGCGAAAAACATCTGCGCCTCGGCAGCAAATTCCTTGGCCGCAGCGCCTATATCCAGGGTGAGCTGCCCCGACACCTCCAGCGCCTCCGCCGCAAAATATCCCAGCGGGTACTCCTCCCCCGCCACGATCACGCCCGCCGCTGTAAAGTCGGCGGAAAAGAAATCCACTGCGTCATGGCTCATCCGAAACATAGTTGCCCCTCCATACCCGATTGATTTTTTGCGTGCGTGCCGATATTTCTGAAACGCCTTGCAAATGCAGTTTTATCTGTTATACTCATAATACCCGATAAGAGTAATATTGTCAATCGGGTATATTCCATCTATGAAAGGGGGGCAGCCCATCCACCATTCCATCCAAAAAGAAAGCCGCCGAACTGCGGCAACAGTCCGGCGGCACGCCGCGCTTCGGAAAACGCAGACGCCATCTGCCACAAGTCTAACAGAGAGGCCTCCGAAACGCAAGTTCTTTTTCTCTGAATTTGAAATAAGGAGTGTTTTATGAAACGATCCGACTACACCGACTACGACCAACTTCCGCTGTTCCTCAACGCAGAAATGACGGCCAAGCTCCTGGGCATCTCCCTCTCCAGCGCCTACGAGCTCATGCACGAAGAGGGCTTCCCGGCCCTGCGCATCGGCAATCGCATCGTCGTCCCCAAGGAAAAGTTCTGCCGCTGGGTGGACCGGCAGACGGGAGGTGCCCGATGAAGCGCACCCTGCCGTGGCAGACGCCCGCCCGAAACTACTACCCCCTGCCGAAAGTTCTTTGCCAGCTGGGCCTGTCCCCCGGCGAAATCGCTGTGTACTCGTTTCTCATGTACTGCGAAAACCGCACCACCTACCAGTGCTACCCCAGCTACCGCACCATCGGCAAGGCCGTGGGCATGAGCCGCAACACCGTTGCGAAATATGTCCGTCAGCTGGAGGAAAAGGGGCTCATCCGCACGGAGCGCACCACCGTCACGCTGAAAGACGGCCGCAGGCGAAACGGCTCTCTGCTCTACACGATCCTCCCGCCGGAGCAGGCCGTGGAGCAGTTCAACCGGCAGCAGCTGGCCAAAGCGGAAGCCGCCGCCGAGCGTCGCCGCATACAAGATACGCTGGCCAAACAGGCCGCAGAAGCCCCGCCTTCGCCCCTGTGAGCCACTGTGTGACCTCGCCGGAGCGAAAGCGGGTGAAGATAGCACCCCCAGGGCTTTTGAGCGGTTTCGGACCGATTTTCGGTGCGCCGAAATCTGGGCAGGAGAAAGGCATTGGCGCTTTTCCGCACCCATGCCGTTCACGGCAGCCCGCAGTGCGGGCTGCCACGGGGGTTTGCGGGATTTTGAGATTGACGCTGATTTAGGGGCTCCCAATATGCTTTGGCGCTATTCTTTGGAAAAATACCCGTTTGCCCCGTGTTTTCAAGGGTTTTGGGCGGCGCAGACATACGAAAAAGGAGGATTTTTTAATGGACAACAACGAAAAAAGCCGACACTCCGTGTGGCTGTCAGACGAAGTGTGGCAGGAGGTAGATGCATTTTATAAGCTGGACAATTGCCCCACCCGTAACGAGTTTGTGGAGAAGGCCCTGCGGCAGTATTGTGGCCGTCTGCACGCCGAACGGTCGGCCGCATATCTGCCCCGCGCACTGCAAGAGATGCTGGAGGGCACACTGGGCGTGTTCGGCGACAGGTTGGGTAAGATGCTGTTCAAGCTGGTGGTGGAGCACAACATGACCAACCACCTGCTGGGCGGCGACATAGACATGACCCGGGACGAGTACAACAAAATGCGCGGCAGCAGCGTCCGGGAGGTAGCCTCCACCCACGGCAGCATCTCCTTTCGGGATGTGCTGCTGTTCCATTGGGAGGAGTAAGCGGCGCAAAATCTGCCACGCCGTAAGCAAAGAAAAGGGAAAACTTTCAGTAGCTTTCCCCCGCAGCTTGTGGTATGTTGTGTTGCTGCAAGGAGGTGACCTTAATGGCTAAACGAAGGCCGTCCGGCGACGGCATGGTGCGAAAGCGTGACGACGGACGCTGGGAGGGCCGCATCGTCATCGGCCACCGGGAAAACGGCGAGCCGCTATTCCGTCATGTGTACGCCAAGACGCAAAAGGCCCTGCTGGACAAGCTGCACCAGAACATCGAGTGCTACCGCAATGTGGAGCTGACCGAGGACAGCCGGATGACGCTGGGCCAGTGGCTGGACCGCTGGCTCACGGAGTACAAGGCGGGTACGGTGCGGCCCGGTACCCTCGAGGGCTACCGCCGCTACATCGAATACTACATCAAGCCGCAACTGGGCGACAAGCAAATCTCCCTCCTCTCCCAGCAGGACATCCAGCGGATGTACCGCCGCCTGAAAACGAAGGGGCGCATCCACGAGCACCCCGAGGTGGGGCATCAGCTCTCCGACTCCATGGTGCGCCACATTCACTCCACCCTCCACGCCGCACTGAAGGACGCGGTGCAGGCCCATGTCATTCCCAGGAACCCCACCGAGGGGCCAACGGCGCCCAAGCCCAACTACAAGCCCAAGCGCATTCTCACCCGCGCGGAGCTGGACGCCTTTCTCGCGGTGGTGGAGCGGGACGAGGTGTGGCGGGACTTCTTCCAGACGGAGCTGATGACCGGCCTGCGCCGCGGCGAGATCTGCGGACTGCAATGGAGCGACTTCGACGAGGAGGGCGGCACGCTGAAGGTGTGCCGCACCCTCCACGGCCAGCGGAAGGGCGAGTACACCGTCGGCGAGACGAAGACCAATCAGGGCATGCGCACCATCCTCCTGCCGAAGACGGTGACTGATATCCTGCGGCGGCGCAAGGCGGATACCATCAGCCAATGGATATTCCCCGACCCGGTGAAGCCGGAGGATCCTGTCAACCCCGGCTCGGCCTACCTCCGCATGAAGACGCTGCTCCGGCGGGCGGGGCTGCCCAGTATCCGCTTCCACGACCTGCGCCACACCTTCGCCACCCATGCCCTTACCAGCGGCGTAGATGCTAAGACGCTGTCCGGAATCCTGGGCCACACCAATGCGTCCTTCACGCTGGACACCTACACCCATGTCACCTCAGATATGCAGAAGCAGGCTTGCGGCATCGTAGGCGGCTTCATGGAAGATATCTTCGGAAAGGAGTTGAAACCGTGGCAAGAAAACG
>OJUG01004666.1_pt1 | contig 10805 bp, 8 predicted proteins | sample 1599841 | NCBI WGS metagenome assembly OJUG01 (sample SAMN04168659, study PRJEB22393) | human gut metagenome | biome: human gut microbiome; feature: stool | host: Homo sapiens | collected 2014-05-12 | reverse complement strand
ACAAGATGATGATCACCATCGTCCGCGCCGACGTCAATCTGGGCAAGATCGACTTTGAAGTGGCTCCCGCCGCCAAAGCCTGAGGAGGGGAGAGCATGAGCATCCGTCATGCACTGCCCACTGATGTGGACACACTGGCCGAAATCGAAGCTGCGTCCTACCCGTCCGCTGAGGGGGCATCTCGGCAGAGCATCGCCGGGCGTGTGGCCGTCTACCCGGACTGTTTCTGGCTGCTGGATGAGGGCGGCGAGGTGAAAGCTTTCGTCAATGGCTTCGTCACCGATATGCCCGACCTCACCGATGAGATGTACGATGACCCCCATCTCCACACGCCGAAGGGTGGGTGGCAGATGATATTCAGCGTCGTCACCGCTCCGACCCATCGGCACAAAGGCTGTGCTTCCCGTGTTCTGCGTCAGGTCTGTGCCGACGCGAAAGCCGCCGGGCGCAAGGGCATCGTGCTCACCTGCAAGAAACGGCTCATCGGCTTTTATGCGCAGTTCGGCTTCGTGGATGAGGGCGTTTCCGTCTCCACCCACGGCGATGTCGTCTGGCATCAGATGCGGCTGACATTCTGAGTCATCATAAAACTTTTTATCCGTCTCCGGTACGCCGGGGGCGGATTTTTTATGCAAACCTGTCCATTTGCCAAAAATTGCGGCAGTTGGGAGGTTTTGTTTGTTGTAGGGCGGGAAGCGGCGGGGTATACTGATGCCAGAACCAAACAAACCGGGGCCGAACGTGCTGCCGGTACAGAACAAAATGGAGGTCACGTCTATGTATTATTCCAGCGGCAATTACGAAGCCTTTGCGAGGCCCCGCAAGCCCGAAGGCGTGGATCGCAAATCGGCTTATATCATCGGCAGCGGTCTGGCGGCCCTGACGGCAGCCTGCTATCTGGTGCGGGATGGCCAGATGAAGGGGGAGAGGGTACACGTTTTTGAAAAAGACCCCCTGCCCGGCGGTGCCTGCGACGGCTACAAGTACGACGTGGGCTATGTGATGCGGGGCGGTCGTGAGATGGACAACCACTTCGAGGTCATGTGGGATCTGCTCCGCTCCATCCCTTCGCTGGAGACCGAGGGGGCCAGTGTGCTGGACGAGTATTACTGGCTGAACAAGGCCGACCCCAACTACTCCCTCTGCCGCGCTACCGTGAACCGGGGCAAGGACGCCCACACCGACGGCAAGTTCGGCCTGTCGGATAAGGGGGCGATGGAGATCATGAAGCTCTTCTTCACCCCCGACGAGCAGCTTGAGGACAAAAAGATCACCGACTTTTTTGACGATGAGGTGCTCAACTCCAACTTCTGGCTCTACTGGCGCACCATGTTCGCTTTCGAGAACTGGCACAGCGCCCTCGAGATGAAGCTCTATCTCAAGCGCTATATCCACCACATCGGCGGTCTGCCCGACTTCACGGCCCTCCGCTTCACCCGGTATAACCAGTACGAGTCCATCATCCTGCCCATGGTCACCTACCTGAAAGACCACGGCGTCCAGTTCTACTACGACACAAAGGTCGTGGACGTCCAGTTCAGCCTCGAGCCGGGCAAAAAGCAGGCGGCGGGCATCACGGTAGACCATAAGGGCGCGGTGGAGACCATCGACCTCACCGAGGACGACCTGCTCTTTATCACCAACGGCGGCTGCGTGGAGAGCTGCACCGTCGGCGCACAGAACAAGGCCACCGGCTTCGACCCCGCCATCAAGCCGGGCAACGGCTGGGACCTCTGGAAGCGCATCGCCGCGCTGGACGACTCCTTCGGCCACCCGGAAAAGTTCTGCAGCCAGCCGGAGCTGACCAACTGGGAAAGTGCCACCATCACGACACTGGATGAGAAGATCCCCCAGTATATCCAGAAGATCTGCAAGCGGGACCCCTTCAGCGGCCGCACCGTCACCGGCGGCATCGTCACCGTGAAGGACTCTAAGTGGCTCATGAGCTGGACCCTGAACCGGCAGCAGCAGTTCCGGGCACAGCCCAAAGACCAGCTCTGCGTCTGGGTGTACGGCCTGTTCAGCGATAAGCCCGGCGATTACGTCAAAAAGCCCATGCGGGACTGCACCGGCCGGGAGATCTGCATGGAGTGGCTCTACCATCTGGGCGTGCCGGTGGAGGACATCGCAGAGCTTGCCGAGCACAGCGCCAACACCGTGCCGGTCATGATGCCCTATATCGACGCCTTCTTCATGCCCCGCGCGAAGGGCGACCGCCCCGACATCGTGCCGAAGGATGCGGTGAACTTTGCCTTCCTCGGCCAGTTCGCCGAGACCGGCCGGGACACCATCTTCACCACCGAATACTCCATGCGCACCGGCATGGAGGCTGTGTACCGGCTGCTGAACATCGACCGCGGTGTGCCGGAGGTCTGGGGCAGCACTTATGACGTCCGGGCGCTGGTGGATGCCTCGGTGAAGCTGCGGGATGGCCGGAAGCTCACGGACATGGAGCTGCCCCTTATGGGCCGCATCGCCCTGAATGAGGCGCTGAAGAAGATCGAAGGCACTGACCTCGAGAAGTTCCTGCGCCAGTATCACGCTATCTGACAATAACACTCCATTTTTGATCCCTCCATAACCGGAAGACCGGGCCGCTGCAAGCCTGAGGCAGGAAGCAGCGGCCCGGTCTTTTGTGCTGATTTGCGCGAGATTTCATAAAAAGTCGTACTCATAAAGAAAACTATTATGCAGAATGACCATCTTTGTGCTTGCTCTTTCGGAGGTTCTGTGGTAAGCTTAAAACAAAGAATGCGGCACAGCGGAAGAGAGGCTGTGCCGCAAAAACTGGTCTGGAACATAAAGGAGGTTCTTTCTCGTGAAACACTTTATTTCTCGCCGCAATTTCCTGAAGGCTGCCGGTGTCACCGCCGCTGCCTCCGCCATGGCTGCTGCCGTTCCTCAGGCTTCGGCCGGTTTTCTGACGGGCAAGGATGCCGCTGTCACCATCCTGTACACCAACGATGTCCACACCTACATCGACAACAAGTCTCCCAAACTGACCTATGCCGCTATCGCTGCCATGAAGCAGGGCTACGTGGATGAGGGCAAGCCCGTCCTGCTGGTGGACGCAGGCGACCATATTCAGGGTACTGCCTACGGCTCCATGGACGACGGCGCTACCATCATCGAGCTGATGAACGAGGCTGGCTACGACATCGCTACTCTGGGCAACCACGAGTTCGACTACGGCATGGCCCGCGCAAAGGCCATCATCAAGGAAGCGGACTTCCCCTATGTCTCCTGCAACTGGGTGGACCTGCGCACCGGCCTGCGCGTCCTGCCCGCTGTCAAGCTGTTCCCCGCAGGCGGCAAGTGGATCGCATTCGTGGGCATCACGACCCCCGAGTCCTTCACAAAGTCCACTCCTGCCTACTTCATGAACGCCAAGCAGACCAAGTACATCTACGACATCCTGGGCGGTGACGACGGCAGGAAGCTGTACGACGCCGTGCAGAAGGCCATCGACAAGGCCAAGGCTCTGGGCGCAGACATCATCATCGGTCTGGGCCATCTGGGCGTTGACCCGTCCTCTTCTCCCTGGACCAGTGAGGAAGTCATTGCCAACACCACCGGCTTTGACGCCTTCATCGACGGCCACTCTCACACCGTCATGGAGAACAAACAGGTCTACGATGCAGCCGGCAAGGCTGTCACCCTGACCCAGACCGGCTCTTATCTGGCAAACGTCGGTAAAATGACCATCGCCGAGGACGGCGCGATCACCACCGAGCTCATCTCCACCGCTGATGTCTCCGACGCCGCTGTGGCCGCTACCGCAGAAGCCTGGATCAACGACGTGGACGCTATGCTGGGCGAGCAGATCGCGACCACGGACATCAAATTCTACATCAATGACCCCGCTACCAGCAAGCGCCGCATCCGTATGGGCGAGACCAACCTCGGCGACTTCGTGGCCGACGGCATCTATACTTACTTCAATGAGGTCGAGCAGCTGGACTGCGACATCGCTATGATGAACGGCGGCGGCATCCGCACCGATGTGGACGCCGGCAAGTGGACCTTCAAGACCTGCAAGCAGATCAGCCCCTTCGGCAACGTGGCCTGCCTGATGTCTGTTACCGGCAAGCAGATCCAGGATGCTCTGGAGTTCGGCGCTCGCTTCGTCGGCCCGGAGGGCAAGGAGAACGGCGGTTTCCTGCATGTTGCCGGTGCGACCTACGAGATCCACACCGACATCCCCAACACCGTCCCCACCGACGACAAGAATGTCTGGATGGGCAGCGCCACCGGCACGCCCCGCGTCCAGAACGTGCGCATCTACAACAAGAAGACCGGCGCTTACGAGCCGCTGGACCTGAACCGCACCTATGCGCTGGCCGGCATGAACTACACCCTGCGTAATCTGGGCGATGGCTTCGCCATGTTCGACGGCGCAGAGCTCATCAAGGACTATGTCTCTGAGGACTACCTCGTCATGTCTACCTACGCCATGTTCTTCGACGCTGTGAACGATGTGCCTGTTCTGAGCAGTGCTAACAGCCCGCTGGCAAGCTATCCGGGCTACCTGCTGAACTACGAGAATCCGTATGGCGCAGGCCGCATTCAGGTGGTCTGAGTTTTAGAAGAAAATCAGTAAGATAAACAGAAAGCCCCCTCTTCCAGTCGGAAGAGGGGGCTTTCTGATGGCTTAACCCTTCGCAAACAGTCCCTTCAGCGCCAGCGGCGTCACGATAGAGGATACGACGATGAGCAGGATGACGGCGGTGAAGTAGACAGGGTCCACCACACCGACCCCGAGGCCCTTCTGAGCCACGATGAGGGCCACTTCGCCGCGGGTCATCATGCCGACGCCCACCTTGAGGGAGTCCGACCAGTTGAAGCGGCAGGCCTTCGCGGCGAGGCCGCAGCCGATGATCTTGGTGAGCAGGGCCACCACCACGAAGCAGGCGCTGAACAGCAGGATGGTGGGTGTCAGGCCGCTGATGTCGGTCTTCAGGCCGATGCTGGCGAAGAAGACGGGGGCGAAGAGGGTGTAGCTGCTGATGTCCACCCGGCGCTCGATGTAGGGCGCATCTTCGAGGGAGCAGAGCACGATGCCGGCAATGTAAGCACCCGTGATGTCCGCGATGCCGAAGTACTGCTCCGCGATGTAGGCCATCGCAAAGCAGAAGGCGAGGCTGACGATGGTGATGCGCTGGGTGTGGGGGTTGCGATGGTCCAGCCAGAGCATGGCCTTGTGGATGATGAGGCCGATGACGATGGCTGCGATGAAGAAGAGGACGGTGTCCATCAGCACATCGACGAGGCTGGTGTCTGTGCCGCCGCTGGCACCCAGCACACAGGTGAGCACCACGATGCCGATGACATCATCAATGACGGCTGCGCTGACGATGGTGGTGCCGAGGAAGCTCTTGAGCTTGCCCAGCTCCTGCAGGGTGGCCACGGTGATGGAGACGCTGGTGGCCGTCATGATGGTGCCAATGAAGAGCGCCCGATAAAACTCCGGGCTGCCCAGCGCCGAGAAGCCGTAGAACAGGCTGTAGAGCAGGGTGCCGCCTGCCAGAGGCACCGCCACGCCCACGCAGGCGATGAGGGTGGCGATGGGGCCGGCCCGCATCAGTTCCTGAAGGTTGGTGCCGAGGCCGGTGGTGAACATCAGCAGCACGACGCCGATCTCAGCAAAAATGGCGATGGAGTCGCTGGGCTGCACGAGATTCAGCAGACAGGGCCCGATGACGAGGCCCGCGATGATCTCACCCACCACCTGCGGCGCCCGGCATTTGCGGGCGAGCAGCGCGAAGAACTTGGCGCTGATGAGGATGAGGGCGAGATTCCGAAAAATGGAATACATAAATGATCCTTCCTTTGACGTTAGCAGTCGTTTCGCTCCCCCGTAAGCCCTGCCATGCGCCGCGCACAAAGACAGAAGGGGAGAAGCACATCTTTTATTATAGTCCATCTTTCGGCGAAATGCAAAGGAAAACTGACTTGGAAATGACGAAGGATGCCATATAAAAGAGATATGACGGATATACTGGAAAAACATAAAAAGAATGATAGGGGAGATTTTGCTGTCATGCGCTCAAAAATACGAAAAAAATCCTGCGGGAGGGCTTGACAATTTTTGCGGGGCTTGCTATAATAAGTTGCTGTCTGAACAGACACGCCGCACAGTCCGCGCGACGCCGCGCCGGCTGTGTACCCTTGGCCTCATATTCTTGAGGCCCTTAAGTCCAAAAGGAGGTGCTACAAAATGGCAAAGTACGAAACCATGCTGATTACCAGCGCTGCTCTCGACGAGGAGGCTTCTTCCGCTCTCATCGGTAAGTTCAAGTCCCTGATCGAGGCTAACGGTACCATCGATTCCATCGATGAGTGGGGCAAGCGCCGTCTGGCCTACCCCATCAACGATGAGGAGGAAGGCGTCTACACCGTGATCAACTTCACTGCTGACCCCAGCTTCCCCGCTGAGCTCGACCGTGTGTACAAGATCACTGAGGGCGTTATGCGCAGCCTGATCGTTGCCCACGAGGAGTAATCTTTTCGTGACGAAAAAGGAGTCCGTATTATGTTGAATGTTGTAGCAATCATGGGCCGCCTCGTGGCGGATCCCGAGCTTCGCACCACCCAGAGCGGCACCAATGTGTGCAGCTTCCGCATTGCGTGTGACCGCAACTTTGCCCGTCAGGGCGAGCAGCGTCAGGCCGATTTCATCGACATCGTCGCATGGCGCCAGCAGGCAGAGTTCGTCTCCAAGTATTTCACCAAGGGTCGCATGGCCGTCGTTTCCGGCAGGCTCCAAATCCGCAACTGGAACGACAAAGACGGCAACAAACGCCGCAGCGCCGAGGTCGTTGCGGATAACGTCTACTTCGGCGACAGCAAGCGGGACAGCGAATCCGGCGGCAGCTATGCCTCCGGCAGCAGTTACGGCGGCAACAATTACGCCGCCGGCAGCAGCTATTCCGCCCCGGCGGCCCCCAGCTACGCCGCGCCGGCCAGCGCGCCTGCGTCGGATTTTGCCATGCTGGAGGACGATGACGCCCAGCTGCCGTTCTAAGGCTTTTCCAAAAGAGAGTTTACAAAAAAGGAGGATTATCATGGCTAACGATCGTGCCCGTCCCCGCAAGCGGAAAAAGGTATGTAACTTTTGCGTGGACAAGATGACTCACATCGATTATGAAGATACCGCAAAGCTCCGCCGTTACCTGTCTGAGCGCGGCAAGATTCTGCCCCGCCGGACCACCGGTACCTGCGCTGCGCATCAGCGCCAGCTGACCGTCGCCATCAAGCGCGCCCGTCAGATCGCTCTGCTGCCCTACGTCACCGACTAAAAGCGGCTGAATCGAATCAATCGACTGAAAAAGTCCCGAAGGTTTGCCTTCGGGGCTTTTTTTGTCGTGTTTTGAGGGAAATGAAAAGTGTTGCAGCAATTTTGCACCAACGCTGCACGGCTTTGTGCGATCTTTTTCCGCGGGCAGGGGAGGCGAATATGGCAGATGCAATTCGTTACGACTGCATAACAAGGAGGAATTGTATGGAAAACACAAGCAATTACGGTCTGAAGCGCTGGGACGGCGGGGACCGCATCCTGCACACGGAGTTCAACGACAACTGGGAGAAGATCGACACGGCGCTGAAAGGCAATGCCGACGGCGTGGCGGCGCTGCAAACGGCGCTGGCCAGCTGCGGAAACTGTCAAATAGGGATTTCCACTTATACCGGCACCGGCTCACGGGGCGAGGAACATCCCACGGTCATTACGTTTCCGCGGATGCCCACGGTCTTTTTTGTTCGGGGCAGAGGCACCTTTTTTGCTGCGCAGGGCGGCGCATCCGAGGGCAGTCTGATCGTCTATGACAGCGGCAGTGCGCAGATCCAGGATGCATTGTTGTCCTGGTCAGGCAATCAGCTTTCCATTGTATCCAGCAATAACGCAAAGTACCAACTGAACACCGACAATTCCCTATACTGGGTTCTGGCCCTGTACCAGATGGATGCCTGAGGCAAAAAAATCCCCCGGACGAAAGTCCGGGGGATTTCTCAACTTGTTACAAGCTGTTTTACTATTCTGAGATTAGCCCAGGATAGAGAGACCAGAGGTGCCGACCAGCTTGTAGGTATCGTTGTTCATACCGTCGAAGGTGACAGTCACGGTGGCCTTCACCTTGACGCCGCCGCTGGCGAGGTCCAGGGTGATAGAGGGAATCTTAGCGTTGTCCAGCATATACTGAACAGTCTGGGTGCCCTTGTAAGAAGTGGTCTGGGTGAAGGTCTCGCCGTCAACCACCAGAGTCACGGTAACCTTGCCCTTGGTGCCTTCCCAATCGGTGCTGAAATTGGGATAACCCTCAACAACATAGTTGCTGTAAGACAGCCCCAGCGCACCAGCCTGATTCTTGGAAACGGTCACGTCGAAGGTGCCGTTGCCCTCGGTAACTTCGGGAGCCTTGCCATCATCGACATCCTCGATGACCAGAGCCTTCACCAGATAGTCCTCGATCACGGCATAAACCTTATCGTTGGTGTCCTTGGTGATGGCCTTGTAGCTGCTCTCGGTGATGTTGCCATCCTCGTCCACAGCGTAGACCTTGGCGTTGTCATCAACAGTGATGGTGTGCTTGAAGTCCTTGGTGGTGTCATCATATTTCACCAGCACGGTGTAGTCAGCGCTCTTCTTGTCGATACCGATGGTGCTCTTGGCAGCAACCGCAGTAACCGTATTGTTGCTGCTGTCAACGCCCTCGATCTTGGGAGTGTTGTTGAAGACCTGCTTGGCATCGGTGTTATTGTAAGCATCGGTGCTGTAGCTGGTCAGACGGGTGATGACGCCGTACTTATCCACAGAATAGCTCTCGAACAGGCCGTTCAGGGACTTGACATCCGCAGAAGCCAGAGTCTTGCCGTTGACCTCAACGTTCCAGTCGACCATAACTTCCTTGATCTCGCCGTTGATCACAGCGTTGAAGGTGTAGTAGTCACTGTTCTTGGTGTGGATCAGGTTGGAGACAGACTCGTTGGCCAGGAAGACCATCTTCTTGTTGCTGTCAGAGATGATGGAAGAATCATCCGCATAGATGAACATCACCTTGGTCATGTCGCCCTTGACATAAGCATAGGCAGACACGTTCTTGGTAGCGGTGGAAGCGATCTTGGGAGCATTCTTGATGCCGGTGTAGACGGTGTAATCATCGTCATCAATGTTGTAGACCACGAAGATGGTCTTGGAGTTGGTCTGAACGTTCTTAGTACCAGTGGTATCGCTTGCATCAGCCACGCTCTTGCTGCCGGACTTGTTGATGGTGTAGAACTTGTTGGCAGTCATCTGAACGCCGGCCTTATCACTGGTCAGGTTGAAGTCACCAGCATTCGCACCACTGTTCGTGGTGTTCTTGGGCTCAGAGGTGCCTTCATAGGGAGAAGGAGCAGTAGCAGTATTAAAGGTACCGGTAGCAATGGTCTTAGCCACGGGCTTCAGGGTGTAAACGCCGTTGTCTTCCTTGTAGGTGACAATGGTGCCCAGCTCCAGCTTATTGGAATTGCCCTTGTAATCCTTGGCAGTTTCAACAACCTTCTCGGTGCCGTCAGCGAAGACGAGCATAGCCTTGTTGGAGTTGAAGTTGGTCTTGTTCTGATAGTCAACCAGCAGAGCGTAGTTGCCGATCTCCTCGACTTCCTCAACATAGATGGCATAGCCATAAGCATCCAGGTAGACATCGTACTCGTTGCCAACGCTGGCATCATCCAGCTTCACGCCGTCGGCCTTGTTGGAGAACTTGTAAGCGGTGTCCTCGATGTAGATAGCCTTGTTGGCATCCCAAACCTTGGCCTTGTTCTCAATGCGGGTAGCCTCGCCGGAGACGGACTTAGCAACCTCAACGGACTTGATCTCCTTGGCATCCTCGGAGTAGGTGTACAGGACATAAGCGTCATCATCGAAGGAAGCGGTGGTCTCGAACTCCTCGCTGTTCTTCATGCTGGTGGGCTTCACACCCTCGGGGATCACAACAACATAAGCATCCTTCTTGGAGGTAGCCTTGACGGTCTTGGAAATCTCGCCGACATAGGTGTTGACCTCGGTGATGGTGACGGTATCAGCATCGTCATCATAGAAGACCTCGGTCAGAACGCCGTTGGCGCCATAGCTGTCATCATCGTTATCCTTGGTGATAGCGATGGGGACGATCTTGTTCTCGGGATCAACAACGCCGTCCACATAGACGGAAACGTCCTTCTTCTCGATCTTGGAGCCCAGGCCCAGATCCTTGTAGATGTCGCAGACATCAACGGACTTGGTGTAGGTCAGATCAGCGGTGTCAGCGTAGGTGCCGATCTTCTCAGCCTTCAGCTTCCACACGTTGGCGGGACGAGCGAAATCGTCGGAACCCTTGGTGACGGACAGGTTGTCGAAATACTTCTCGGCGAACTGCATCTTGCCGTCAGCCTTGAAGATCTTACCGTCGGTCTTGCCGGTGTTGACCATGTCCTTAGCAGAGGACTGATCCTTGATGGTGATGTTGCCAACGGTGACGGTGGAGTTCTTCTCATACTCGACCATGGTAGCGGTCAGAGTGTTCAGAGAGTACAGGCAAGCCTCCTCGCGGTTGACAGCCTTGACACCGTTGAAATCGCCCACCAGATCATCGTCCAGGCCGATGTTCAGAGCGCGCTTGGCAACCTGAATGGACCAGTTGGGGCCAGTGTAGCCTTCCTTAGCGGAATCATAGCCCAGAGCGCCCAGCAGCATCTTCATGAAGGCATAGCCGGTCAGGGAGTTGGCGGGACGGAAGGTGCCGTCAGCATAGCCGGAGATGATGCCGGTCTTCTGGCAATAGGCAATG
>OJUG01004656.1_pt1 | contig 10823 bp, 13 predicted proteins | sample 1599841 | NCBI WGS metagenome assembly OJUG01 (sample SAMN04168659, study PRJEB22393) | human gut metagenome | biome: human gut microbiome; feature: stool | host: Homo sapiens | collected 2014-05-12 | reverse complement strand
ATGCGATTTTGTTTCGGAATAATTTCTTAAGAATTCACGATTTGAAGACCGGAACGATTCCGGCGCACATGGAGCAGCTTGAAATATATGCTGCTCTTTTTTGTTTGGAATATAAAGTGAAGCCTGGGGATATTGAAATGGAATTGAGAATCTATCAGAACAATGAAATTCTGTATCATAACCCAACGGCTGAAGATATTGTTCCAATCATGGACAGAATCATTACTTTTGATAAGGTGATTAAAAGAATCAGAGAACAGGAGGGGTAAGCTATGAATTCCATTGTGGAAGATATTTTAATGCATTATGGTATGCCACGACGTTCTGGACGTTACCCTTATGGTTCTGGAGAAAATCCATATCAGCATAGCGGTGATTTTCTTAGTCGTGTTCAGGAATTAAAAAAATCCGGAATGAGCGAAACAGACATTGCTAAGAATATGGGTTTGACTACCACACAGCTTCGTACTCAGATGAGCCTCGCTAAAGATGAACGTCGTGCTCTTCAGGTAGCAACAGCAAAGGGTCTTCGTGAAAAAGGTTACAGTTTAAATGAAATTGCCGATAAGATGGGATTTGCTAATGACTCGTCTGTCCGCTCTTTATTGAACGAAACTTCGGAAAACAGAATGAACCAGGCTAAGGCCACTGCGGATGTTCTGCGAAAACTCATTGAAGAAAAGGGAATGATCGATGTCGGAACCGGCGTTGAAAGAGAACTTGGCGTGTCACAAGAAAAACTAAACCAGGCTCTTTATATGCTGGAATTGGAAGGTTATCCGATTTATGGCGGCGGCGTTCCACAGGTTACCAATCCTGGAAAGCAGACCAATATCAAGGTCATTTGTCCACCGGGAACCGAGCACAAAGATATTTATGACTTCGAGAATGTCCATTCTGTAAGAGACTACATCTCCTATGACAATGGGGAGTCTTTCAGAAAATCTTTTGAGTATCCGGCCAGCATGGATTCAAAGCGCTTGCAGATCCGCTATGCCGATCAAGGTGGCGTTGATAAGGATGGTGTAATTGAACTCCGTAGAGGCGTGAAAGACCTGTCTTTAGGCGATTCTCATTATGCACAGGTCCGTATTATGGTTGACGGAACTCACTACCTTAAAGGTATGGCTGTTTACTCTGATAATATGCCGGATGGCGTTGATGTGATTTTCAACACTAATAAAAAGTCTGGCACTCCTACAAAAGATGTTCTCAAGAAAATTAAGGATGATCCAGATAATCCGTTTGGTTCCCTGATTAAGGAGCATGGAGGTCAGAGCTATTACGATGATCCAAAGGGTAAGTATACAGATCCTGTAACCGGAAAAAAACAGTCTCTTTCTCTGATCAATAAGAGAGCAGAAGAGGGTGATTGGGGAGAATGGAGTAAGACACTTCCGTCACAGTTTCTTTCTAAACAGAGTTTGACGCTTATCAAAAAACAGTTAGGTTTGGCAAAAGCCGATAAGCAGGCGGAATATGATGAAATCTGTTCACTGACAAATCCTACTGTTAAGAAGGCTCTGTTGAAATCATTTGCTGATGATTGTGATGCGGCCGCCGTACATTTACAGGCAGCGGCGTTACCTCGACAGAAGTATCAGGTAATTCTCCCATTAACAACAATCAAAGACAATGAGGTGTATGCTCCAAACTACAAAGATGGAGAAACAGTTGCTTTGATTCGATACCCGCATGGTGGAACTTTTGAGATTCCTATTCTGAAGGTCAACAATAAATTGGCTGAAGGAAAGAGCGTTCTTGGAAACACACCAGCAGATGCAATCGGTATCAATAAGAAGAATGCAGACCGTTTATCGGGAGCTGACTTTGATGGCGATACCGTAATGGTAATTCCTTGTAACTCCACAAAAAGTAAGGTAAAGATTACTTCCACTTCTCCATTAAAAGGTTTGGAAGGTTTCGATACCAAGGATGCTTATGGTGGAATCGTTAAGAAGGATGCCGATGGTGTAGATCATTATTATCGTAATGGTAAAGAGTATAAGATTATGAGAAATACTCAGACAGAAATGGGTAAAGTATCGAATCTGATTACTGATATGACTTTGAAGGGAGCCACACAGGATGAATTAGCGAGAGCGGTTCGTCACAGTATGGTTGTAATTGATGCCGAGAAACACAAACTGGATTATAAGCAGAGTGAAATCGATAACGGTATCGCTTCTCTTAAGAAGAAGTATCAGGGAAATGTAGATTCAGAAGGTCGTTACCATGAAGGTGCATCTACCCTCATTTCAAGAGCAAAATCTGAGACACAGGTTCTTAAGAGAAAAGGTTCCCCGACAATCAATGAAGATGGTTCTCTGTCATACAAGTCTGTTAAGGAAGAGTATGTCGATAAGAATGGAAAAATTCAGGTGAGAACTCAGAAGAGTACAAAGATGGCTGAAACAAAAGACGCCCGTACTCTTTCTTCAGGTACCCCCCAGGAAGAAGCTTATGCCGACTATGCGAATTCTATGAAGTCTTTAGCTAACCAGGCTCGTAGGGAGATGATGAGTACAGGCAAAATTGCTTACTCTGCTTCTGCTAAGGCAACTTATTCTGAAGAAGTAAAGTCTTTAAATGCTAAGTTGGATTTGGCTTTGGCGAATGCTCCTAGAGAGAGACAGGCTCAGACAATGGCGAATGCTACAGTTGCTGCTAAAAGAAAAGACAATCCGGATATGACGAAAGCAGAAGTTAAGAAGGCTAGTCAGCAGGCTCTGGCACAGGCAAGAAGTTCTGTAGGAGCCAAGAGATCTAACATTGAAATTACGGATAAAGAATGGGAAGCTATCCAGGCCGGAGCAATTTCTGAGAATAAGCTTACACAAATTCTGAATAACACGAATACCGATACTATTCGTCAGAGAGCAACTCCTCGTGCAAGCACTGCTCTGAGCACAGCTAAACAGAATCGTATCGCTGCACTTAGCGCATCTGGCTATAGCACTTCAGAGATTGCGGAAGCTCTTGGGGTTTCTTCTTCGACAGTTTCTAAGTATTTGAATGGAAAGGAGTGAACTAAGTAAGATGAGATTCGCGCTTACAACTTTTGATAATCCTTATGATCCGTTTGAACAGTTCACTCAATGGTTCATGTTCGATGAAGAAAAGGGTTATCACACAACTGCTTACCTTGGTCGAATTGCTCGAACATCAGATCAGTTATCAGATGAAGAGAATAACAAGGAAGTAGAGCGAGCTATTGATGAGATAATCCGTTATGATTTCCAGAACATCTATCGAAAGGTTACAAGTAAATCGGAAATAAATGAACATAAAGAAAAAGCTTCCTAAAAGTGATTTCATCGGGATATCAAAAGCCGAAACCGCCAGTACATAACTAAAAGGGGTATAGGGGGGTGTCTAAAAAACATACCCCCACCCATATCGCGGCGGTCTTTAAAATTTCCCCGGAGGGCATTTTTAGGGAGCCTTTTCAGCTGTTCCAGTGTTTACAAGGGTCTATAACTCATGATATTTGACAACGGTTTCTGTGGGATCGGCTCAAAGTTAGTTCTCCTTTCGTTGAGTAGCATTGTCATGATTTGTAGGTCCTTTTAAATACTGGAAAAGTATGTGAGAACTATCACAGAAGTAACGAACAACTAAATGGAAGGAGGCATCAACTTTGAGGAAAGCAAAGCAATCCGAGTCTTCTAGGATGATGCGTCCAGCATTAACGCCAGAAGCGAGAGAAAATCAGCTTGTTTCATTGGCAGTTGACTTGGCTGAAAAGCAGTTACGAGAGGGAACCGCTTCGTCTCAGGTGATTACTCACTATTTGAAGCTCGGTTCGACGAAAGAAAGAATTGAAAAAGAGATTTTGGAAAAACAGAAGGAACTGATAGAGGCGAAGACTCAGAATCTGAAATCCATTGAAAATTCGGAAAAGCTGTATGCAGATGCATTAAAAGCATTTCGTGGTTATAGCGGTCATGGAGATGAGGTGGATGATGCTTAGATGCTATTCAGAACTCTTGCAGATTCCAACCTTTAAGGAACGATACGAGTATCTTCGTTTGGATGGAGTAGTTGGCGAAGAGACATTCGGATTCGATAGATACCTTAATCAGATATTTTACAATTCTCAAGAATGGAAGGACATTCGGAGAAAAATTATTATTCGTGATAATGGATGTGATCTTGGATTGGATGGTTACGAGATTCGTGGAAAGATTCTTATTCATCACATGAACCCAATAAGGCAGCAGGATATACTGTTGCGGACTGATTTGGTTCTGAATCCAGAGTATCTAATTGCAACAACTTTATCGACCCACAATGCTATACATTATGGAGATGAGAAACTACTTTTAACAGTTCCAAATGAACGACGAAAAAATGATACATGCCCATGGAGGCATTAGGAGGAAAATTATGGAAGGAAACAAGAAGCCACTTATGGGTGTTGTGGTAAATTGTATGAATTTAAACATTCGCAAAGACCCGACGCAGGCATCCAGATCATTAGGAATCATCGGTTCGGATACAGTTGTGAAGGTATGCAACGATGAGTCTGTTTCCGGTTTTTATAAAGTAAAGACTGTGGATGGTATCAGCGGGTATTGCATGAGTGAGTTTATAAAACTCTGTTAGATGGAGGTGCGATCATGAATATTACAGATAGTGTACTGACATCAATCAAGAAATTACTCGGTATCGCAGAGGAGTATGAACATTTCGATGCAGATTTGATCATGCACATCAATTCTGTGTTCTCAATTCTTACACAGCTTGGTGTCGGTCCATCCAAAGGTTTCATGATCGAAGATAAGAGTGCAACGTGGAAAGATTTCATTTCTGATGAATCCAAATACATGCTTGTCAAATCTTATATGCATTTGAAGGTCAAACTTCTTTTCGATCCGCCGCTTAGTTCGGCCGTGCTGGAGTGTTATAAAACACAAATCAGTGAGTACGAATGGCGTCTAAATGTTGCTGCGGAAAACGATGACACCGATCCGGACGAGCCTGAGCATTATTCTGGATCGTACGAAGTTACGCCAAAGGCGCATCAGACTCAAACTTTGGATACATCTGGAAAGGTGCTTAGCGAAGACCTTGTGATTCATGAAGTTCCATATTATCAGACATCCAATGCCAGCGGAGGTGTTACCAGTTACATCGCAAAGGAGGGAGATTCAAAATGAATAACACCTATTTAGCACACCATGGAATTCTTGGAATGAAATGGGGAGTTCGAAGATCAGAAGCACAGCTTGCAAGAGCCAGAGGACATTCTTCCAAATCTTCAGATGATAAGAATGAGGTATCAGCACGTAAGGTTGCTGTTAAGAATCGGCGAACAATGTCCGATGCCGATCTGAAGAAAAAGATTGAGAGACTTAAATTAGAACGCGAGTTTAAGAATCTTACAGAAGACGACATCGCACCTGGTAGAAAGTATGTGTCAGAAATTCTTTCTGCATCCGGAAAGAAAGCGTTGACTGTGGCTGCGGCTGGAGCAATGACCTATGCCGTAAAGACTGCAATGACAAAAGAATTCAATCTTAAAGAGGCCGCACAGTACATCGCTGCAAACCCGAATAAGAAGAAGTAGGAGAAGAAAATAATGGCGTTATCGAACACTGCCGTCCCGAAATACTACGGCATGTTTCGTGATGCCGTAATTCGTGGCGAAATTCCGGTATGCCGAGAAATCGAGATGGAGATGAACCGAATCGATGATCTCATTGCAAATCCTGGAATTTATTACGACGATCAAGCAGTAGAGGGGTTTATCAGTTATTGCGAGAATGAGCTTACTTTAACTGACGGTTCAGATTTGAAACTGCTTGACACATTTAAAGTTTGGGCTGAGCAGATTTTCGGCTGGTACTATTTTGTTGAGAGAAGTGTATACGAACCTTATGAAGATGGTCATGGCGGACATTATGTCACCAAGTCTATCCGAAAAAGATTAGTTAATAAGCAATATCTCATAGTGGCCAGAGGTGCTGCAAAGTCAATGTATGGTTCATGTTTGCAGAATTTCTTCTTAAATGTTGATGTCACAACGACACATCAGATAACCACAGCCCCGACGATGAAGCAGGCAGAAGAGGTGTTGTCCCCGATTCGAACCGCTATTACCAGATCAAGAGGACCTTTCTATAAGTTCCTTACAGAAGGATCGTTGCAGAACACAACCGGATCAAAGGCGAATAGAATGAAATTGGCATCCACTAAGAAAGGAATTGAAAACTTCCTTACTGGATCGCTTCTTGAAATTCGTCCAATGAGAATCGACAAACTTCAGGGACTTCAGCTTAAAGTGGCGACGGTTGACGAGTGGCTTTCTGGTGATATTCGAGAAGATGTAATCGGAGCAATCGAACAGGGTGCATCGAAGGTCAACGACTACCTTATCGTTGCGATCAGTTCAGAGGGTACTGTCCGTAACGGTGCTGGCGATACAATCAAAATGGAATTGATGGACATTCTAAAAGGGGATTATGTCAATCCGCACGTATCGATCTGGTGGTATAAGCTGGATTCTATCGATGAGGTTGCCGATCCGGATAAATGGTTGAAAGCAAATCCGAACCTTGGAAAGACTGTTTCTTATGAAACCTATCAGCTGGACGTTGAGAGAGCAGAAAAGGCTCCGGCAGCTCGAAACGATATTTTGGCTAAGCGCTTCGGACTTCCTATGGAGGGATACACATATTACTTTACATATGAAGAAACTCTTCCACATCGCCATCGAGATTATTGGCAGATGCCATGTTCTTTAGGAGCCGATCTATCCCAAGGTGATGATTTCTGCGCGTTTACATTTCTATTCCCATTGGCAAATGGATCGTTCGGTGTGAAAACCAGAAATTATATTACGTCATCAACTCTTATGAAACTCCCAGCCGCGATGAGAATTAAATATGATCAGTTTATGAAAGAAGGTAGTCTTATTGTGATGGAAGGAACAGTTCTTGATATGACCGATGTGTATGAGGATCTGGATAACCATATCATAGAATGCGGTTACGATGTTCGATGCTTTGGATATGATCCATACAATGCAAAAGAATTTGTTGAACGTTGGGCAAGTGAAAATGGACCATTCGGAATCGAGAAAGTTATCCAGGGCGCAAAGACTGAATCCGTTCCTCTTGGAGAATTGAAGAAACTTTCTGAAGAGAGAATGCTTCTGTTTGATGAAGATCTGATGACATTTGCTATGGGAAACTGCATTACTCTGGAAGATACTAATGGAAATCGTAAATTGTTAAAAAAGCGATACGAGCAAAAAATCGATGCCGTAGCAGCAATGATGGATGCATACATTGCATTCAAGGCGAATCGGGAAGCATTCGAGTAGGGGGTATAAAGATGCCAATAGCAAAGTTAATTGATTGCTCTTCTGTATTACGACCCTGCACCATCAGAAAAATAGCTCATATCAAATCAAATGATAACTTGATGCATTATGGAATAAAGGGTATGAAATGGGGAGTTCGGAGGACGAAAGAACAATTAGCTCATGACAGAAGCTCTATCCAGGCAAGGATAAATAACAAGTTGCGAACACCTGTAAAAGCTTCAAACGGAATACTGGTTACACGTTTTTCAGATCATGCCCTTGATCGAACACAAACCGATTCGAGACCAGTAACGGTTGACGGAATTTTGGATGCATTGAAAAATCCGTTGAATCATGGTAGCATTAAAACAAAAACTGATAACCTTGGACGACCAAGTCAGCAGTTTATAGGGAAATCTGCGACAGTAGCAGTGAATCCTGAAAATGGAACCATAACAACTACTTGGTGTACAGGAAGCAGAACAAAGCGTAAATATTTAAAGAAAGGATGAGCATATGTTCAGTGAAGAAGAAATAAACCTTATGCGGTCACTCGGATTGGACTGTGATTTTAACGGTTTATCTGAGACCGATGAATATTGGGCAGACATAGAAGAAAAGGTTGGGAATTTCCTGACATTGAAGTGTTTAGACGAGCATTATAATCCCGATAGTAACGGAATCATATGCGAATCTATACTGAACAAAATACCGGTGTAAAATTACTGGAGACCTCTTAAGAAAAGGGGTCTTTTTTTTGCCTATTTTTAGGAGGTGAGAATTCAAAATGGATTTATCATTAAGTTTCAGGTTTAAAAATGCCTGGAATGCCTTTCGCAATAGAGCCCCTACCATGATGTCCCAGAATATCGGTTCGGGTTATTCATATCGTCCTGATCGTTTTCGCCTTACCAGAGGAAACGAAAGATCGATAGTCACGTCCGTATACAATAGAATCGCTTTAGACGTAGCCGCCATCAACATTCAGCACGTTCAGTTGGATGATGAAGGGCGGTTTTTAAATGTTATAAAAAGCGGTTTAAACGAATGTTTGTCGTTGGAAGCCAATCTTGATCAGACTGGTAGGGCATTTATCCAAGATGTTGTTATGTCCATGATGGATGAAGGCTGTGTAGCAATCGTTCCTGTGGATACCGATGATGATCCAGATGACACAAAAGGATATCAGATTCTTTCGATGCGAGTTGGTCGAATTCGTGACTGGTATCCTCGTCACGTCCGTGTTGAGGTATACAACGAAAATACTGGGCGAAAACAAGAAATTGTTGTTCCGAAAGATACGGTTGCTATCGTGGAAAATCCACTGTATGCGGTAATTAACGAACCGAATTCGACGATGCAGAGGCTTATTCGAAAATTGAATTTGCTAGATGCTGTCGATGAACAGAGCAGCTCCGGCAAGTTGGATTTGATCATTCAGCTACCTTATGTAATTAAATCAGAGGCAAGACGTCACCAGGCTGAGCAGCGGCGTAAAGATATCGAGCAGCAGTTGTCCGGTTCTAAGTATGGCATTGCTTATACCGATGGAACAGAGAGAATCACGCAGTTGAATCGTTCTTTGGAAAACAATCTAATGAAGCAGATTGAATACTTAACGAGTATGCTTTACAGCCAGTTAGGAATCACTCAGAGCATCTTGGATGGTACCGCAGACGAGAAGACTATGCTGAATTATTACAACCGGACGATTGAACCTATCATTTCTGCAATCGTTGATGAAATGAAGAGAAAATTCTTAACAAAGACTGCTAGGTCCCAGAACAAGTCAATTATGTTCTTTAGAGATCCATTCAAGCTTGTGCCGGTAGCTGATCTTGCTGAAATTTCTGATAAGTTTACCAGAAATGAAATTGCTACATCAAATGAAATCAGACAGGTAATCGGTTGGAAGCCATCCGCTGATCCTAAGGCAGATGAATTGAGAAACAGCAATTTAAGTGAGCCTGGTGGTTCCGTAACAGATGCTACAAGTGGTGATGGAACGGAATCCAGCGATACCAGTGATTACGATACTCTGGTTAATGAAGTTCTTGACAGTATTTCTGCACAGATCGATAACATCGTCGGCAATTATACATCTGGCGATGATAAGGAGGGAGATGATTCTTAATGGATGAACCTAAAGTAGCGGTTCTTAGACATTATGCATCGCCCTACTACGATCCTCAGAAAGCGCATGAATATTATATGCGTACCAGGGAATTGAAGGGGCGTTCTACCACTTCACTGAATGACGATGGAAAGAAGATTTGGTCTTATACAAAAAATAACATTAAATCTGAAAAGGCCGCAAAAGTCAAAGAGGAGCAGGAAAAGCGAGATCAGAAGATTACAGAACTTCGTGAAAAAGCAGAAGCTACGAAGGAACAGATATCTTCTCGTTTGAAAGAACTGAATGAGGCCTTAACCCAAAATGCTTCCGATAGGAAGAAAAGCATCGATACTGACAAAGATTCTGATTTGGAAGAAATCGAAAAGGAATCATCTAGCGAGAAGGAACGAATCGATAATAAAAAGGATGCCGAAATCGAGCGTTTGATGGCAATAGAAATTCCATCAGGATTATCCAAGGCTGAGAGATCTAAGCAGGTTGCCGAAAGAACCGCAAAGATTGCCAAGCTCAGAAACGATGCCAAATCTGACAAAGCAAAAATCAGTAGTGATGCCAAAACAGATAAGGCTAGTGTTCGAACAGATGCGACTAATCAGAAGGCGAAAGTATCATCCGACACCAAGGAAGAAAAAGCCGAGAATCAGGCAAATGCCAAAAGTGAAAGAGCAAAAGTTAGCTCCGAGCTTAAAGCAGCGGTGAAGTCTGTTAGAGAAGCTTACAAAGCGGCAAAAGCCGACCTTGACTCTTCATATGAACAAACGTATCAGGATGAATTCGATAAAATTCAGTCTGAGTACAAGAAGGTTAAGAAATCAAAGAAAAAATCTTCCGGCTCATCAAAGAAGACATCGCATCCGTTATCGTACTATATCAGAAAATAAAGGAGGAAAATCAAAATGAAGTATGACTTTGGTGGCTGGGCCACTAGAAATGATCTTCAGTGTGCCGATGGAAGAGTTATTAAAAAAGACGCTTTCAAAGGGCAGAACGGGAAGACTGTCCCGTTAGTATGGATGCATAATCATGCCGATCCGGCGAATGTGCTTGGATTAGCTCATCTCGAAAATAGAGATGAAGGAGTTTATGCGTTCTGTGAATTTAATGATACAGAATCAGGAAAGACTGCACGGGAACTTGTAAAACATGGCGACGTACAGTCTCTTTCTATCTTTGCCAATCAGCTTAAACAGGCTGGACACGATGTTGTTCATGGCATTATCCGAGAAGTAAGTCTGGTATTAGCCGGTGCAATCCAGGAGCATTTATCGATGATGTGGTGATGCATGGCGACGGCGAAACCGGTATTGTCATTGGCTATAATGAAATAGATCGGAAGAGCGTCGTGTAGGGAAAGAGTGTAGATCTCGGTGGTCG
>OJUG01004652.1_pt1 | contig 10827 bp, 13 predicted proteins | sample 1599841 | NCBI WGS metagenome assembly OJUG01 (sample SAMN04168659, study PRJEB22393) | human gut metagenome | biome: human gut microbiome; feature: stool | host: Homo sapiens | collected 2014-05-12 | reverse complement strand
CGTCAAGATGGTTTTGCAAATTTTATTGCAGTAAAGCGGTGATAGTAGGACTTATTGTTGGTATATTAACATGGAACGCCTTTTGGAATTTTGAAGATGTAAATAGAATCAACAGAAAAAGCCCACTTACACCGCTGGCAATCACACCGCCATCCATGACAAGGTCTGCACCTGTGAGGTAGCCGAGCCGCTCATCCAGAAGCAATGTATAAAATGCTACGATTTCTTCCGGGTGGCGATTTGCAGCAGCCAGTATATTCTCGGTGCCGCTCTCAAAGACATTCCACAGAAATTGCAAGCATCAATTAACATTTCTCAAACAAAACTCAAACAATACCGGAACATTGGCAGGTTATACTGAGGCATGGATGGAGGGCGGGTCAGATGAGATCGGGCGAAAAACTGAAGGTTCTGGATGCCAAGATTTGTGCACGCAGGGGGCTTGCAGTTTCCGCCCGGAAGCAGTATGCTGAATATAAAAGAGCGGCAGGCATCCTCTCTCATCGGGCTTGTGCTGACACAGGCGGCACTCCTGTCCTTTACCCACGATGAGCCGGGATAGGACCCATCCGTCTCCAATGGCATTTTAGGACTGTGTATGGGCGGCTGCGCGGCGTTGCTGGGGTGCTTTATGCTCTGGCGGGGTTCCAGACTCAGACAGCAGGAGGAAAACAAATGATCCATATTCTTGTGGTAGACGATGACGCAGCGCTGAACAAGACGGTCTGCACCTATCTCAACGACTGCGGCTTTGAAACAAAGGGCGTGCTGGATGCGCAGAGCGCCTTTGAAGAGATGTACAACAGCCTGTATGACCTCATCGTGTCGGACATCATGATGCCGCAGATGGATGGCTTTGAATTCGCCCGGACGGTGCGGCAGGTCAACAAACATATCCCGATCTTATTCATGTCGGCCAAGGATGACCTGCCTTCCAAACAGAAGGGATTTCAGCTAGGGATCGACGATTACATGGTAAAGCCCGTGGAACTGGCCGAGCTGGAAATGCGGGTGCGCGCCCTGATGCGCCGCGCCAACATCGAGATGGAGCGCAAATTGACGGTGGGCAATCTGGTGCTGGATGCCGATGCTGTGACCGCCGAGGTGGACGGCGAAGAAATCCCAGTGGCGGCGCGGGAGTTCAATATCCTGTACAAGCTGCTGTCCTACCCCAAAAAGACCTTTACCCGTGCCCAGCTCATGGACGAGTTCTGGGGATTGGAAAGCGAGACCAGCCTGCGGGCCGTGGATGTCTACATCACCAAGCTGCGGGATAAATTTTCCGGCTGCGATGGGTTTGAGATCAAAACCGTGCGCGGCATCGGGTATAAGGCGGTATTGCTATGAAACGATGGAATGAGCTACGCAAGCAGAGCCTGTTCCCACCGGTACTGTTCTTCATCTACCTGGTGGTGCTTCTGCTGATGTCCGGCATCCACACCGGCCTGATTGTCGGCACGAACAAGGCCGGTTGGAACGACAAGGTACAGATGCTGCTGCCTATTTTATATTGGACGCTGGTAGCGGTCATGCTGACCTTGTTCACGCGTCGCCAGATTCAAAAAACGTACGAGGAGCCCATGCTCCGGCTGGCAGATGCAACCCGGAAGGTGGCTGGGGGCGATTTTTCAATCTATGTGTCCCCGGTACATACGGTGGATAAGGCTGATTATCTCGACCAGATGATTATGGATTTTGACAAGATGGTGGAAGAACTGGGCAGCATTGAGACGCTGAAAACGGATTTCTTCTCAGATGTTTCCCATGAGTTCAAATCGCCGCTGGCGGTCATCTCCAGCAACGCCGAGTTGCTGCAAAAAAGCGGTAAACTTTCCACCGATCAGGCAGAACAGGTGGAAAACATCCGCTACGCCACGAAGCGGCTGGCAAATCTCATTCAGAATATGCTCAAGCTGAACAAACTGGAAAAGCAGGCAATCTGCCCCATGCCGGAAGCGTATGATGTCTGCGCCCAGCTGTGCGAGTGCGCAGTGCAGTTTGAGGATGTGTGGGAGAAGAAAAACCTCGACTTTGAAGCCGACCTTGAGGACAGTGCGAACATCTATGCAGACCCCGGCCTGCTGGAACTGGTATGGACGAACCTGCTTTCCAACGCCATCAAGTTCACCCCGGAAGGTGGCACCGTGACCCTGCGCCAGCGGACGGAACCCGACAGGATCCTGGTCTCAGTGGAGGATACCGGCTGCGGCATGACATCTGAGACCATACGGCATATCTACGATAAATTCTATCAGGGCGACTCCAGCCACGCCACCCATGGCAACGGCCTTGGTCTGGCACTGGTCAAGCGCATTCTGGAACTGTCGGACGGAAGCATCACGGTGGAAAGCACGCTGGGCAAAGGCTCGGTCTTTACGGTGGCGCTGCCATGCGCACTTCAGAACGAGCCGGAGGAACACGCATGGATCAGATGAAAAACTTTACGGCCTACGAATACAAAGAAATCACGGTGCGCAGTGACAAGGCTCCGCTGTATCTGGATTGCTACGAAAGCTTCGGCTGGAAACCGGACGAGAACTTTCCCCCGCAGGAAAGCGGTGATAAGGTCACGCTGAAGCTGAAGCGCGACCGCCGACTGGTGAACAAGGTGGAGCTGACCCGCCTGCAGCGCAACTTTGAAGCCGCTATGAACGAGATCCTTGCGCTGGAACATTCCAAGACCACGGCGGCCACCATCTGGGCGCTGTGTATCGGACTGGTTGGCACGGCATTCATGGCCGGGTCGGTGTTTGCTATTGCCGCAGAGCCTCCCCGTGTCCTGCTCTGCATCGTGCTGGCGGTTCCGGCTTTTGCGGGCTGGATCGCACCCTATTTTGTTTACCGCATCCTCCGGGACAAAAAGACCCGGCAGGTAAATCCGTTTATTGAAGAAAAAATCGAAGAAATTTACGCAATGTGCGAAAAAGGACAGTCGCTTTTATGAAAGCAGCACTTTATCAGGGACAAAAAAATATCGAGATGACAGAGCTGGCAACGCCGACCGCAGGCGAGAATGACATCGTGGTGAAAAACCTCTACGCCAGCATCTGCGGCACCGATGTGGCGGTGTATCAGCACGGACCCAACACCGGGCACCGCATCACACTGGGCAGTGAGTTCGGCCACGAGATGGTCTCGCAGGTCGTGCAGGTAGGAAAGAATGTGAAGAATATCCACATCGGCGACCGGGTGTATCCTTACCCGCGCCTTGCCAAGGGAGACCCGAGACGCGCCGGGACGGTGGGCGGTTTTTCGGAGTATGTTCTGATCCCGGATGCAGAGCTGGGTAGGCAGGTCTATGCTGTGCCGGAGCGCATCTCTTCCAAAGAAGCCAGCCTCATTGAGCCGTTTACAGTAGGCTGCCGTGCGGCACGGCGCAGCTTCCCGAAAGCCGGGGAGAAGGCTATCGTGTTCGGTGCGGGAACCATCGGTATCGCAGCGGCTATTGCGCTGCAGTATTTCGGGTGCAGCAGGGTACTGGTCTGCGACCACTCTGATTTCCGACTGGAAAAGGTTCGGCAGCTTGGCTTTGCGGTCTGCAATAACGGCAGGCAGAGTCTGAAACAGTGCGCAGAGGAGCTGTTTGGCACAGCGCTTTCGGCTCACGGTGAGACCTGCGATGCGGATATCTATATCGATGCAGCAGGGGCAGACGGCATTCTGGAAACCTATCTGGAACTGGGCAAAGTGGACTCCCGGATGGTCGTGGTGGCTGTCAAAGCAGGCCTGCGCCCGGTGGATGTGCTGGCGATGACCTATGGTCAGCTGGCCCTCATCGGCTCCGGCGGCTATAATCCGGAAGATGTGCAGGATGTGCTTGCAATCATGGAGAGTGGGCGTTGGAATATCGAAAGCATCATCACACAGGAATATCCGTGGGAGCAGTTGCCGCAGGCCATCGAAAAGGCCTCGGATGTGGAGCAGGCGTTGAACGTTGTGATCCGGTATTGAAAATTTGATTACAGATCATGCAGTCGGTGCAAAAAAGCATCGGCTGCTTTTTCTTTTTGCAGAAAAATGCATTAACAAAACCCAAACAAAGGTCAAACATTCCGCAAACATGGCTGCTGTATACTCTCTCTCGTAAACGGCAGATGCGCCACGGAACAGAAAGGAGAAGCCAAATGGCACAGTATCACATCAAACCCGGTAAGGTGGGCAATGCCCTCATCGACACCTACTGCAAAATCGAGAACGGTGTAGTTGGTACTTATAAAAAGATCGAAGACGGCGCTGTCGGCACCTACAAGAAAATCGAAACGGCATTTGTGGATCGCTTTCTGGAAAAGGTGGACGAGCCGGAAGAAAAGAACGACAACAAGTAACAGGAGGAAAACACTATGAAGAAAGGTAACTTTATCGCACTGATCCTTGGCACCATTGGCACTGTATTCTTTGCACTGGGTATGTGCATGGCAATGATCGAAGAGTGGGGGATGTTCCGGCAGGGCATCGTCTGCGGTGTCATCGGTCTGGTGGTGCTTCTGGCCGACCTGATCATCTGGCGGCGGATGGAGGGCAAGGAGCCCATCCACCTGAGTGGTAAGACCTTGGGCACCATTGCACTGGCTGTTGTCGGTGCGCTGCTGCTGGGTGTCGGTATGTGCCTTTGCATGGTGTTCAGCAAGATGGTGCTGGGCATCGTGATCGGTCTGGTGGGCATCGTGGCACTGCTCAGCCTCATTCCGCTGACAAAGGGTCTGAAGTAAGCATTAACAATTTTCAAACCGAAACCGAACAAAGAACGAACATCCATCTGCTATCCTGATGCTATTGGATGAAAGTCCCCCAAGACTTCGTCTGAAGATAAAAACAAAAAACCATTTATAAAGGAGAAACAACTATGAAAAATTTGAACCTGCCCGCAAACTGTGCAATGATGAACGATGACGAGATGATGAATGTGAGCGGCGGCAGCGCCATTGAGACCGCCTTCAAGGCTGTGATTGCCATTGGCGTTGCTGTTGCACTGACTGGCGTGGCTGCGGTTGCCGCAAAGGGCATCCTGAGCATCTTCGGCGGCGACCCCGGCCAGTGGATCCAGGATTCTATCAACGGCGGCAAGAACTTCATTGATGGCTCTTTGAACGCCGGCCAGAATTTCCTGAACAAGCTGATGGGCAAGTAAAACGCTATCCTCTGAATTTTTCCATATTGCACTCCGGTGCAGCAAAGGCAGAGCCTGTTTTCGGGTTCTGCCTTTGCTCTTTTCCGGGATCCGGAAATTAACACAGAACAAATCCTTCCCAAACAATTCTCAAACGGGGAAACCGTACAATGGCAGCATCAGAACAGAGGAGAAAAACATCTGATGGAAAATTATATTGTCGAAGAAGAAACGCCATTGTAAGTTGCAGGGGGAAAGTTTCAATGAAAAAGATCTATATTCTGCTGACAAAATCGGACACATGGGTATCACACCTGATCAAGCTGGTCACGAATGATACCTACACCCATGCCTCGATTTCCTTTGAACCGGATCTGCAGCCGATGTACAGCTTCTCCCGGAAGTTTGTCAACCTGCCGCTTCCGGCAGGGCTGCGGATGGAGCCGCTGGATCGGGGATTTTATAAAAAATACAGCTACATCCCCTGCGCCCTCTACGAGCTGAACGTGACGGATCAGGTCTATGAAAATGCAAAAGCAGAGGTGGAGCGGATGATGCAGGATGCAGAACACTGCCCCTTCAATCTGGTCGGATTGCTGCTCTGCCGGATGCAGATCCCGTTTCACCGGGAAAACCAGTATTTCTGCTCCGAATTTGTCAGCGAGGTGCTGAGCCGCAGCCATGCGCTTGCCATGCCCAAGGTGCCCTCCCTGATGCGTCCAAACGATTACGCACACCTGAGCCAGCTTCGGTGCCGTTTTGAAGGCAGACTGAATGAATTACTCGCCAGAAAGGAGCTTCCTCTTGCAGCATAAAAGAACAGGTAAGACCGGTACGGCGACGGAGCATCCCATCGACAACTCTGCGCTTATTCATCTGGCGGTACATAACAAATGGCACTCCAATGTCTTTCGACTGGAATGACATTTGAAAAATGCAGTTTGTCCGGCCCGATTGCAGCAGGCAGTGGATGCTGTGGCAGTCCGTTTCCCGATGCTTGCGGCCGGAATTCAAAAGCGTGGAAATGGCTTTGCGGTCGTGCCCTGCCCGAAGGATCTGAACATCCGGGTGGACAGTCAGCCGCTTCTGCATCTGTCAAGGGAAGACATTCGGGACTGTGCCATGCGGGTACTGTATGGGACGCACCATATTGCAGTGGAATTTTTTCATTCGCTGACCGATGGGTGCGGTGGGTTGCAATTTTTGAAAGGACTGCTGGCGGAGTACTTTGGTGTCCCGATGCAGCCGTTGCCCATCAAGGAAGCATGGGAGGACAGCTACCAAAAGTACGCCGACAGAGGAACGCCGACTTCTATGCCGGGAGGCGTTTCGTATCTGCTGCCCGCTGCACCGCCGGAAAACAGCCCGGTCCATAGAACAACCTTGACATTCTCGGTGGATGAATTGCGAGCCAGAGCAAAAGCAGAGCACACCACCCTGACAGCCTGGTTTACAGCGCTGTTTGCTCAGACGGCAATGCAGCTGCAATATCAGAATATTACACCGGACAGACCGTGGCAGCCCGTGCAAATCATGGTTCCCATTGATCTGCGCAAACGCTTTCCAAGTGCATCATGCAGGAACTTTTCTCTGTATGCTTTGCCAAAGCTGACACTGGATGCGGCGAAAGGCTCATTTTCGGAAATTGCTGAGAGCATGGCAGTTCAGATACAGGCACAGAGCAGCTATGCGAGACTCCAATCAGCCATTGCTACCAATGTGGCACTGGAACGCAAGACCTCTGCACTTCCCCTCTGGATAAAATGTGCCGTACTGCGGAAGGGGTTTGAGATCTGCGGCGGACGCAGCTCCTGCATCACGCTGTCTAATCTTGGACAGGTGACATTTCCAGACCCGATCCAACGGGAAATTGAACGACTGGATTTTCTGCTGACGCCACGCGCTCATTCGCCATACAATTGCGGCATTATATCCGTAGGCAATACCTTGAGCCTGACGATTACCCGTCGTGGCCCGGAAAGGGGATTTGAAAAGATTTTTTGCAATACTGTGCGGAAATCAAAACGGTTGAAATCCAATCCGAACCAAAAAGCAATCTATAATAAGCAGCGTTTGATGACTCAAGGCTTTTGCGTAAATCAAAGATCGATAACTCACGCTATTTTCCTGTTGCAATCTGTATCAAGATATGGTATACATATTATACGAAAGGCCTGTGCGAAAGAACGAACCATCATTCAATGATGTATAAATGGAGGTGCCTGCCATGACCGCCGTGATCTACGCCCGCTATTCTAGCGACAACCAGCGTGAAGAATCCATCGAAGGTCAGATTCGTGAATGCACCGCCTATGCCGAAAAGAACGGCATCACCATCGTCAAGCATTACATTGACCGTGCCATCTCTGCCAAGACGGACAACCGCCCGGAGTTCCAGCAGATGATCAAGGACAGCGACAAGAAGCTGTTTGATATCGTTCTGGTCTGGAAGCTGGATCGTTTTGCCCGGAACCGCTATGACAGCGCCCGGTACAAGACCCAGTTGAAGAAAAACGGTGTCAAGCTCATGTCTGCCACCGAGATCATCTCCGAAGGCCCGGAGGGCATCATTCTGGAATCCGTCCTTGAAGGCTATGCCGAGTATTATTCGGCAGACCTTGCCGAGAAGGTCGTGCGTGGACAGACTGAGAACATCCTGAAAGGCCGCTGCAACGGTGGCCGTGGAACCTTTGGGTATACGCTGGATTCCGAGCGGAAGTTTCACATTGACCCTCTCATCTCTCCTTTTGTACTGGAATCGTTCAAGAAGTACAATGAAGGCTCCACCATGAAGGAGATCCGTGATTGGCTGAACGAAAACGGCATCAAGAACCCGGTGGGCGGTGCATTTACTTATAATAGTGTCGAACATATGCTCAAGAACCGGCGGTACATCGGAGAATTGAAATTTCGGGATGTGGTCGTGCCGGATGCCATCTCGCCCATCGTGCCGCTGGAACTGTTCGATGATGTTCAGGAAAAGATTGCCAAAAATAAGAAAGCCCCTGCCCGGAGAAAGGCAGAGGACGATTACCTGCTAACCACCAAGCTGCACTGTGGTTATTGCGGTGCGTTGATGTTTGGTGAAAGCGGCACGAGCAGGACAGGAGAAGTCCACCGCTATTATAAATGTGCCACCGCCAAAAAGAAAAAGGGCTGCAAGAAGAAAACTGTCCGCAAACAGTGGCTCGAAGATTTGGTGGTCAATCAGACGATGCAGCTTGTCCGGGATGATGCCGCTATGGAATCCATTATCGCCAAGGTCATGGAGCTGCAAGACCGGGAGAACACTAATCTTCCCATCTATGAGAAGCAGCTCCGGGATGCGGAATCGGGTATCCAGAATATGCTCAATGCGATTCAGGCCGGAATCCTCACCAGTTCCACCAAGGAACGGTTGGAGCAGCTCGAAGAAACCAAGCGTGAGCTTGAAGCTCGCATTGCAGAGGAAAAGCTGGCAAAGCCCAAAATCAAAGAGGAATTTATCCGCTTCTGGTTGATGCGGTTTCGTAAACTTAATATGAACCAGAAAGACCAGCGGCAAGCGTTGGTGGATACGTTCATCAATTCGATTTATCTGTACGATGATAAGGTTTTGATAACCTTTAACTATAAAGAAGGTACACAGACCATCACGTTTGAGGAAGCGGCCCAAGCCGCATCAAAGGAAAATGGTTCGGATTTGGATTGCTTTACTGCACCAAGAAAAACCAGTACACAATGTGTACTGGTTTTTCTTTTTCGGTGCGGAAGAGGACTTGAACAGGGCGGCGGCGCGCAGCGCCGTAAGCAATCAGCCCGGTGGGCTGTTGCTTAGCCCGCGGTTCCCAACCCATAGGAATGTCTACCGGGAGACAGACTGTCCACTGTCTTTTTTGCTTTACACGGCAGTTTCCCTTTAGCAGTAACCGCGGATAAGAGGACTTGAACAGCAACGACGACGACCGCAGCCAGCGGCTGAAACAGGGAGGAGTTGTTGGGGCCGCGTTCTGATTTTTCAAAGCCCTGCCAAGGGGCTGCAGAAAAATCAGCAAACGCAACCCGTCAGGCCCTGCGCAGCAGGGCAAGCAATCAGCCCAGCGGGCTGTTGCTTAGTGCGCGGTTCCCAGCGTGTAGGAATGTCTAACAAGAGGACTACTGTTCATCCGGGGAAAAATCGAACTGTCCTGAAACCCGTAAAACACATCTGTGTTCTGGTTTTTCTTTTTTCGGTGTGCCGGGAGGATTCGAGCTATCCTTTTTTGTTTTTCATCCAGATGCGGTACAGCCCGTCTGTGATGAGGGTCTCCCGGTATAGAATGGGGGTGCAGCATGCTTCCCGGATGGGAATGGGCAGATTGCCGGTGGCGTAGAATGCTGTCTGCGGGCCAAGCTCTGCGCAGAAACGTTCCGCCAGACCGTCCAGCAGGCTGGCGGTGCCCAGTACAAAGCCGTTCTGCAGGCAGGAAGAGGTGCTCTTGCCCAGAATGGATGCAGGAGCCTTTGCGGCAAGGTCGATCTGCGGCAGCTGAGCGGTGTTCTTTACCAGTGCGCTCAGCGAGAGCTGCGGCCCGGGCAGGATCACTCCGCCCACAAGCTCCTGCTTGGCATTGACTGCCATCATGGAGATAGCGGTGTCGGCAGAGATCACTACCAGCGGCCCGGAACACTCTGCCAGTGCAGCAACAGCACCGCATAAAAGCTCGGCGCCCAGCTGGGCGGGGTTGTCCAGCCGAAGCTTGATGCCGCTTTTCAGGCCGGGGCCGACCGTCAGGATGCGCGCATTGCAGAGGATACGCAAAGCGGAAAGAACCCGGCCGCTCAGCACGGGCACTACACTGCCCAGAATACCGCCTTCAATTTGTGCCGGCGATGCACCGTGCAGAGAGAGCAGATTCACCAGACGGATGGCGTATTCGTCCACCGTTGCGGCGGTATCAGAGTGCAGCCGTCCACAAAAACGCAGAGTATCCTGCTCGTAGCCGCCCACGGTGATGTGGGTGTTGCCAATGTTGACGGTGAGTATCATAAACAAAGCCCTCCTCTGCAGCGCAATATAATGTATATATAATATAATAGCGCGCCCGCCGCGGATACTGACACAGGACATGGCGCTTCTCCCTTATAGAATAAATATAGCTACCTTACACAGGATGCTGGGGGATGACTCCATAATACGTTCTGCCCGCCGCCTTGTCAAGAAAAAGGCACGTCCTGTAACGGGTGAAAAACAGGGAGATCCTTTATTCTGCAAAGAAATTGGAAAAAATCTGTCAAAAAGTGTTGACAAGGAGGCGGGGGTGTGGTATTATACTTGAGCGCCAAGCGCTGAGGCAAAAGAATGACTTCCGAAGCCTCAGCAGGAAGCCCTTGAAAAGAACCAATAGACGCTGAAAAGTTCCAGTTTGTTCTGAGAAACTTCTTGGATGTCCAAGTTCAGAAAGTTCAAAAGCTTCTAAAAAATAAGGCTTGACAAAAAACCACTTCGGTGGTAAAATAAACAGGTCGTCAGCCGCAAGGCTGAGGCGCTACAGGACCTTGAAAATTGAACAATATCGAAAAACTTGTAAGGAACCTTTTAAGTGTTTGGAAAAACACTAAAAACAATTCCAAAAGTAATTCACACAGGACGCAAGCGATTGCGTGCTGAGCGAACAAGATTTAACACTTTAAAAGTGATAAATATCATTTATAAAGAGTTTGATCCTGGCTCAGGACGAACGCTGGCGGCGCGCCTAACA
>OJUG01004641.1_pt1 | contig 10853 bp, 9 predicted proteins | sample 1599841 | NCBI WGS metagenome assembly OJUG01 (sample SAMN04168659, study PRJEB22393) | human gut metagenome | biome: human gut microbiome; feature: stool | host: Homo sapiens | collected 2014-05-12 | reverse complement strand
TGAGCAGCGTCGTCCAACGTTGACGGCTCATCGCGCCCCACGGCGGAATCGCGGCGAGGAACGGCGTCAGGCAGTACAGCACCCATACCGGGGCGCGGTTGGTGATGCTGGTGGTCAGGGCGATGGCGGCGACGATCCAGACCAGGATCGTCGGAATCGACACCTGCCGCTGGCCGAACTTGTCGACCAGCTTGCCGAGCAGCGGGCTGGAGACCGCCAGCGCGATCGCCTGGATGGCGGTGAGCACGCCGGCCAGCGAGTAGTTGCCGTAGTAATGCTGCACGGAGATGGTGATGGTCATGCCGACCATGGGGAACGGCATGCAGGCGATCACCGAGCCGATGGAGAACCTTGCGGTGTGCGGCATACGCAGCAGTTCCGCGTATCCGCCGAATACCTTATGGGCGACTTCCTTGATTGCAGCCGCGACATTGGCGTTATTGGACATGACAGCATCTCCTTTCCGCTCCCGATTGGATGTCCCCCGTCGGCGTGGCGTTGCCGGCGGAGCCCTCATCGTATTGATGTGTTGTCCTGTTGGTCGCGCAAAGGATGCTTTGCATGTTTGCGTCACGGCAACTTTAATCGCGCGTTGGGGCGCGACACGCGGTGTTGATATCACGAACGCATCAATTTTCATAACGTTCATAAACGACGGTGATATATCGGTGTATCAGATGGGATGACGAGCCGGAGTCGGGTGGGTGGAGTCAGGACGATATCGGGTGGGGCTGGGCCGTGCCGGGGCGGGGCGATGTTCGTCGGGCAAACGCCGCCGCGGACGCGGCATCGCCGGCCGGCCGGTGAATGTGGGACAATGAAAGACAGACATCACGAGTCCCGCAGGAAGGCCGCATATGCCGACAACCACCATACATTTCGTCCGCCACGGCAAGGTATACAATCCCGACCATCTGTTGTACGAGCGGCTGCCCGGATTCCACCTGTCCGACCGCGGCATGCGCATGGCGCAGGCGACGGGCGCATACATCGCAGCCGACCCCAAGCTCAACACGGTCGCCGCGGTGTATTCGTCCCCGCTGGAACGCACCCGCGAAACCGCCGGTGCCATTCTCGACGCGCTCAACCCGGTACGCGCCGGGCGTGGGGAGGAGCCGCTGGAACTCATCACCGACCCGCGTGTGATCGAAGCGGGCAACGAGTTTCGCGGCAAGCGCATCGGACATGGCAAGGGCGCGCTGTGGCGCGACGGCAACTGGAAGCTCGTGCTCAACCTGTGGAAGCCGAGCTGGGGCGAGTCGTACCGGCACATCGCCGAACGCGTGGGCGCGTTCGCGAACGAGAAGATCCGCGAGTATGCCGGACGGCAAATCATCGTCGTCAGCCACGAGTCACCGATCTGGAGCTACCGGCACCTGCTGGAGACCGGCCACCCCGAGCATTGGATGTTCCTACGCAAGACCGCGCTCGCGTCGATCACCTCGATCACCTACGACAGCGATACGGGCAAGGTGATGTCCATCACATATGCCGACCCTGCGGCGCAAGTCGAGTGAGTGCGGCGTGCGCCGGCCGTACAATACACAGAGAGGACGGCTGCGGGCTCGCCCGCGAAAAGGTGCGCATGCGGCGCGGGTCGGGACTGACGGCGGCCGCGTAGCGGTCACTTGTGACGACGCCGCGTAACGGCAACGGCGGGCGGCGAGTGGCCGGCGGTGCCGTGACGCGGTGGCCCGCGGTGCCGGCGACCGGCACCTGGCACCCGGCACGGCGGAAGGTTCCGCGCGTCGGCGGACAATGAAAGCGAAGGAGCGATATGGCATTCCAACTTGACGCGACGGCGATCGCCCATGTGTCGATGAATCCCGCGGTACGCGATGCGGCGGCCGTCGGCGCCGGACTGATCGAACTGTGGCCGCTGACCGACGCCAAGCAGATGGACAATGACACGAAATATGGTGAGAACCTGCAGGTGCGGATGACCCGCATGGCCGCGCGGGTCATGACCGGCGACGACGTGACGGTCCCCGATGCGGAGTTCGTGTATGAGGGTGCGGACGAGATTCCCGGTCGTCCGCAGCGAGTCGTCGATGCGTTGCTCGCCGCGAATGACGCTTATGACGAGATGGGCGACTACTCCGAAACCGGCGACACGAGGCTGATCATGAGAGGCGCCGGCCAGTTGGGCGTCGATTGGGATGATGACACCGTGCACGCCATCGCCGAAGCGTTGGAGGCAATCGAACAGGCCATCGGCGTGGGCGATGGTGCCGCCGGTGGTGCCGACGCCGCCGGTGCCGCCGCGCCTGCGAATGCTGCGCCCAGTGCCGATGTCGAAGCCATCGCGCAGCGATTCGCCGCGGTGACGGTGGCGGCCGACGGGTTGCTGCGCCTGATCGATCTACGCAAGCCGTCGCGCGCGGTGCCGGTGATGTTCTATGTCAACGAACTGTGCGAGCGCCTGTCGGTGCCGCGGCTGTGCTTCAAGGCCGAGCAGCTGTCGTCGCTGATGACCGCCCGATCGCTGACTAACGACGACGAGGCCGCCCTAGCCGAAACGGTGAAATTGTTTACTATGGTCGCGGCGAGTGAGTGGAAACGTCACCATGACGACGTGCTGTGGGATGCCGCCGAGGCGAAGCGGCTCGCGAAAGAGGAGGACGAGCGCCGCAACAAGGAGGCGCTCGCCGCCAAGTTCGCGCACGTGGGCGACGACCCGTCCAAGCCACCCGTGGAGCTGTGACGGCTGCCGCCTGACGTCTGATGGGACGGGGCGGAGACCTGAAATATATGCGATTCACCGCTGACTGCTCGGAATCGTGCCGACCTGCTTGCGGCGCGGCCGCTGAATGTGGCGTACCTCTTCCAGAACCTGAGGAACGCCTTGCCGAACGAGCACCCGTAGTAGGGTTTGTCCAGCGGTGGCTCGCCTGTGCCGAACTGAGAGGGGCCGGCGTAAGGACTGTTGCCGCCGTACTCCGGCGCGGCCGTATATGGCTGCTGTGGTGCGGCGCCGGCTCTATTCGCCGTCGTCGTTGAACGCGATGGTGTCGTCCGGGCCGAGGAGCAGGCGTTCCGCGAGACTGATGATGGTCAGCAGCAGTGCGGTCAGTGCGACCACCATGATCGTTGCGGAGAAGATCAGCGGGGTGCGGAACGAGTTGAAAGCGGCCTGCAGCCAGATGCCCAGGCCGTTCATCGCGCCCAGATATTCCGCCGTCACCGCGGTGCCGAACACATAGGCGGCGCTGATACGCAGGCCGCCGAACACCTGGCGGGCGGCGACGCGCAGCTTCACATGCCACAGCGCCCATGCGCGGGTGGCGCCGCAGGTGAGCGCCACGTCCTCGTAGAACTGCGGTACGGCGAGCATGCCGCGGCACGTCTGCACGGCGACGGGGAACACGCCGAATACGGCGACGATCACGATTTTGCCGAGCGGCTCGAACCCGAACCAGATCATGAACAGCGGGGCGATGGTGATGAGCGGGATGGTCTGCGCGGCGGCGAGCAGCGGATAGATACCGCGATACAGGGTTTTGGACACGTACAGGCCGATGCCGATGAGCACCCCGGCCACCGCTGCGATGAGAAAGCCGGTGATTGCCTCGTATGTGGTGATGGCGGTCGCCTCCCACAGGTCGGGCCAAGTCTTGACGATCGATGCGGCGATCTGGCTGGGGGAGGCGAGCACGCGTTGGGAGATGTGGCCCGCATCCACGGCGATCTCCCATACGATGAGCAGCCCGCCGACCGTGACCGCCGGCGGCGCGACGCGTGCGAACAGGGATTTCAGTGTGCGCATGGCGTGATCTTCGGACAATGTGAAACCTTAGGGATGGGATTGATGGGGACTGGCGGGTTGACGGGCTGACGGAGGGAGATGGGCCGGGTAGGAGGGAGAAGGGCCCCGGAATCGTTACGAGAGTCGGAAAACTCCCCTCCGTCCCGTCTCGTGACGGACCGAAGGGGAGTGGAGTGGCCCGGCCGGCTGTGACGAACCTGTGCTCGCGGATTCGCTGAACTGTAGCTAGATTGGCTGCGGCCGGACTGGCTGCGGCCGGCTCAGCCCACGTACTCGTTGGTCGCGAGGTCCTTGGCCTGCGGCGCGGACGCGGGATCGTTGCCGTCCTGGTCCTTGTAGGTGCCGGCCTTGTACTGGAACTCCAGGTACGGCTGCGCGTCATCGAAGTTCGTGGTGCCGGGCAGCGACTTCGGATCGTCGGTCGTCCAGTAGTTGTTCTTGGCGATCTCCTCCATCGAGGTGCGGGTCAGCTTGGAGTCGAGCTGCGCCTCCTTGGCCTGTTCGACCAGGATGTCGGCGGCCTTGTCCGGGTTGGCGAGCGCGTAGTCGTAGCCCTTCTTGGTGGCGGCGATGAACTTCTTCAGCGCATCCGCGTTGGCGGAGTCCTTGAGCCAGGAGCCCTTGACGGCGAATCCCAGCTGGTCGGGGTTGCCGGGCACGCCCCAGTCGGAGGCGACGAAGCAGTTGAGCTTCGGGCCGTTCAACTCGCTTTCCACGCCTTCCCAGGTCACGTAGAAGCCGCCGAAATCACCCTTGCCGCTGGTCAGCGTCTCGAAGGTGTTGGTGCCGGCCGTCGCGGTCTTGATGTCGCCGGTGCCGCCAGCGTACTTGATCATCTGGCGGACGACCGCGGTCTGCTCGGCGGAGCCGAAGCTGACGAAGGTCTTGCCGGAAAGGTCCTTGGGCGTCTTGATGTCGGTGCGGGATGCCAGCGCGCACCAACGGGCGACCGGCTTCTGCGTCAGGTCGAACACGAACTTCAGATCAGCGCCCTGCGAGTTGAACGCGGCGACGTTGCTCAGCGTGGTGAAGCCCACGTTGGCCACGCCGTTCTCGACGCTGGTTTCAGCTCCGGCCTGGGCGGTCGGCAGGATCTTCACGTTGACGCCGGCATCCTTGTAATAGCCGAGCTTCTGAGCCACGTACAGACCGATGTGGTTCGTGTTCGGCGTCCAGTCGAGCATGAACGACACGGTCGGTGTGGAGCCGGAGTTCTTGGAATCGGTGTTGCTCGCGGAATTGGTGTTTCCGCAGGCGCTGAGCGTCAGGCCGAGCGCGACGGCCCCAACCATCGCCACGATCTTGCTGAAGCCCTTGACTGTCTTCATCTTCTGTCTCCTTGCCTTCTGCGCACGTCGTGCGCCTGCCGGCTGACACACGCCGGGCGGGAAGGTGAGGAGCCCGCGCGACATGAATCAGACCCGTCGCATCGCAGCGCGACACATATCGCCTTGCAATGCGTTTACTTCTCTGATGTCTGGCACGGCTGCTGCCACCAACCGCGCGAACGTTCTCCAGTATAGCGGTATGCGGGGGATCGTGGTATGTCTCGACGGGCGGCTTCGCGCAGGAGTCGGTGTGACGGCGCGGCATCGGGCCGCCATGGCATGTCTCCCGCCGGTGGACATGTGTTTGCCGGATTGCCGGGGCATTGCTGTTTTCTGCTGTTCTCGGGGCGGGCCGTTTCCCCGCCGGGTTCATGGGCTACGATGCTAGTGGCTCGTGAAATGGCTTGTGAGATCAAGGAGGATGCCGATGATGAAGGCCGTGTTCTTCGACTTGGACGGGACGCTGATCGATTCCGATCCGTATTGGGTGCGCTCTCAGGAGACCTTGGTGCGCTCCTGTGGCGGGGAATGGAGCGACGCGCTCGCCGATGCGCTGCAGGGGGCGGCCTTCCCCGAGACCGTGCGTCTGCTGCGCGGTGCGGGGGTCGATTGGGATGGCGATGCAATCGTGCGGCACCTGTCCGATGAGGTGCTGCGCATGGAAAAGGAGCGTCTGCCGTGGATTGAGGGCGTTCGCGATGTGCTGTCCGGTCTGGCGGCGGCGCACGTTCCGGCCGTGCTGGTGACCGGCTCCCCGCGCGAGATCGTCGAGAATGTGATGGCGCAGGCGCCTAAGGGCGCGTTCGTCGGCTATGTGTGCGGCAACGACGATGTGACGCCGAAGCCCGATCCGGCGCCGTATTGGCGTGCGGCGTCGATGGTCGGGCTGCCGGCCGATGCGTCGGGTGCTGGTCAGTGTCTGGTTTTCGAGGATTCCAAGCCCGGGTTGACGGCGGCTCGGGCGTCGGGCGCGACGGTGGTCGCGGTCACCGGTCATGCTCGTGTGGATATGAGCGACAGTGGGCTGTGCGATGAGGCAATCGTTGACTATCGCGGGCTGACCATCGCCGATTTGGCCGGCTGGATGTGATGTGCCAGCCAGATTGTCGTGGCGTTGCAACGGTTTCATGGGTTGTTCCCTCATATTCGCACGTGTTTGGGCTTCGCGTGACTCGGTCGGATAACAGGAACTTCATCCTTCGGCGCGAAAGCGGCATCTGCGTTTCGAGGGGGTGATTTCGTCTCGCCCAAACATCTATCTACGTTTCGAGGGGTTGCTGTCTGCCAGTATACGAAGTATGAGGGGCGGAATATCGCCATCAATATAGGGAGGATTGACGAAAAGCAACCCCTTGAAATGCAGATAGATGTCTGCGAGGGCTGCGATCAACCCCTTGAAACCGAGAAAGTGGTGTTGCGGACTCTTTTCGTGTGGTGGCGCTTGATTATGTTGTGGCTTGGCTGCGACATATTGCGAGTGCACTGTCGATGATGAGTGAATGGCGGTGGGGATGCCATTCGATGATATGAAGCTCGTCAAGCGTGGAATCTCCAGTGTACGAGCACGAATCCGCTCGTTTGCGTCCCTAAGTGCGCGCCGAAACGACGACCGTGCGCACATAGGGACGCAAACAGGGGCATTTGCGTCCTTATGTTCGCGCGCTTGTCGTTTCGGCGCGCACTTAAGGACGCAACTCGGGGAGTGACGGGAGTGTAGGCACGTATGTGGGCCTTGCGGCGCAGCAAAGATATGGGGCAGTCCCAAAGAAACCGGGTGAAGGTAGCGGTGTGAATGAGCGCGGCATGTACGAACACGGGGTAGGCGGGCAATGCGCAATCAGCAGGAACGGTGGTGCGTCTCGGGCGGGAATGGTCGGAAGGATCCAGCGCGCTGACAAGTAGGAGGGGCGGGCTTGCGAGGCGAACCAGCATGGAAGGAGTTGGCGCACCGCATTGACTGGCGGGAGCGAGCGGCGGAACGAAAGGGGTGTAAACAAGGCAACGGGGAGTGCCGCGTGTGACCGTTTACATACATGAGTGTAGGGATTGTGTGACGACTCGCTGTGCGCGCTAACACGATTTGCGTTTTGCCAGTGGTTGCGATATATGAGTATCAACGATAATTTCGGTTGCGGTGATGGAATCGAAACAAGCAATTGGAGCTGTATAAGTAGTAATACAAGGGGACAATCATGAATAACGATCAGAACAAGGTCATGGACCAGCGCGAGATCCGCGAGGACGAGTCGCAGGATTGGGCGACGCTGTTCGCCGGTCTCGCCGCCTGAGCGCGCCGAAATATCCTGACCGAGGCGCACTTGCCGGATTGACGATACATCGCCGTACATGGAATCCGACAGTCACCCATCGGCAGGACGACGCAGCAACCTTCATGCGCAACGCCGTCGAAGCCGCCATCAAAGCCGGCGCTTCGACCGCCATACCAGCAGCCGTTCCTTCTGCCATCGACGGCGCGACCGTGAGACCGATTGACCAAAAGTGAGTGAACCGGCTCACGTCCCGTTGACGCGGCACAATGGAACGTATGACTGAAGCTGAACATTCAAAAGACACCAAACCAGAACTTCCGGCTCATGTTCGCGTGCGCTTCTGCCCATCGCCGACCGGCACGCCGCATGTCGGCATGATCCGTACGGCGTTGTTCAACTGGGCCGAAGCCCGCGCCACCGGCGGCAAGCTGATCTTCCGAATCGAAGACACCGACGCCGTGCGCGACTCCGAGGAAAGCTACAACCAGATTCTCGAATCCCTGCGCTGGCTGGGCATCGACTGGGACGAGGGCATCGACGTGGGCGGCCCCCACGGCCCGTACCGCCAGTCCGAGCGCGGCGACATCTACAAGGATGTGGCCGCAAAGCTGCTCGAAGCCGGCTACGCCTATGAGTCCTTCTCCACTCCGGACGAGATCAAGGAGCGCAACCTCGCCGCCGGCCGCCCGGCCGAATTCGGCTACGACGGTTACGACCGCGACCTCACCGAGGAGCAGAAGGCCGCCTTCCGCGCCGAGGGCCGCAAGCCTGCGCTACGTATCAAGATGCCTGATGAAGACATCGCCTTTGACGATCTGATTCGTGGCACCATCGAGTTCAAGGCCGGCTCCGTGCCGGACTACGTGATCGTGCGCCCGAACGGCGACCCACTGTACACGCTGACCAACCCGGTCGACGACGCGATGATGGAAGTCAACGTCGTGCTGCGCGGCGAGGACCTCCTGAGCTCCACCCCGCGCCAGATCGTGCTTTACCGTTACCTTATGGAACTCGGCATCGCCAAGGAGATGCCGCTGTTCGGCCACATGCCGTACGTGATGGGCCAGGGCAACAAGAAGCTCTCCAAGCGCGACCCGGAGTCCAACCTGTTCAACCACCGCGACAACGGTTTCATCCGCGAGGGTCTGCTCAACTACTTGGCTCTGCTCGGCTGGTCCATCGCCCCCGACCGTGACGTGTTCTCCATGGACGAGATGATCGCCAAGTTCGACGTGCGCGACGTGAAGGCCAACCCGGCCCGCTTCGACATCGACAAGGCCATCTCCATCAACGCCGAGCACATCCGCATGCTTGAGCCGCAGGACTTCCTCAACCGTTCCGTGCCGTACCTGCACCGCGACGGTGTGGTCTCGGCCGACAATTGGGATGCGCTGACCGACCGCGAGAAGGCCGTCCTGACCGCCTCCGCTCCGCTGATCCAGCCGCGCGTGCGCCTGCTGGGCGAGGTCGCCGGCATGGTCGGCTCCCTGCTGTCCACCGAGGAGTACCTGGAGCCTGCGGACGATGCCAGGAAGCAGCTCAAGGACTCCGCCGCCGACGTGCTCGATGCCGCCGTCGCCGCGCTTGAGGGCGTGGACGAGGCCGATTGGAAGACCGACAACCTGCACGAGACCCTGAACAAGGCACTCGTGGAGGATGGCGGGTACAAGCCGCGTCTCGCCTTCGGCCCGGTTCGCGTGGCCATATCCGGCCGTCGCGTCTCCCCGCCGCTGTTCGAGTCGATGGAGATCGTCGGCAAGCCGCTCACCATCGCTCGACTGAAGGGCCTGCGCGAGCACCTGTGATGTAACGCAGCGCTTGTGCGCATGCGGAATCCGGCGGACGGCTGTCGCAAGACGCCGCCCGCCGTCTGCTATCTGCGGAGTTTGCGCCTCCGCTGGCGGGCTGAGCCGTGAAGCGAACGGAGGTGTCGTTCGTAATCGAAGGCGAGCCGACATACGAGTAGACAATACTGCCCCCGCAGGGGTGTCACGAAGCGACTGGGGGAGTCTCCGCCGATCAGGCGGGCAGAACTCCTCCGCTGATTTACCGCCCCAAATAACGCTCCGCCGTAACATACCTCCCGTTCTTACCCGTGAAGTTTTCTGTTCCTCGATACACGACGATTCTGCGATCGACCGGCACGCCCAGTTCTTCCCCGACGGTGGCGAGATGCCTGAAGAAATCTGGTCGCGGAGTCATTCTCGATTTGATCTCTATGAGGGTGGGGTTACGGCGCTGCGTAGCGTCTACGAGGTCGATTTCGCCCTGGCTGGTATCGCGGTAGAAGTACAGCTCGCCGTCTTTGTTCTTGTTGAGGTATCGCTTCACGGTTTGCGAAATGATGAGATTCTCGAACACATCACCGCGCTTGGGGTCGTTCAGCAGCTCTTCCGCAGAATGAATCCCGAGAAGATAGTTGAGCAGGCCATTGTCGTGGAAATAGATGTCGTTCGGCGTTGACGCGTCATAGAGGTGAGGATAGCCGCCGCGGAACATGAATTCGTCCGCGGTGAGGTCGGGTTCCGGCTGAATCGCCTCCTCATACGAGAGGGGCGGCAGTTGAAGCATGCCCACGCGCCCCGCCAGAGATTGGCCTAATGCGCTTCTCCATGAGGAAGTTTTGCGAGCCGGACAGCACGTATTGCCCCATGCCGCCTCGTTCATCGGCCGCGACCTGGATCTGCGAGAACAGTCCCGGAGCATGTTGCGCCTCGTCGATGATGAGTTTCGCGCCGTGTGATCGAATGAACCCGACCGGATCATCGATGGCGCTGATGCGGGTGGTTTCGTCTTCAAGATTGACGTATTCGTAATCGGGCAGCATGTTTTTGATGAGCGTGGATTTGCCGCTTTGACGTGGCCCTGTCACTGAGACGACCGGGAACCATGACAGCATCGGGGTAAGCTCTTGCGCGATGGTCCGTGGTATCATCAGTGTCTCATTTGCAATTTCATCAATACAGTGTCCGATAATTCATCAATAGGATTCATGCAAATTCATCAGTAGGATTCGTGATAATCCGTCAGTGCATGTCTTATATCGTTGCAATATAAGGTTTTTTTGACAGTCTTTGTGGCTCAATTGACGATGGTAGTGCGGTAATGGCGCATTCGTGAGAATCTCGACCATGTCATGCGGCCCGCGGCACGATTGACGTGAGCCGTTTCGCCATCCTCGATGATGGTCGGTGGAGATGCAGCCTAACGTATCTGCATCGTGCCGTCTCGTTCGATGTTACCGCATAACGCTTTTGTTGACTGGATTGGTTGGGATATTTTTGGAGTCTATCGGATTTCGTCGGTGGTCAAGAGCCTGTCCCAAAACCGTTGGAAATCCTAGCGACACGCCGTGAGTTGCGGTGGGCTGGATATTGCCGTATAGTTTTCATCTGTTGCGCGGCACGCCGCACAGCGGATAACTCAAGCCCCCATCGTCTAGCGGTCTAGGACTACGCCCTCTCACGGCGCCAACACCGGTTCAAATCC
>OJUG01004634.1_pt1 | contig 10866 bp, 10 predicted proteins | sample 1599841 | NCBI WGS metagenome assembly OJUG01 (sample SAMN04168659, study PRJEB22393) | human gut metagenome | biome: human gut microbiome; feature: stool | host: Homo sapiens | collected 2014-05-12 | reverse complement strand
GACCACCGAGATCTACACTCTTTCCCTACACGACGCTCTTCCGATCTCAATTTTACTATTTACAAGACGGACTTTATTATATAATATGTCTTTCTATTTTGCAATGTTATTTTCCCCCATTGCGTTGTTTAATGCTTCCTGTTCTTCACCAGATAAAACAATCACTGAATTTCCATCAATGATTTCTTTAATATAAGTATAACAGCCCTCTCTTGTGTGCATCGCATTAATGATAAATCCATTATTTTTCACATCAAGCATTGCCAGAGAAAAACTCAGCTTGCCACCCATCTCATTAAATGCATCATATTTTACAAGTCCCATTTTCTGATATGTTCTCTGCATGTTCTGGAATAAGGTTTTTATATTTTTTTCGTTTGCGGAATTTGCGTTTATCAGATCATCTACCTGATTTAACCTTTTAATAAGTGTATCCTCTAAGTTTTTTGCATTTTTTCCTTTCATAAAAATCTTATAGCTCTTTTTCAATTTACTCATTTGAACTACATTTATAATCATTAAAATAATAAGTATTAAAACAAGTGCTGCTAGTCCAATGATAATATAATCTGAATCAAATCCTAAATACTGTGAAATCATTTTTTCTCCTTCTGCTGTTTCATATAACGAACTTATTTTTATTGAATCGATTTTTATAAAAATACTCTATTATTTTTCTATAGTTCTGAATAAATCCATAATGCGATCCAGTTCATCCATGGAATAATATTCGATTTCAATTCGGCCTTTATTTTTGTCTTTATTATGTATACTTACCTTGGTTCCCATAACAGATTTCATTCTGTCTTCCAGATTTTGGTAGATCAGTGTGAGAGCTTCATCCGGTTTCTTTTCTTCTTTCTTCTCTCCCGCTGCTTCCCGCTGCATCCGCTTTACCAGTTTTTCTGTTTCACGGACACTTAACTTTTTGTCCAGAACTTCTTTTGCTGCTTTTAACTGCAGTCCCTTGTCCTCCAGTGAAAGGAAAGCCCTTGCATGTCCACTGGTGATCACACCCTGGATCAGCATATTCTGGATCTGCTCATCCAGTTTTAAAAGGCGCATGGTATTGGTAATAGCAACACGGCTCTTTGCCACACGGGCAGCGATCTCTTCCTGTGTAAGATCAAACTCCCTGATCAGCTGCTGATAAGCCAAAGCTTCTTCGATCGGATTTAAGTCTGCCCTCTGTACATTTTCGATCAGAGAGATCTCCATTGCTTCCTGTCTGCTGTATTCTTTTAATACTGCAGGAACTTCTTTTAATCCAGCTGCTTTTGCAGCGCGCCATCTGCGCTCCCCTGCAATGATCTCATAAAAGCTGCCTGACTTCTGTACCAGAAGAGGCTGAAGAACTCCATACTGTTTAATAGACCCCGCCAGCTCATTGATCTGTTCTTCGTCAAATGTTTTCCTCGGCTGTTCCTTATTCGGCTGGATCAGATCCAGTTTGAGCATAAGGATGCGTCCTTTTTCATCGATCTCCTCTGCAGCAGCTGCCCTTTTCGCTTTTGCTTTTTCAAGCTCTTCTTTGCTCTCTTTTACAACATCTTCACCGAAAATCGCCCCCAGGCCTTTTCCTAATCCCTTCTTTGCCATTATAACTCTTCTCCTCTGCTTATCACTTCCGCTGCCAGCATCCGATAACTTTCCGCACCTGTTGAACGGGTGTCATAAAGATTAATGGACTTACCGTGACTTGGTGCTTCTGCAAGTCTTACATTTCTTGGAATAATAGTTTTATAAATGGTCTGATTTAAATTGCTCTTTACGCTCTCCACAACCTGCAAAGATAAATTGGTGCGGGCATCATACATGGTAAATACAACCCCTTCCAGTTCCAGCTGTGGATTTAATTTTTTTCTTACCAGTTCTACTGTCTTTAATACCTGATTTAATCCTTCCAGAGCATAATACTCACACTGGATCGGTACCAGTACCGTATCTGCTGCTGTCAATGCATTAATTGTCAGGATATTCAAAGATGGCGGACAATCGATCAGAATAAAATCATAATCATCTCTTACCTGATCCAGATAACGTTTTAAAAGTGTTTCTTTATTTTCTATTTCCTGAAACTCGATTTCTGCTCCTGCCAGGTTCATATCAGAAGGAAGTACATCCAGATTATCCTGTACATTCTTTACCAGACATTCGTCCAGTCCGGCCTCCTCCGCCATCAGATCATATACTGTATGTTCGTGTTCTTCTATTTCTACTCCCAGTCCGCTGCTGGCGTTTCCCTGGGGGTCAAAGTCTACCAGCATTACATGCTGTCCTGCCTCTGCCAGACAAGCTGATAAATTGATTGCTGTTGTAGTTTTTCCTACTCCGCCTTTCTGGTTGGCAATTGTAATAATTCGTCCCATATTTTTTACATCCTTTCTCAGAAAAACATTCATTTTCTGACCGTCAAAAACGATTATAGCACAACTTTATAGTTATAGCAAAAAGTTTCACGTGAAACATATAAATAGTTTCACAACTTTCCATCAACTTTTCTTAAATCTTTTGTCCGTTGTAATAGCGTACCCATTGTATTATAATACTGTTTAGATACCACATTACTTCATCACTATTATAATAAGGAAGAAAGAGATTATCTAAATGAAAACAAGAAATAAATTACTGACCTTACTTATCCTTTCTGCTGGCGCTGCTACTACTACTGCGCTGATCAATAAAGCAGTTAAACTTTCTGCTGTATCAAAGCACATTTTAGAGAGCCGCGTCTCTCTCTGTTATCGCTGGCGTCTGGGCAATATCCATTATACAAAGATCGGCGAAGGGAAACCTGTCCTTCTTGTACACGACCTTTCACCTGCATCCTGCAGTTATGAATGGCATTCCGTCCGCAGAGAACTTGCAAAGAACCATACTGTATACACCATTGACCTGTTAGGTTTCGGACGTTCCGAAAAGCCCAACCTCACTTACACCAACTATCTGTATGTGCAGCTGCTCTCCGATTTCATCAAATCAGAGATTGGTCACCGCACAGACATTGTAGCTACCGGTGCTGCTGCTTCTCTGGCAGTTATGGCATGTGGAAATTCTCCGGAATTATTTGACCGTCTGATCCTGGTCAACCCGGAGTCCCTGCTCTCCTGCAGTATGGTACCTGGAAAGAACGCGAAACTTTACAAGTTCATTCTGGATCTGCCGATCGTAGGCACCCTGATCTACCACATTGCAAGCAGCCGTCAGAATATTGCAGATGAATTTAAAAATCACTATTTCTCTAATCCGTACTCTGTCACTGCCCGGGATATTGACGCTTACTACGAAGCAGCACATTTAGGCGACTCTCCTAAATCTGTATATGCCAGTGTCAAATGTAACTACACCAAGTGCAACATCATCAATGCTTTAAAGAAGATCGATAACAGCATCTATCTTTTAGGCGGCGATCATCTGACCGGAATGGAGAAAATCCTGGAAGAATATAAAAATTACAATCCAGCGATTGAGTCCATTATGATCCCGGATACCAAACATTTACCTCAGTTAGAAGCACCTGCTGCGTTTCACGAAATGTGTGAAACATTTTTAGAATAACACCTGTTTTGAAAAATGTTTCACGTGAAACATCCACTATTTAATTTTCAAATTACAGGTTCATAGGTTTGTTTCACAGCAGCCATAATAATGTTTCACGTGAAACATTTTATGGCTGTTCTTTTTTACTGTTACAAGATCACTACATCAACCCGTTTAGGAGGTACCACTTATGCTTCGTATTGGCTGTCACTTATCATCTTCCAAAGGTTACTGTGCTATGGCAAAAGATGCCCTGAAAATCCACGCAAACACCTTTCAATATTTTTCCCGCAATCCCAGAGGAGGTAATGCAAAGGCGCTGGACCAGGAAGACATTGCCCGTTTTCTGGTGGAAACAGATAAAAATGATATCCATCCATTTTTAGCCCATGCCCCTTATACATTAAACGGCTGTTCTGCAGACCCGGCTCTCCGCGATTTTGCCAGACGCACGATGGCCGATGACCTGGCACGTTTGGAATTTACCCCTGGAAATCTTTACAATTTTCATCCCGGAAGCCATGTAAGACAGGGCGCAGATGTAGGCATTTCTTATATTGCCGATATGTTAAATGAGATTTTAAAGCCCGATCAGACTACTACTGTCCTATTGGAAACCATGTCCGGCAAAGGCAGCGAAGTAGGGAGAACCTTTGAAGAATTAAAAGCAATTATTGATAAAGTGGGGTTAAACAGCCAACTTGGAGTATGTTTAGATACCTGCCATGTATGGGATGCAGGCTATGATATTGCAGATCACTTAGATGAAGTAATTTCAGAATTTGACCGGATCATCGGTCTTGATCGTTTAAAAGCCATTCACTTAAATGACAGTTTAAATCCTCTTGGAGCCCATAAAGACCGCCACGCCAGACTGGGAGAAGGTCATATTGGATTGACCTCTTTAAAGAGACTGATCAATCACCCGGCGCTGGCTCATCTTCCCTTCTATCTGGAAACGCCTAATGATCTGGCTGGATATGCAAAAGAAATTGATATGATGCGGGAAGCATGGAAATATTAGTAAGTCAAAAAATATCCTTCGCCAAAGTCCCTGGTAATTATTTTCCAGGCTTTGGCGAATTATTTTAGACTGTTATACCCCTGTTACTTTATAAGGGATCATTACTCTTTTTCCCCGGATCCGGTCATTTTCTTCTGTATCAAACGCCTCTAAAAGCAGCTTTACTGCTTCTTTTCCCTGTTTCCGTCCATCTCTTTCTACGGAAAGCATTTCATCCTCTAAGAGTTTTGCCGTCTTTTCAGCATCCATTCCCATAAAAAGGATCTTTTCTGTTCCCTGTTTTTTCCCTTTAAAAAGCTCCTTAAAGCACTGTCCAACTGCTGTTTCATTTAAAGCAAAAAGAGCATCCGGAAGTTTCTTTCCCTGCAATACCCGGTTTATATCTTCTACTTCCCGCAGGATCAGTTCTTCCGGCAGGGCAATTCCATTATCTTCTAACGCCTGCACACAACCTCTGTACCGCTCCTCTGTAGCTGCATCATTTTCCATCTGTCCTACTGCAATCCCAATCCTTTTGCAGCCTTTTTCGATCAGTCTGCAGATGCCCTCATAAGCGCCACGGAATTCGTCTGCAAAAACGCCATCCATTCCTGCATTTTTTACGTCTTTTTCAGTCAGTACAACCGCTGTTCCGTTGGCTTCTAATTCCTGTAAAATGCTTCTCAACTCTTTATTTTCACTGCGCACAGGCACTAAAACAAGGCCTTTCATATGCTGATTTTTTACTTCTTCCAGCCACTTTTTTTCTGTTTTCAGGTCATTTTCGCTGTCCATAAAAACAAGACTGTAGCCATGTTTTGCTGTTTCTTTTGCCGCACCTTCTAATATCTTTCCATACTGCTTCTCTCCCACTCCCGGGATAATCATACCGATCGTAAAACTGTCTTTACTGCTCAGACTCCTGGCAATCATATTTGGCGTATAGTTGTATTCTTTAATGATCCCCATTACTTTCTTGCGGGTATCTTCCTTTACATATCCAGAGTCGTTTAGAACTCTGGATATAGTAGCGCAGGAAACTCCCGCAAGCTTTGCCATTTCTTTGATATTCATAACTTGCATTCTGCCTTTTTCTTAATGTATCGTTTTATTTTATTATTGCTTTTATTATCACTGCATTTGATTGTCTCAGATGTTTCTGACCGCAATGGCAATGAAAATAGTCTGATTTTTAATGCGTATTTGATATAATAATCTGATAAATATGTGTTTTTCATCTGCATGTAACCGATTTCATGCTCATTTTGTTCCCAGTGGCTCTTTTCCTGGAAGTCCCGCTTTTCTTGGATATTTTGCTGAAATCGGTTTCATTTTCTTAATTTTGATCAGACTTCTGGATCCTTCGCCTCCCGGAAGCTCAAATCCAGTCACATTTTCGATCTCTCCGCCTAATATTGCCACTGCCTTCTTTGCCTGAGCCAGTTCTTCTTCAATATCTCCTGATTTATAAGGAACAAAATATCCCCCCACCTTTACAAATGGCATACAATATTCTGATAAAGAGGACAGATTAGCCACTGCACGGGATACGCACAGATCAAATTTCTCTCTGAGATCCTTATTTCTGCCTCCATCCTCTGCTCTTGCATGGACGCAGGTGACATTTTCAAGATCAAGGCGCTCACAGACTTCCTCTAAAAAGCGGACTCTCTTATTTAAAGAGTCTAATAAAGTGACCTTCAAATGAGGAAAAGTAATCTTTAATGGGATGCCAGGAAATCCTGCTCCTGTTCCCACATCAATCAACGAAACCGTTTTCTCAATGTCAGAAAACCCTTTTACAAGACACAGACTGTCGCAAAAATGCTTTGTGATTACTGCATCTTCTTCTGTAATGGCCGTCAGGTTCATTACTTTATTCTTTTCTACCAGAAATTGGAAGTAATCGTAAAACTGCTCCAGCTGCTTTTCGCTTAGCTGGATGCCCAAAAGTTTTACTCCCTCTTCCATTTTCCGGACAAACTGTTCTGTCATAAATTTTTAACCTCTCATACCAGCATGTACCCGCGAGAACTCTCGCGGGTGCATATTTTTTCCTTAAGCTTCGCTCTTGCTTCTCTCCAGATATACCATTAATACAGAAATATCCGCCGGTGATACACCGGAAATTCTGGATGCCTGTCCAATGGTAGACGGCTGGATCTTATTTAACTTCTGTACAGCCTCTTTTCGCAGGCTGTTTACCTGGGCATAATCAAAGTTTTCCGGCAGCTTTCTGCCCTCTAACTTCTTAAACTGGGCTACCTGCTGCATCTGGCGCTTGATATAACCTTCGTATTTGATCTCAATATTTACCTGCTCCTGCACATCAAAAGCAAGTTCCGGACGTTTTTCATCTACCTCTGCCAGCTTCTCATAGTCCAGTTCCGGACGCTTGATCAGCTCTGCCAGGGTAGTTCCTGACTTAAGAGGTGTACTCTCATACTTAGCCAGAAGTTCCTGAACCTTTGGAGTACCGCCGATAGTTGCCTTTTCAAGACGCTCGATTTCTGCATCGATCTGTGCTTTCTTCTCAAGAAGATGCTCATATTCTTCATCACTTACAAGGCCAATATTATGTCCGATCTCGCGCAGACGCAGATCTGCATTATCCTGTCTTAAAAGCAGTCTGTACTCTGCTCTGGAGGTCATCATACGGTATGGTTCATGGTTCTCTTTGGTCACCAGATCATCGATGAGAACGCCGATATAAGCCTGGGAACGGTCCAGAACCACCTGCTCTCTGCCAAGGACTTCCATAGAAGCATTTACACCTGCCATAAAGCCCTGTACAGCTGCTTCCTCATAACCGGAGCTTCCGTTAAACTGGCCGCCTGCAAACAAACCATGGATCTTCTTAAACTCTAATGTAGACTTAAGCTGCAAAGAATTGATACAGTCATATTCAATGGCGTAGGCATTTCTTACGATCCGCACATGCTCCAGTCCCGGCACAGTGCGGTACATTGCATACTGTACATCCTCAGGAAGAGAACTGCTCATTCCGCCTAAATACATTTCATTGGTATAAAGTCCTTCCGGCTCCACAAAGACCTGATGACGCTCTTTATCTGGGAATTTTACCACTTTGTCCTCAATAGACGGACAATATCTTGGTCCTGTTCCCTCGATCGCTCCTGAGAACAGAGGAGAACGGCTTAAATTATCACGGATGATCTTATGTGTCTCCTGATTGGTATAAGTCAGCCAGCAGGAAGCCTGCTCTTTCTGAACGCTTTCCGGGTCTGTAGAGAAAGAAAACGGAACCACTCTCTTATCTCCAAACTGCTCCTCCATCTTTGAAAAGTCGATGCTTCTCTTGTCAGCTCTTGCCGGTGTTCCTGTTTTAAAACGGAACATTTCAATTCCGTTTGCGATCAGGGAGTCCGTCAAATGGGTAGCTGCCTGCAGTCCGTTTGGTCCCGTAGGGTTGCTTACGTCCCCGTAGATACATCTTGCACGCAGATAGGTTCCTGTACACAGTACAACTGCTTTCGCGTGATATATGGCCCCTGAGAAGGTCTTAACACCCTTAATCTGGCCGTCCTCGACTATCAGCTCAGAAACCTCTGCCTGACGGATGGTCAGATGCTCTGTATTCTCCATGGTCTTTCGCATCTGACGACTGTATTCCTGCTTATCCGCCTGGGCCCTTAAAGAGTGGACAGCCGGTCCCTTTGACTCATTTAACATCTTAGACTGGATAAAGGTCTTATCAATGTTCTTTCCCATTTCTCCGCCTAATGCATCCAGCTCTCTTACCAGATGTCCCTTGGAGCTTCCACCTACATTAGGATTACAGGGCATCAGGGCAATACTGTCCACACTGACTGTAAATACAATGGTCTCAAGGCCCAGTCTGGCGCAGGCAAGCGCTGCCTCACAGCCGGCATGACCGGCACCTACTACCACAATATCATATGTTTCTTCCAAATATGGCATTTTCTTAATTCCTTCCTGTTTCTATATTCCCCGTGACTACTTTCCCATACAAAACTTGGAAAAGATCTCATTTACCAGATCATCTTCCACTGCTTCTCCTAATATCTTTCCAAGCTGCTCATAAGCATTCATCAGATCAATGGAGTAAAAATCTTCCGGCATGCCGTCTGATACGCTCTGTTTTACCATTTTAAGGCTGTCTAATGTCTGTTCCAGTGCCTCTTTATGGCGAACATTGGTAATGTACACCTGCTCGTTAAAGGATATTTTTCCGTGGTAGAACAGCCTTTTGATCTCTTCTTCCAGAGCTTCAATTCCCTGCTCCTCTTTTGCAGAAATCGGGATCACTGCATGGCCGCAGGCATTTTCTAACTCATCCTTATCTACGGCCAGCTTAAGGTCCGTCTTATTTAACAGGACAATGGCTCTGCGCCCCCTGATAAACTCCATGATCTCCTTATCATTTTCATCTAACGCCCTGGAGCCATCCACTACATAGATGATCAGATCTGCATCCTCTGCCGCCTTCATGGCACGCTCTACACCGATCTTTTCCACTATATCTTCTGTATCACGGATGCCAGCTGTATCCACCACATTTAAGCTGATGCCCTGAAGGTAAATATGCTCTTCCAGGGTGTCTCTGGTGGTTCCTGCGATCTCCGTGACAATGGCTCTTTCTTCCCCTAAAAGCACATTCATAAGGGAAGATTTTCCTGCATTTGGCTTTCCTAAGATAACAGTCTTAATGCCTTCTGACATGACCCGGCCGTCATCACAGGAGGCTAAAAGCCGCTCCACCTGTTTTACCATAGGCTCCAAAGCTGCCAAAAGGCGCTCTGGATACCCGTCTAATGAAATATGTTCCGGGTCATCTAAAGCAGACTCAATAAAGGCGATCTCATATAAGATTTTTTCGCGAAGTTCCCGTATCTTTCGTGAAACAGAGCCTGCCAGCTGGCTTACGGAACTCTTTAAGGCATATTCATTGGTAGACTGGATCACGTCCGCCACTGCCTCTGCCTGGGCTAAGTCAATACGTCCATTTAAGAAAGCACGTTTTGTAAATTCTCCAGGCTCTGCCGTCCTTGCCCCATTTCGGATCACTGTCTCTAAGATCTTCTTTACAATAAAGACACCGCCGTGGCAGTCGATCTCCACTGTATCTTCCGCTGTATAACTGTTAGGCCCTTTCATGATCATCACCAGAACTTCATCTAAACGTTCTTCCCCGTCATAAATATAACCGTAGTGGATCGTATGTGACTTCACCTGGCTCAGATTCTTTGGCTCTCCCTTTTTATTTCTGTAAATGCGGCTTATTACCTGTAAGGCATCATCACCGCTTATCCTTACGATACCGATACCGGAATTGCTCATTCCCGTCGCTATCGCTGCAATGGTATCTGTTTTCATTCATTTTCCCTCATTTCATTCCCCTATTATACAAAAAAGGCTGTCGCTTATGCAACAGCCTTTCTCATTAATCTCTCAATTAATTTTGTATTACTCCTGTGCGCTTTCACTAACTGTTTCAGTCACAGGCTCTGCCTTTGGTGCAGACTGGTAAGAACCGCCTCTGCGGTTGTTTCCCTTATAGCCATAAGAACGATCAGAACGGCCTCTGCCTGCTCTGTCATATCTTCCTTTTCTCTCAGTAGTAACAGCTTCCTTCTTTAAAGCAATGACTACATGGCGGAAAGGTTCTTCTCCTTCGCTGCGTGTGGTCACATACTTGTCATTCTGGACTGCTGCATGGATGATCCGTCTTTCATAAGGATTCATAGGCTCTAAGGATACAGGACGTCTGGTACGTTTTACCTTGTATGCAATGTTCTTTGCAAGGGTTTCCAGAGTCTCTTTTCTTCTTTCACGGTAATTTTCCGTATCCAGCTTTACCCGTAAATACTCGTCAGTCTTTTTATTGACCACAAGACTTACCAGGTACTGTAAGGAATCCAGGGTCTGTCCCCGCTTTCCAATGAGGATCCCCATTTCGCCGCCAGTAAGATTTACCTCCAGCTCCTTTTCCTCCTCATTGAGCTTCGTCTCCACATCAACGGAAATGCCCATGGCGTCAAAAACGGAATTTAAGAACTCGACTGCTTTATCATCGACGGTTTCTATTTTTTTCGCACGGATGATCGCCGGCCGGGAGCCGAAAAGTCCGCCCAGCACACCTGCGCTTCCCTTTTCAACCACCTCATACTGAAGTCTGTCGCTGCTGACGCCCAGCTGCACCGATGCCTGGGTGATGGCATCTTCCACAGTCTTTGCCGTTACTGTAATCATTTCCATAACAGAATCCCCCTATTTGTTCTTTCCACGCTTTTCATGTGCTTCGTTATACTTCTGGACCATGGCCGCCTTGGCTGCAAGGC
>OJUG01004630.1_pt1 | contig 10874 bp, 8 predicted proteins | sample 1599841 | NCBI WGS metagenome assembly OJUG01 (sample SAMN04168659, study PRJEB22393) | human gut metagenome | biome: human gut microbiome; feature: stool | host: Homo sapiens | collected 2014-05-12 | reverse complement strand
ATGCAAGGAATAATGCGAAGATCAATGATATTACGAATGCGGAATTCTATGTAGGAAAGGCAGAGGAAGTTCTGCCGGAATATTACCGTGAATATCAGGAGAGCCATGGAGGAGAGACTGCCCATGCAGATGTGATTGTTGTGGATCCGCCACGCAAAGGCTGCGAGGAATCATTGCTACAGACCATTGTAGACATGCAGCCAGAAAAAGTTGTATATGTTAGCTGCGACAGCGCCACACTGGCAAGAGATGTTAAGTTCCTAAGAGAAAATGGATATGAACTTAAAAAAATCACGCCAGTTGATCAATTCCCGAACACCGTGCATGTGGAAGTCGTGTGTTGTCTACATCGAGCGAATTCGTAGAAGCCCTTAGATTCAGGCACTTTGCGAGATATATAAGTTTCACACCAACAGGCAAACAGGGCAAGAAAAAGCAGATTAGGAATGGCATCGAAGTGTCAGTAGTATTGCATCTGGTATGAGGAAACACATTCGGATAGAATTAACGTTTTTTATTCAATAGCATAGGGAAAAACCGAAAGGACGCTTGTTTTCAGAACTTCTGGAAGATGAGTGTCCTTTTCTTTTATTCAAAGGCAAAGGAGAAAATAAAAAATGGCAATGAAGAAAGAAATGTGTTCATCAGAGAATCACGAGCCGGGTGCAGATGCTTCGTAAGGCAAATCCCGATATGGAGGAAACAGCCATTCCGGTTGAACTTGTGACCTGTTCCGGCAGCGGACTTGATCAGCATATCTCCCCTCTCAAAAGATGAGCAAAAGATTTCAGACTTCTGCTCATCTTTACACAATCTTAATTTCAAAACAAACTTACTTACGCCCATTTAATACAAATAAAGATAGAATAAAGGAAATATAAAAAAGAAATTAAGATTATGGGGATATAGTTATGCAACAGACAAACAGATCAAGACATCGACATATAACATCATTTCAAGTGATTAGTTTAGGGTTTTTATCCGTGATTCTCTTAGGCAGTCTGCTTTTGATGCTGCCGATTGCTACAAAAAGCGGTCAGTGTACCTCCTTTTTGGATGCTTTGTTTACCGCAACTTCTGCGGTTTGTGTGACGGGACTGGTTATTAATGATACGGCAACCTACTGGTCTTTATTTGGCCAAGGAGTTATTTTACTGCTGATTCAAATCGGAGGTATGGGAATTATTACGATTGCTATTGCGATTTCTGTTGTTTCCGGACGCAAAATTGGGTTGATGCAGCGAAGTACCATGCAAGAGGCAATTTCGGCTCCAACGGTGGGTGGTATTGTGCGGAGAACGCAATTTATTATTCGGACTACTATTCTTATCGAAATCATTGGTGCGGTTCTTTTAGCCCCTGTTTTTTGCAGGGACTTTGGGTTTTGGAAAGGAATATGGTATTCATTGTTCCATTCTATTTCTGCTTTTTGCAATGCAGGATTTGATCTAATCGGTATAAGAACCCCTTTTTCCTCGTTGACCTCTTATTCTGTACAGCCGATTGTAAATCTTGTGATTATGATGCTGATTATTGCAGGAGGTATTGGATTCCTTACCTGGGAGGATATAAAGAATCATAAATGGCATTTCAAAAAATACCGGATGCAAAGCAAGGTGATTTTTATGGTAACAGGAATATTGATATTCTTACCGGCTCTTTACTTTTTTTGCTTTGAGTTTTCAAATGTGCCTCTTACAGAAAGAGTATGGGTTTCCGTGTTTCAATCTGTTACACCGAGAACAGCAGGATTCAATACGGCAGATTTGACTTTGCTCAGTGAAGTTGGGCAAATGCTTATCATTATGCTGATGCTCATCGGTGGCTCGCCCGGTTCCACTGCAGGTGGTATGAAAACGACAACTCTTGCAGTTCTCGTTTCATCGGCATTATCTGTATTTAGAAAAAAGGAACACACTCATTTTTTCGGCAGACAAATTCCGGATGGCACTATCAGAAATGCAGCTACGATTTTTTTGATGTATATCGTTTTATTCCTTTTCGGAGGAATGGTAATTAGCAGAACAGAAGATATTCCACTTATGACCGCTTTGTTTGAGACGGCGTCGGCAATCGGGACGGTAGGGTTATCGTTGGGAATAACTCCTAAGCTGGGGCTTGTTTCCCATATAATCTTGATTTGCCTGATGTTTTTTGGCAGAGTGGGAGGATTGACCTTGATTTTTGCTACCATTTCTGAAAAAAAGCCTAACGGTTCAAAATATCCTCAGGAAAATATCACAGTAGGTTAAAGGAGAATGAAAAATGAAATCAATATTACTTATCGGTCTTGGAAGATTCGGACGGCATATTGCTATAAAATTAGATGAATTGCACCATCAGGTGATGGCGGTAGATAAAGAAGATACCCGAGTTGATGCTGTACTTCCCTTTGTAACCAACGCTCAGATTGGGGATGCGACTAATGAGGATTTTTTAAGTTCGCTTGGTGTTGGAAATTTTGATGTTTGTATTGTGGCTATCGGAGATAACTTTCAGAATTCATTGGAAGTAACGTCCCTTTTGAAGGAACTCGGTGCAAAAATGGTGGTGTCTCGTGCCGCTCGTGATGTTCATGCAAAATTTCTTTTACGAAACGGCGCAGATGAAATTGTTTATCCCGAAAGGCAGCTTGCCGATTGGGTTGCGATTCGTTATAGTGCTGATCATATTTTCGATTACATAGAACTAGATGAAGAACATGCAATCTTTGAAATATCTATACCGGAAGAATGGATAGGAAAAACAATCGGTCAGTTGGATATACGAAAAAAATATAACATCAATATTATGGCGCTGAAAACAAATGATATTATGAATTTGAAAATAAGTTCCGATACGCAGTTGTTAAAGGACAGTACCATGCTTGTTCTTGGGGAGACGAAACATATTCAAAAATGTTTTCATATTTAATTTTTGAAAGAAGTTGGTGATATGAAAGACTTTGTTTTACTTATGGTGGTATTGGTACCATTTATTTATGGTTATTTTCTTATGGAAAAGCTGGATAAATTTCTCGAGGAAAATCAATCCCAAAAACTTATTTCAGATTCTAAGCTCAGGATTGGATTTGAAACACCTGCAATCATAGATTCTATTGCAGATCTATTAGAACAATTTTCAAGCGAATACCCAAACTATGAGCTGAACCTGTTCTACGGTTCTGTAAGTGAAATAATAAATGGGCTGGAAAATAATAAACTTGATTTTGGCTTTATCATAGAAAATTCCAACGATATTTTGAAAGATGAGTATTGTTCCTTATCCCTTCAAATAAAGCAAAGTGTCATTACTCCAGGCTCTATAGACATTGCGGTACATCCCATCAACACGATTGAGAAACCAGCGAGAGTGATATGGCAAAATGACATTAATTGTATGAAGGGTGTATTTGTAGAAAAATTGCATGATTTTTCGAAGCGTTTTCTGTTTTCGGCTACATGCCCGAATGGAAAAAAAGAAGCAAAGGTGGTATAATTTTTTATATATTGTTTTTGTACAGGGAGGTGACCGTATGGGCGAAAGCAGACAAAATCCGGAACAGTTGCCAAAGTCAATCCAAACCGATGAAGAAAACCGGAATAAAGGACATTTGAAAATCTTTTTCGGATATGCAGCTGGTGTGGGTAAAACCTACGCCATGTTAGAAGCAGCTCATATGGAAAAACAGCAGGGAATTGACGTGGTAGCCGGTTATGTAGAACCCCACGCACATCCCAAAACAGCAGCTCTTTTGAATGGCTTAGAAGTTCTTCCTACAAGAGAAGTTTTTTATAATGGTATGATACTGGACGAATTCGACATTGGCATGGCGTTGAAAAGAAAACCACAGCTTATCCTTGTAGATGAACTTGCGCATACGAATGCCGAAGGATGCCGTCATGCAAAACGGTATCAGGACATTAAGGAACTTTTGAATGCAGGGATTGATGTCTATACGACTGTCAATGTTCAGCATATTGAAAGCCTTTGTGATACAGTTGCATCCATTACGGAAATTGTTGTAAGGGAACGCATCCCGGATTCTATTTTTGATAATGCAGATCAGGTTGAATTAATAGATATTGAACCACAGGATTTGATCAACCGTTTGAATACAGGAAATGTATACAGACAGACACAGGAAAAACAGGCAGTAGAAAATTTTTTTACAATAGAAAATTTGACAGCTCTCCGGGAGATTTCACTGCGGCGATGTGCGGACCGGGTGAATATCCTCACAGAAAATACCCGCATAAAAAATCATGGAGATTATCACACAGGCGAACATATTCTTGTATGTCTATCTTCTTCTCCATCCAATGCGAAAATTATCCGTACCGCCGCAAAAATGGCTTCTGCTTTTAAAGGGGAGTTTACGGCTCTATTTGTAGAAACCCCAGATTTTTCGGTGATGAGCGAGGAAAATGTAAAACGCCTGCGTTCAAATATTCGTCTTGCTGAGCAGCTTGGGGCAAAAATAGAAACAGTTTACGGAGAAGATGTTCCGTTTCAGATTGCGGAATTTACTCGTTTGTCCGGTGTGTCAAAGATTGTGATCGGACGTAGTTCTGCTACAAAACGGCATTTGCTCAGCAAACCGACCCTGACAGAAAAATTGATTGATTATGCCCCTAACCTGGATGTGCATATTATTCCGGATACGGTTTCTAATGCGGCAGTGTATCAGTTAAGAGGGGGCAGGAAAAAGAATCATATCGTATTCTCTGTCACTGATACATTAAAATCTACTGCGATTCTGATTTTATCCAGTTTAGTCGGAATGATTTTCCAGAAATTTGGATTTGACGAAGCAAATATCATTACTGTTTTTGTTTTAGGTGTTCTTGTCACCGCTGTCATCACGAAACATCAGATATATAGCCTAATTTTTTCGATTGTAAGTGTTTTGGTCTTTAATTTCCTGTTTACGGAACCTCAATTTACCTTGCAGGCGTATGATCAGGGTTATCCTGTTACCTTTATTATCATGTTGTTGGCGGCATTTTTAACCGGTTCTCTTGCTATACGGATTAAAAACCAAGCAAAACAGGCGGCACAATCTGCTTACCGTACCAAAGTGTTATTTGATACAAACCAGCTATTGCGACAGGCAAAAGATAAAAATGAAATTGTATCTGCAACTTCAAATCAGCTCATTAAACTCTTGAGAAAAGATATCGTTTTTTATTTAGCTGATGGAGAAGTGTTGGATACGCCGCATATTTTTTCTGTAACTGAAGAAAATTTGGAATCGTGTATTTCCGAAAATGAAAAGGCCGTTGCCGGCTGGGTATTGAAAAACAATAAACGTGCCGGAGCTACAACAGGAACGCTTTCCAATGCAAAATGCCTGTACCTTGCTGTTCGCAGCAGCAGTATGGTATATGGAGTTATTGGAATCGTGATGGGGGAAATACCTCTTGATCCATTTGAAAACAGTATTCTACTATCCATTCTCGGAGAATGTGCCCTGGCTTTGGAAAATGAGAAAAATGCCCGTGAGAAACAAGAGGCGGCCATTCTTGCAAAAAATGAACAGTTGCGAGCGAACCTGCTGCGTGCTATTTCACATGATTTGAGGACACCGCTGACATCCATTTCCGGTAATGCCAGCAATCTTTTGTCCAACGGCGATTTCTTTGATAATGATACAAAAAAGCAGCTGTACATGGATATTTATGATGATTCCATGTGGCTGATTAACCTTGTAGAAAACTTGCTGGCTGTAACCCGGATTGAAGAAGGACGGTTGAATCTCCGTATAACGGAAGATTTGATGGATGACGTGATCACAGAAGCGTTACATCATATTAACCGAAAGAGTGAAGAACATCATATTTCCGTTGAAAGCAAAGAAGAATTTCTTCTTGCAAAAATGGATGCAAAGCTTATTGTTCAGGTAATCATCAATATTGTTGATAATGCTATCAAATATACACCTAAAAACTCTCATATTGTTATTCGGACAGAAAAGCGGGGAAAACAAGCAATCGTATCTATATCGGATGACGGAAACGGAATTGCTGACGAAATAAAGCCACGGATATTCGACATGTTCTATAGCGGTGCAAATCAAATTGCAGACAGCCGCCGAAGTTTAGGACTCGGATTATCTTTGTGCAAGTCCATTATTAACGCCCACGGCGGAGAACTTACTGTTTCAGATAATCTACCGCACGGAACAGTATTTACATTTACATTACCGGCAGGGGAGGTCAACGTATATGAATAAGTCACTAATATTAGTTGTAGAAGATGACAAATCTGTCAGAAATTTAATTACAACAACCTTAAAAACGCACGAATACCGATATCTGACGGCACCCGATGGTCAATCGGCAATTTTAGAAACATCTTCACACAATCCTGACATTGTTTTACTTGATTTAGGACTTCCTGATATAGACGGTGTTGAGATTATTAAAAAAATCCGTACTTGGTCAAACATGCCAATTATCGTAATCAGTGCTCGCAGTGAAGATACCGATAAAATTGATGCGTTGGATGCTGGCGCAGATGATTATTTAACAAAGCCATTTTCTGTTGAGGAACTGCTTGCCAGACTACGAGTCACGCAAAGAAGGTTATCGATGATGCAAAAAGTATCCCCTGCCGAAGCGGTTGTTTTTGTAAACGGAAAACTTCGTGTAGATTATGCTGCAGGTTGTGCTTATTTGAATGAAGAAGAGTTGCATTTAACACCTATTGAATATAAGTTGCTTTGCCTGTTGACAAGAAATATAGGAAAAGTTCTGACCCATACTTTCCTTACGCAAAGCATTTGGGGAAGTAGTTGGGATAATGATATTGCTTCCCTTCGTGTGTTTATGGCAACACTTCGTAAAAAAATCGAGAAAGAACCGAACTCTCCACAATATATCCAAACACACATTGGCGTGGGGTATCGGATGCTGAAAGTTGATTGAACTTCACAACACCATAGTTAATGCAACTGAAAAAATGTGTTCATCAGACGGTAACGTGGTTGGGGAAATGCTTTTAAGGATGGAGAGAAGTTAAAGTAAAATAGGGAGAAATTGTTGCAGAAAATCATCGACATTCGATGTCATAAACGTTATAATATATTTAATAATGACGTTCTAAAAATGCTTTTGTCACCCAAAAGCGTTTTACTTAGATGACACGGAGGTATTTCACATGAGCAAAAGGAATTCAGGGGAACAGAAAAGAGAAAACAGCCAACTGAAAATCACATTTTCCGTATTAATTATGGTACTGTCATTTTTAGCAGAATTGTATACCATGATTATTTTAAAGGGAAATCCGATTTACTTAGCAGGATTTGGTCTGGTATTTTTGATTTTTTCTTATGTGCTGATGAACAGCGTAATGCAGCTACAGTATCAGAAGTTAAGAGAAGAAAAAGAAGAGCATGAAGGTCTTTTGAAGTCAGAAAAAGCAAGTTATCTGATCATCAAGAAATCATTTGATGAAGTCTTTCAGAGAATGGATTATATTGAAAAAAATCTCCAGCTTCCGACAGAAGAATTATTAACAGCACAGAAAGCATTTGCAAAGATCAATATTAACAGAAGTAAAGAAAATGCAGATGCACTTATGAATTCTAATGATAAATTGTTAGAAAAGATCATGAGTTTTGAAAGAACACTGCAGAACAATAATGAAAAATTATTAGACGGTCAGAATCAGAATATGGAACAGCGTCTGCAGGAAGTGATTTTAAGACAGCAGGAGTTGAGTTCTTCCATAAAAGAATTAGAATTGAATATGAGAAATGAGATCCTCCAGGCAGTAAACTCCATTACATCTTCCCAGCCACAGGTAATTATGCAGCAGCCGGTACAGCCTGTTATGGAAAATGTGCAGCCAGAAGAACCGATGGAAGAAGAACCGGTCATGGAAGAACCAATCGTAGAAGAGCCATTGATTGAGGAACCGGTCGTAGAAGAACCAATTATAGAAGAACCACTGATGGAAGAACCAATTATAGAGGAGCCATTGATTGAGGAACCGGTCGTAGAAGAACCACTGATGGAAGAACCAATCGTAGAAGAGTCAATCATAGAGGAACCACTGATGGAAGAACCAACCATAGAAGAACCACTGGTTGAGGAACCATTAATAGAGGAGCCGGTAGCAGAAGAACCAGTTATTCAGGTAGAAGAACCGGCAGAGGAAGCTGAAGAAGAGGAAGAAGAAGTGCTGATCCCGGATATGTCAGATCCGAACAAAATGATGACTCCGGATGAAATTGCTGCATTAATCGCAAATTTATAAAAAATCTGTTAAAAAATGTATGGTTTTTTAGCTCAGCTGGAAGAACACTGACTTTTAATTATATATGATATTATGACACCTTGAAAGAGGTGTCATTTTTGTTAGAATTTGTAATTTTTATTCCCTTATGCTAAACTATTAGAAAAAAGGAGTTATGAAAATGACAAATGAACAAGAGCTCTTTGTTCTAATTATTATATTCGCTGTTACTTTCAGATACTTATACAAAAATCGAATCATATATCAAAAAGAACTTATTAAACAAGAAGAACGAGAGAGAAAACAGAGAAAACGAAGATATAAAAAATATCAAAGAAAAATTTTGATTCGTATTTCAGACATAGTCTCTTTCGTGTATAATTAAAGAGACAAAGGGGAGTTGTCAATCAAGTAAGAAACAAGGAGAATGCGTATGGAAAAAAGAAGAAAAGGGATGATGAAACAATGTCTGTCATTTGCTCTTTCGCTAGTGATGGTATTGACAATTGTGACACCAGTAAAAGCAGCACAACAACAATATGTACCGACACAGGAAGATATTGAGATTACAAAAAATATCAAAGACATTCAGACAGCTGGGTACTATTCAGCAGCATTGATGAAGAACGGAGATTTGTGGACTTGGGGATCTATGGCGGCAATGGACAAATATCATGCGATTGATTCAAGTCTGTATACACCAAAAACTCCATCAGTATTTATGACAAATGTAAAAGAATTTGTACTTACAGATACTTATTATGCGGCGATTAAAAATGATGGAACATTATGGATGTGGGGATGTGACACGAACGGTGAATTAGGAATCGGTGATTGTGAACTTAATAATTTTTTCCCAAGACAAGTAAACATACCAAAACGGGTGAAAAAAGTAATTCTATCGAATAAAGGCTGGAATAAAACAGCAGCCATTACAGAGGATGGAGATCTTTACATGTGGGGTGATAATAGTGCCTATGGGCTTGGAATCGGTGAAAATTCTGATAACTCGAAAAGCTATAATACACCACAGAAGGTAAATGGAATTTCAGATGTTTCCGATGTAAGTATATGCGGATCGACAACAACAGCAATAACATCTTCTGGAAAAGTTTATGCGTGGGGAAATATTTACGAATATATGGATCAGATGACACATTATACACCAGAAGAAGTCAAGAATATAGAACATATTTCAGGGCAGATCACAAAAATTCAATTTAGTCAGGCAGGATATACAGTATTAACTGAAAATGGAGATTTATATGCATGGTATTATTCTGATATGGATGAAAATTATGCAGGAAGAAATGATTCAGAAGACAAAACGATACCAAAAATGATTTTATCAAATATAAAATCATATGAAAGCGGAACAACTTCATTTGCAGTTACAAAATCTGGAGAAGTATATAGTTGGGGACTTAATAGCAAAGGTGAAGCTGGTCTTGGAACTTATGGAAATAGTTCTTGGGAAGATTCCTATGTATTAACACCAACCAAAATGAACATTAGCAATGTAAATGAAATTGTAAAAACAGAAAATTTTAAAGGAATTTCAGGAGCGTATGCAGCAATCACAAATGATAAAAAGCTATATATGTGGGGATCAAATTTCTATGGAATCTTTGGAAATGGCAAGGAACCGAACACCGGGGCGTATGATTCAAAGAATTTTTATATGGTTGAAGCCAATCCAGTACAGATTGCAGATCAGGTAAAGAATGCAAGCTATTACTCCTATGAAAGTAGTTTTTATCTGAAAACAGATGGATCACTTTGGGCAAGTGGAAATGCAAGATACGGTGTACTAGGGGAACAAAGAGATGAAGATGTTACACAAAATGAATTTTACAGAAATCCGATTCTCATCACGCTAAAAGGGAAATCCCCATCGCTAACAGTAAAAGATGACAATAACTCAGGAATCACTGATTCAGGAGAACCAGATTCTGGGGATATCGACGATGGAGATCATGGAAGTAACCAGAAACCTGATCAGGGAAACAAAGACAACGCAGGAGACAAACAGCAAGATCAGGTCGGTGGACAGATCAAACCATCCACTTCAGCAACAAAGAAACCTTCTACCACAACAGCAATCACAGTTTCTGGAACAAACATCTTGAAAGTTCAGAATATCAAAGGAAAGAAAGCAAAGATTAGGTGGAAGAAAAACACCAAGGCAGCAGGTTACCAGATTCAATATTCTATGAAGAAGAACTTCAAATCCGGAGTGAAAACAGTTAATATCAAAAAAAATAAAACAGTATCAGCAACGATCAAAAAGTTGAAAAAGAAAAAGACTTACTATGTAAGAATCAGATGTATGAAAAAGTCTGGAATGAAAACAATTTATTCTAAATGGAGTTCAGTGAAAAAAGTAAAAATTAAAAAATAAGCAGATTAAGAAAGCAGAAATATTTTATGAATCAGAGCTATAAATACTTAGATTCTTGAATATTTCTGCTTTTTATTTAATGTTTCTGACCATCCACATCCTGAGAAGCAGATTCCCTCAATACAACTTTTCCTGCTGCCTGACGCCGTCTCGTATCAGACATTGCCGCATAATGTTTTCGAGTCGTATTAACATCAGAGTGTCCAAGAACTTCCGCTACAAGATAAATATCATCGGTCTCCTGATAAAGAGC
>OJUG01004619.1_pt1 | contig 10894 bp, 6 predicted proteins | sample 1599841 | NCBI WGS metagenome assembly OJUG01 (sample SAMN04168659, study PRJEB22393) | human gut metagenome | biome: human gut microbiome; feature: stool | host: Homo sapiens | collected 2014-05-12 | reverse complement strand
GAAGCATGACGGCTTCGTCTCCCCCGTGGGCGACGGCACCGCCATCATGGAGTTCTCCGGCAAGGAGCTGGTGCGCGGCGAGCCCGATGCTTCCTCCTTCCCCTCCGGCGGCCTGCGTGCCACCTGCGAGGCCCGCGGCTACACCGCATGGGACCCCACCAGCTACGCTTTCGTGAAGGATGACGTGCTGTGCATCCCCACCGCTTTCGTCAGCTACACCGGCGAAGCACTGGACAAAAAGACCCCCCTGCTGCGCTCCATGAACGCACTGTCTGGTCAGGCCATCCGCATCCTGAAGCTGTTTGGCAAGGATGTTGATTACGTCTCCACCACCGTCGGCCCCGAGCAGGAGTACTTCCTTGTCAAGAAGGAAGACTACGAGGCACGTCAGGATCTGATCCTTACCGGCCGCACCCTGTTCGGTGCTCCCTCTGCCAAGGGTCAGGAGCTGGAGGAGCATTATTTCGGTGTCATCCGTCCCGAGGTCTCTGCATTTATGAAGGAGCTGGACGAAGAGCTGTGGAAGCTGGGCGTTCCCGCCAAGACCAAGCACAACGAAGTGGCTCCCTGCCAGCATGAGCTGGCCCCCATCTTCGACACCACCAATGTTGCCATTGACCACAACCTGCTGACCATGGAGATGATGAAGAAGATCGCTCCCAAGTACGGTCTGGTCTGCCTGCAGCACGAGAAGCCCTTTGAGGGTGTGAACGGCAGCGGCAAGCACAACAACTGGTCCATGTCCACCACCCACGAGAACCTGCTGGATCCGGGCGACACGCCCATGGAGAACCTGCAGTTCCTGGTATTCCTGGCTGCTGTCATCAAGGCAGTGGACGAGTACGCCGATCTGCTGCGCACCTCCGTTGCCACCCCGGGCAATGATCACCGTCTGGGTGCCAACGAGGCTCCCCCGGCCATCATCTCGATCTTTGTGGGCGAGGAACTGGAAGCTGTCATCGATGCCATTGCATCTGATTCGCCTTATGCCGGCCCCGTCAAGATGAAGATGGATCTGGGCGTGGATGTCCTGCCCAAGTTCAGCAAGGACACCACCGACCGCAACCGCACCTCTCCCTTCGCCTTCACCGGCAACAAGTTCGAGTTCCGTATGCCCGGTTCTGCTGAGAACCTGAGCGATGCCAACACCATCCTGAACACTGCTGTTGCCAAGGAGCTGAAGGGCTACGCCGACGAGCTGGAGGGCGCTGAGGACTTTACCAGCGCTGCCATTGCTCTGATCAAGCGCACCATCCGTGACCACCGCCGTGTCATCTTCAACGGCAACGGCTACACCGCCGAGTGGGAAGAGGAAGCAGCACGCCGCGGCCTGCCCAACAAGAAGAACACGCCCGCCGCTCTGCCCGCACTGATCGACCCGAAGAACATCCAGCTGATGGAGGATTTCGGTGTTCTGACCAAGATCGAGATGGAGAGCCGTTACGAGGTCGAGATGGAGCACTACTCCAAGATCATCAACATCGAGGCTCTGACCATGCTGGAGATGGCACGCAAACAGCTGCTGCCCGCCATCAACGCCTACATGAGCGAGGTTGCCAACACCGCCGCATCCAAGCTGGCCGTCAGCGAGGCCATCAGCGTGCGCAGCGAGACCAAGACCCTCACCCGCCTGTCCACCGATGCCGATGCCATGAGCGATGCCATCGATGCCCTGCAGGCTGCCGTGGATACCGCTGAGGCCATGACCGATGAGAGCGCCAAAGCGGTCTCCTTCCACGATGACGTTCTGCCCAAGATGGATGCTCTGCGCGCCGCTGCTGACGATGCCGAGACCATCTGCGGTGAGGACTACTGGCCTCTGCCCAGCTACAGCAAGATGCTCTACTACGTCTGATCTTTCTGACATAGCTTGATAAGCATCGCTGGGTTGTTGGATCTTTAAGCCATTCCCCTTTTCCTATTTCTTACACCAGCCTAAAGACCTGCTTTGCGCATACGAAGCAGGCCTTTAGGCGTTTTTTAAGAACGCAAGCTGATTTTTCCAGTTTTGCACTGATGTGCCATTCGCCGCACCCTGCGGCTCGGAGGGAACCACTATGAGCTATAATACCCAACAGGACATCCTTGATTTTGTGGAGGACAACAACGTCAAATTCGTCCGCTTTGCCTTCTGCGACATCTTTGGCACCCAGAAAAACATCGCCGTGCTTGCCAGCGACCTGCCCAAGGCCATGGAGGATGGTGTCTGCTTTGACGGCAGTTCCATTGCCGGTTTTATGAAGGTGGAGGAGAGCGATCTTGTGCTCCGGCCCGATCTTTCCACCGTGACCATCCTGCCCTGGCGGCCCACCGAGGGCCGGGTGATGCAGTTCTTCTGTGACGTAGAAAAGCCGGACGGCGCTGCCTTTGGCGGCAACTGCCGCGGCTTCCTGCGCCAGATGAGCCGCAACTTCCGCAAACTGGGGCTGACCTGCAACGTGGGGGCTGAGTGCGAGTTCTACCTGTTTGAGAATGACGACCGGGGCCGCCCCACCCGCATCCCCATCGACTTTGGCGGCTACTTTGATGTAGCCCCGCTGGATGCAGGTGAGAACCTGCGCCGGGATATCTGCCTGACCATGGAGCAGATGGGCATGAGCCCCCAGCACAGCCATCACGAGAGCGGCCACGGCCAGAACGAGATCGACTGCCACTACGCCGGCCCCCTGAAAACAGCCGACCATGTGATGATGTTCAAGCAGATCGTGCGGGCTGTTGCCATGCGCAACGGCATCCACGCCAGCTTCCTGCCCAAGCCCCTGCCGGATCAGGCAGGCAGCGGCCTGCACATCAACCTTTCGCTCTGCATGGACGGCCGCAATCTGTTTGAGGGCGACATTGCCCCGGACAGCATTGCAGGCAGCTTTATGGCGGGTGTTCTGGCCCACAGCCGGGAGCTGACCGTGTTCACCAATCCCCTGCCCAACAGCTACCAGCGCTTTGGCTGTGACGAGGCCCCCCGCTATGTGAGCTGGAGCCGCCAGAACCGCAGTCAGCTGGTGCGCATCCCGCAGGTCAAGGGCAACAACTGCCGCATGGAACTGCGCAGCCCTGACCCTGCCTGCAACCCCTATCTGGCCGTGGGTCTGGTGCTGGCTGCCGGTCTGGACGGCATCGAGCACCGGATGGTGCTGCAGGCCCCCATCAACAAGAACCTGTTCGATCCCGCCGAGGCCGCAGGTCTTGGGCTGGAAAGACTGCCTTCCACGCTGGAGGAGGCCGTGCAGGCCGCGCAGGAGAGCGAATTTCTGCACCGCGTGCTGCCGGAAGAGCTTTCGCATCGGTACTATGAGGAAGAACTGAAGCGCTGTGCCGCCCTGAAAGCTGCCGCCGACCCGGCAGAGTACGAGCGGGTGCACTACTTCAACGCCATCTGAACCGCTTTTGAGGGAAAGTGCGAAGGGGCAATGATTCGGTCCCTTGCCTGGATGTAAGAGAAAGGAGCGATTCAAATGGGACGTGCTCTGATCGTGAGCGCCGGAGCAAGCTCCAACGAGTACATCTCCGCGCGGCTGGCAGAACTGGGATACACCCGCCCTATGATCATCCCCAGTGGTGCCGAGGCTCGGCGCAGGATGCTGGAATCCGATTTTGAGCTGATCGTGGTCAACGCGCCTCTCCCGGACGAGTTCGGCCACGAGCTGTGTTCCTCTGCTGTAGAAAAAACAGACGCAGGCGTGGTGCTGCTGGCCAAGGCAGCCGCCGCCGAGCAGCTGCTGGCCCCCATGAGTGAGCAGGGGGTGCTGCTGCTGAGCAAGCCGTTCTCCAACACGCTGTTCCTGCAGGCCATCCATCTGGCCGCGGCCAGCAACCACCGCCTGCAGCTGCTCCGGCAGGAAAACGCGCGGATGCAGGAAAAGATCGCACAGGTACGGCTGGTCAGCCATGCAAAATGCTGTCTGGTGGAGCGGGAGCAGATGAGCGAAGATGCCGCCCACCGCTACATTGAAAAGCGCGCCATGGACACCCGGCGCAGCCGTGCAGAAATTGCACAGGAAATCCTTGATTCTTACGAGGATTAGGATTATAATCTGGTGTTGTATGTTTTGTTCCGGATGCAGGCGCATCCACACTGGGAAAGAATGATCTCTGAAAGATAAATTAGAGGAGGACTGAACAAATGGCAAAATTCATCTTTGTGACCGGCGGCGTTGTCTCCGGTCTGGGCAAGGGCATCACGGCGGCTTCTCTGGGCCGCCTGCTCAAGTGCCGCGGACTGAAGGTCGCCAGCCAGAAGCTGGACCCTTATGTGAACGTGGACCCGGGTACCATGAGCCCCCTGCAGCACGGTGAGGTGTTCGTGACCGATGACGGCACTGAGACCGACCTTGATCTGGGTCACTATGAGCGCTTCATCGACGAAAATCTGAACAAGTACTCCAACCTGACCACCGGCAAGGTGTACTGGAACGTGCTGAACAAGGAGCGCCAGGGCGCTTATCTGGGTCAGACCGTCCAGATCATCCCCCACATCACCAACGAGATCAAGAATTACATCTACAACATGGCATCCTCTACCGATGCCGATGTGGTCATTACCGAGATCGGCGGCACCACCGGCGATATTGAGAGCCAGCCCTTCCTGGAGGCCATCCGTCAGGTGGGCCTGGAGCAGGGCCGCGACAACTGCTGCTACATCCATGTTGTGCTGGTGCCCTATATTTCCGGCTCCGACGAGTACAAGTCCAAGCCGGCCCAGCACTCCGTCAAGGAGCTGCAGGGCATGGGCGTGAACCCCGATATCATCATCCTGCGTGCTGACGGCAGCGTGGGCGGCGATATCCGCCGCAAAATCAGCACCTTCTGCAATGTCAAGCCTGAGTGCGTCATTGAGAACCTGACCATGCCCAGCCTGTACCAGTGCCCGCTGATGCTCCACACCAACGGCCTGGATGATGTGGTGGTGGAAAAGCTCAAGCTGGACGTGCCCCCCGCCGACCTGACCGAGTGGAAGGGTGTGGTCTCCCGCATTGCCACCCGCAGCAAGACCTGCACCATTGCGCTGGTGGGCAAGTACGTCAAGCTGCACGACGCTTATCTTTCCGTGATGGAGAGCCTGTACCACGCCGGTTTTGAGAACGACAGTCAGGTAGACATCAAGTGGGTGGAGAGCGAGGACCTGATCGATCAGGATGCCTGCAAAGAAGTGTTTGCTGACGTGGACGGCATCATTGTACCCGGCGGCTTTGGTGACCGCGGCATCGAGGGTATGATCCAGGCTGCACAGTATGCCCGTGAGAACCAGATTCCCTACTTTGGCATCTGCCTGGGAATGCAGATCATGGTGATGGAGTTCGCACGCGGCGTGCTGGGCTATGCCGATGCCAATTCCAGCGAGTTCACCCCCGATGGTGCCCACAATGTCATTGCCCTGATGGCCGACCAGCAGGGCAACATCCCCAAGGGCGGCACCATGCGTCTGGGCAAGTACCCCTGCACCGTCAAGCCCGGCACCAAGATGGCCGAGTGCTACGGCGAGGCTGAGATCTGGGAGCGTCACCGTCACCGCTACGAGTTCAACAACGAGTTCCGTCAGGAGATGGAGGATGCCGGACTGGTCATTTCCGGCACCAGCCCTGACGGCCGTCTGGTGGAGACCGTGGAGCTGCCCGGCCGTGACTTCCATCTGGGTGCACAGTTCCACCCCGAGTTCAAGAGCCGCCCCAACCGCGCTCATCCCCTGTTCAAGGGCTTTATCGCCGCCGCACTCAAATTTCGCATCCATGCACAGCGCGGCATGATGCACGTCTGACCTTCTCAGGCGTTTCGTTCCAGTTCTCCTCGTAGGAGAGGCCTGTAAGATCGTAACAAAAAAGCAGCTGCACTCCGTGTTTTTACGGAATGCAGCTGCTTTTGCTTATATTACTTACTTTTTAGCGGCAGCGGCCTTTTTGCGGGCGGCGCGGCTGGTCTTTTTGGCGGCGGGCTTCTTTGCGGGAGCCTTGGCAGCGGGAGCGGCGGCCTTGACAGGCTCTGCCTTCACCTCTTCGGCCTTAATGGGCTCAGCGGGCTTCTCCTCAGCCTTTGCAGGCTCCTCCACGGGCTTTTCCACCACAACGGGCTCTTCCTTGACCTCCGGCTTTGCCTCCTCTGCAGGAGCGCTCTCGACCACAGGTGCAGCCTCTACAATGGGCTCCTCTGCCTTCTTGGCAGGGGCACGCTTTGCACGATCCTTCACCTCGGAAATGGTCCACAGCTGGTCATCGCCTGCGGCCTCCTGCCAGATCTGCAGGATGGCACCATCGTTGGCACCCATGCCCACGGTATCGATGCACTTGCCGCTGGCCCAGGAAGAGCGCAGACGGACGGTACCGGCGGGGGTGGGCTCCACGGTCCACATCTGAGAGGTGCCGCCCACATCCTCCCACAGGTGCAGCCAGGTGCCGTTGGCGGTGCCGGTCATGGTCAGGTCCAGCAGCTTGCCGGATGCGCGGTTGCGGATGCGGTAAACGCCGTCACCCACGCGGATAAAGCTCCACTCCTGCTCAGGCTTATGCTCGTACTTGCCCAGACGGACGGTACCGGCTTCCTTGGTGCCCTCCACGGCCTGAATGACGTTGCCGGTGTGCGCGGCAATGGTGTAAAAGTGATCGGCTTCGATCACGGTCTGTGCAACAGTTTTCATGGTTTGTTCCTCCTATGGATCGCAGCCGCCCGGCTTTGCCTGCGGCTGCCGCTTGTATTTTGTATGCAGCCTGTACAGATGCACAGGCTTTTTTGTTTCCCTTATGGTAAATGATACCACATATCGTGATTTTCTACAAGCAATTCGACCAGCCTTTAGCAAAACAGACAAAAACAGTCAAGCTTTCCGTCCGTTTTTCTCCCGCTCCATGGGCATTTCAGGCACCATTCTGTGCCGGTTCGGCTCTCGACTTTTTGCCGCAGCTGCGTTATACTATGGAACGTGCATCCCGTGCACACATTCAAATTATCCGCCGCTCTGCTGCTGGGCGGCTTTTCTTGACCTATTCCTTATGATAAAAGGAGGTTCTTTCATGTCAGCAGACGAGCTCAACATTCAGCAATACCAAAAAATGACCGAGACACCCATTCCAAAACTGATCCTCGGTCTTGCCGCCCCTACCATTTTAAGTATGCTCATCACCAGCATCTACAACTTGGCCGATACCTTTTTTGTGGGCCAGATCTCCACCAGCGCTTCCGGTGCGGTGGGCATTGTTTCCAGCCTGATGGCCATTATTCAGGCGCTTGGCTTTACACTGGGCCACGGCTCCGGCACCATCATCAGCCGCAGCCTCGGCAGCCGGAACACCGATGCCGCCACCCGCTTTGCTTCCACCAGCTTTTTTACTGCTCTGGCCGCTGGCGTGGTGCTGGCCGTTGTGGGCCTTGCCACTCTGCCCAGCTTCATGATGCTGCTGGGCAGCACCGAGACCATTCTGCCCCACGCCTGCGCTTATGCACGGCCCATCCTCATTGCAGCCCCGCTTATGATCTCCAGCCTTGTGATGAACAACATCCTGCGCTATGAGGGCAAGGCGAACTTTGCCATGATCGGCCTTGTGACCGGCGGCGTGCTGAACATTGTGCTGGACCCCATCTTTATGTTCGGCTTGGGCCTTGGCACCGCCGGTGCAGGCATTGCTACGGCTCTCAGCCAAAGCATCGGCTTCTGCATCCTGCTGTCCATGTTCCTGCGGGGCAAAACCGTCAGTCAGTTCCGTATTGCTGCCGTCACCCGTGAAGCGCGGGAGTTCGGCATGATCCTGGTGGGCGGTGCTCCCAGCTTTGGCCGTCAGGGCCTGCAGAGCATCGGCGGCATGCTGTTGAACATTGCCGCCCGCAGCTATGGCGATGCCGCTGTGGCCGGCATGAGCATCGTTTCCCGCATTTTCATGTTCATCATCTCGGTAGCCATTGGCGTTGGGCAGGGCCTGCAGCCGGTGGCCGCGTTCAACTACGGTGCGCGCAAATTCCGCCGGGTGCGGCAGGCGGCCATCTTCACCATGGGTGCCGCCTTCTGTATGCTGGTGGTTCTGGTCGCTCTGTGCTGGGTGGACAGCGATGCCCTCATCCGCCTGTTCCGCGACGACCCGGATGTTACCGCCGTGGCGCTGCCCGCCTTCCACTATCAGTGCCTTGCCATTCTGCTGCAGCCGGTCATTGTGGTGGCAAACATGACCTTCCAGAGCGTGGGCAAAGCCGGGCGCGCCACCTTTCTGGCCTGTTGCCGTCAGGGCGTGTTCTTCATTCCGCTCATCCTCATTCTGCCCCGCACTTTCGGCCTTGTGGGCGTAGAGATCTGCCAGCCCATTGCGGATGCGCTCACCTTTATTGTTTCCCTGCCGTTCCTGCTGGCCTTTCTCAAGCAGCTGGACCGGATGGACGATGCTGAAAAAGCCAAAGCACAGTCCTGAAAGTCTGTCATAAAACTGTAATCAACAGCCGCGTTTTCCTGCAATGGAATGCGCGGCTGTTTCGTATTATAATTGAACTGGAAAACCTTTCCGGCTTTCTTTTAAACTTTGTTCCTTTCCATACTGTAAGGAGTGATCTTTATGAAGCGTAACGTTTGCCGCATAGGCAGCGCTGCTGTATGCGCTGCCCTGTGCCTTACCCTTGGCTGCAGCTGCAGCGTGCTGCCGCCCGCTTCCGGCAAGCCTGCTGCTCCTGCTTCCTCAGTGCCCACCGATGCACACGGGGATCCGCTTTACGACAGCTCCCGGCTGGACGACGGAAAGCTGCGGATCCTTTACGGTTACGACAATTCCGGCGGTGCCTGCACCGTTCTGTGCGGCAGCAAGGTGCTGTACCAGTCCTTCCGCAGCGAGAACGTGAACCTTCTGCAGGACACCGTGACCGGTGAGACCAACTACTGGTTCCGCACCTGGGCCGACCCGGACACTTATTGCGGACGGCGCAGCGGCCTGTTTGACAAAGACGGCAATGAAGTCATGACCTTTGAGGGGGAGCAGAACGCCTCCATGCAGAACGGTCTGTTGGTGCTGCAGGAAGCCCACGCCGTGAACGGCAGCTACGAAAACGGCTACGACGATTACGGCACCTGTCAGGTGATCGACCTTTCCACCGGTGAACGTCTGCCCGTGCCGGATGGCGCATACCGCTGCATCGTGTGCGGGGACAGGCTGGTGTTCACCTGCTATGCCCGCCCAGCAGACCTTGCCGAGGACGCATGGGACGATGAACCCGCCCTGCACAGCTGGGTCATTATACAGACGAAGGACGGTACACAGACTTACGGCGCAGATGCCACTACTGCCCTGAGCCTTTCCTATGCACCGGACGTTCTGAACGACTGGGTAGAGTTGGACACCTGCCACGCCAGCGGCGAGCCAACGGACGAAACGCTCTATAACCCCGCCACCGGCGAAAGCTTCACCGGCTTCCGACAGGTATGCGGCAGCGGCACCGCCTGCTTCGAGACTAGCGATGGCCGCTACGAGCTGCGGGATCTCGCCACCGTGGACCGCACCCTCATTGGCACCTTCGACGACCAGCCCAGCAGCTATTTCCCGGGCTATGTGGTCACATGGCGCACGAGCGGCGACTTCGGCTATGATCTGCACGACCTTGTTACCGGTGAGGTGACACCGCTGTACGCTTCCAGCGTCATGAGCGACACCATCGCCCTTTACTATGAGGACGGACGGTTGAAGGTGTTCAACACCGAAACCGGCGATTTGATCACTGATACCACCGTGGAGCCAGTGGAGGGCCAGCAAAGCGTGATGATGGATAACAAGGGTGACGGCTACGTCTGGCTGGAGCTGCGGGATAACGATAACTTTGAGACCACCGCCACCCGCGTGTACGGCCCCGAGGGCCTTGTCTCCGACCTGACCCATCTGCAGGACAAGTATTATGCCCTGAACTATCTCATCACCACACCGGAGGGCAGGCCGCTGTACTGTGGCAACGCCAATGCGCCCAGCAGCAACGGCTCAATGTGTGACGTGCTGGATGAAAACGGCAACATTGTGTTCTATGGCCTTGGCAGCTGCTACAGCTACTACGACAACAGCCTGAACCAGCTGCCAGAACACGTGTTCGTTGCAAAACGCGGCTTTTACTACGGCTGGATGGACACGAACGGCAAATGGCTTTACTGCCAAAGCATCTTCTCTTCCATCAACGCCGACGATGAAATGGGCTACTGACCCAATAGGAGGAACGCCTTATGAAAAATGCTAAAATTTCCCGCCGCAGCTTTCTGCTTGGCCTTGCCGCCTGCTCTGCCGCAGGCATTCTCACTGCCTGCAAGGGGGATGACACCCCCGCCAGCAGCGCTTCCACCTCGCCGGAAGCACCCGCTTCTTCCGTGAGCGAGCTTGAACCCATCGGGCTGTTTACCGTGGAAGATTTTCCCAAGCTGGATGGCAGCACTGCCTGCATCCCGCTGATGGCCCAGATGATGGCCGATACCACCGGCATCGATCTGGAAGTAGCCCAGAGCGGCATTTCGGTCAGCACCACGGCCTATGCGTGGGAAAACTTCGGCCTGTACCCGGATGAAGAGTACACTGCCAGGATGCTGGTGGTCTACGAAGCGCCGGACTACGTAAAGGAAGAGCTGAAAGAAGCAAACGCTCAGCTGGAACAGAAACCCATTGGCCGGGACGCACTGGTGTTCATCGTGAACGAGAACAATCCGGTCAAGAGCCTGACCCGGCAGCAGCTGAAGGATATCTATGCCGGTAAGATCACCAACTGGAAGGAAGTGGGCGGCGAGGATCTTGCCATCGTGCCCTTCCAGCGGGGCGAAGACTCCGGCAGCCAGACCCTGTTCCGCAAGCTGCTCATTCAGGGCGGCGAACTGATGGACCCGCCCACCGAGCTGGCTCCCGCTGCCATGGGTGAGCTGGTGGACAGCATCGCCGCCTACAACAACAGCGCCAATGCCATCGGCTTC
>OJUG01004618.1_pt1 | contig 10894 bp, 7 predicted proteins | sample 1599841 | NCBI WGS metagenome assembly OJUG01 (sample SAMN04168659, study PRJEB22393) | human gut metagenome | biome: human gut microbiome; feature: stool | host: Homo sapiens | collected 2014-05-12 | reverse complement strand
TGGTGGTGGTCTTGCCCTTGGTACCGGTCACGCCGATCATGGTCATCTGGCGGGAGGGGTTGCCAAAGAGGTTGCCGCTCATCAGCGCCATGGCATAGCGGCTGCTCTCCACCTTGACCACGGTCACACCGGGCATGGCAGAAAGGTCGATGTCGTGCTGGATGACCAGCACGCTCACGCCCTTGGCGGCGCAATCCGCAGCAAACTCGTGGCTGTCACGCTGGGTGCCCACGATGCAGACAAAGGCAAGGCCCGGGGCCGCCTTCCGGCTGTCGTAGATGATGTCCTGCACTTCGGTATCCAGGCTGCCCTGCACCAGCGTAAAGGGCACGCCTTCCAGTAATTGTTCCAGCTTCATAACATTACACGCTCCTCATTGGGTCGTTTGGGGTTGGTTTGCATCGCCCGCTGCCGGGGTCGTTCCTTCGGCGGGGGTCGGCTGTGCCGTCGGTCCGGCCTCGGGGCCTGCCGGGGCCGCGGCGGTATCCGTTGGTGTTTCGGCAGCGGCATCTGCGGCGGCTTCGCCCTCTGCCGGGGCAGTGCCGTCTGTGGCAGTGCCCTCTGCCGGGGCGGTGTCGTCTGTGGCCGTGCCTTCTGCCGTTTCACCGGTCACACCTTCTTCGGCGGGTGTTTCCTCCACCGGTTCAGGCAAGATGTAGCCGGAGGGCAGCTCCGGTTCGCCCTGTGCAAAGGTGAACTTGCGGGTGCTGGACATGCTGATATGGGTGAAGTCCAGCTTTCCGGTGTCGGTCGCGGCACAGCCCTTGCCGTCCTCATTCAGCAGGACGTGCTTTGCCAGCTTGAGCTTATATTCCAGCTCGTTCAGGGTGCCCAGCCAGACGCTGATGCGGTCCTGATAGAGGAAGGCCATCTCGTCCACATCCGCAAACTCGATGCGGGTCACGTCGGCGCTCATGCCTGCGGCATCCAGCGCAGCCAGCAGGGTGTTCAGGCTTTCCAGCCGCTGGTCCGCCTCCTCCTCAACAGTGCCGGAGGCGCTGCTGTCGGCGGCGCTGTCCGGGGTGCTGTCGGCCTTGGGCTCTGCCGCAAAGGTCAGCTGTTCGCCGGGCTCGGCAGAGACCGGTTCGCCGCCGTACAGAGTGGGCAGACCGGCAGGCTGGGCAGAATCCTTTTCCAGGATCTTCAGGCCGCCCGAGAGGGTCAGCCAGCCGGAGGAGGTCTGCATGGCCCAGGCAGGCTGGGCTTCTGTTACCCGCACCACCACGGTGCCGGGGTAATCCCGCTCCACCCGGATATCCTCCAGCATGGGGAACACTTTTTCCAGCGCGGCGGCCTTGCTGCCGGGATCAAAACTGAAGATATTCTCTTCCAGATGGACATCCAGCGCCTGCAGGATCTGGTCGCTGGTATAGCCGCCGGCCTCCTGCACCACACCGTCCGCTGTCTGCACCTGAATGGAGCTGATCTTGAACAGCATCGTCACGGTGAGGTAGACCCCCGCGCCGATGACGCAGAGCAGCATGACAAGGGCCGTGAGCCGCCGCATGAGCCTGCGCCGCCGGATGGCGGCCCGGGTCAGCTTCCGCTTTTTCCTGCCCTCCCGCCGGACGGGGTCACGCCGGGCGTTCTGCCCCTGCACCGGCCGCATCCGCTGGCCGCTGCGGCTCTGGGCGTTCTGCGGGCGGCTCTGGGCGTTCCGGTTCTGGCCGCTGGCCGGGCGGCGGTTCCGCTGATTGCCCCCGGAGGTGCGCCGCTGGCCGTTCTGCCCGCTGCGGGGGCGCTGTGCGCCGCTCTGGCTGCTCCGCCCGCCGGTGGGAAAGGTGATGCTGTTATCCGGGTAGGCGCCGTAGTTCACCGTACGCTCCGTATACCGGCTGGGGCGGGGCGCATCGGGGTCATAATTGGGGTTCGTGATGGGGTGGCCGCCGGAGGAATATCCTGCGTACCCGCTGTACCCCAGGTCACTGCCAGCACCCGCGCTGCTGCGGCGCTGGGTGCTCTGCCCGCCGCGCCGGTCATCCCGGGCTTGATCGTAGGCCCGGCGGCGCTTGCGGTTCCGGCTGTTCCGGTCATTCTGCGGCATCCGGCTGCACCTCCTTTCCTCTGTTTTTTCCTTTCGTTACGGGGTCTTGACCAGCTTGAGCAGGGCATCCGCAATGCGGTCCAGGCTGTCGTCCACCGACAGGCTCCGGGCATTGCGGCCCATCTCAGCCAGCTTGCCGGGCTGGGCCAGCATCCCGGAAACGGTCTGCACCAGCTTTTCGCCGGTCAGGTCTTTTTCCTCAATGACCACAGCAGCACCGGCCTTCTGCAGCTCCATGGCGTTGTAATACTGGTGGTTCTCGGCCACGTTGGGGCTGGGGATGAGCACAGCGGCACGGCCCACAGCCTCCAGCTCGGCCAGTGTCAGGGCACCGGCGCGGCTGATGACAAGGTCCGCTGCTGCCAGCAGTTCGGGCATATTGTTGATGTATTCCTTCACCACAAGGCTCTCGCCGGGGGCAAAGCCCTTTTTCTTTTCCAGATCCTGAAACAGCTGCACGCCGTACTGACCGGTGGCATGGAGATGGAGGACGGGCTTTTTGTTCTTCTGCTCCCAGGCGCAGAGGTCGGCCACCACCTCGTTCACGCGGCGGGCACCCAGACTGCCGCCGAAGGAGAGGATCACGGTGCGGTCGCCTGCGCCCAGTTCGGCACGGATGGCTTCCCGGTTCTTCGCCTGGGTGAACACCTCAGGCCGGACGGGATTGCCCACCACGATGGTCTTTTCGGGTGCGCCCAGCTTTTCCACGGCGGCGGGCACGGCGGCGAACACGATGTCCACATCCGGGGCCAGCAGCTTGTTGGTCACGCCGGGAAAGGCGTTCTGCTCATGCAGGGCAGTCTTGATGCCCTGTCTGGCGGCGCAGCGCACCACCGGGCCGGACACATAGCCGCCGCAGCCAATGACCAGGTCGGGCTGGATGTCCTTCATCATCTTTTTGGCCTTGGGGCCGGAGAGTGCCAGGTTCCACAGGGTAATGATGTTCCGCTTGATATTGTTCAGACTCAGCTTCCGCTGAAAGCCGGTGATCTCGATGTGATGGAAGGGATAGCCCGCCTGTGTGACCAGACGGTACTCCATGCCCTCCTTCCGGCCCGCAAAATGGATCTCGGCGGTGGGGTCGGCTTTTTTGATGGCTCCCGCAATGGCCAGAGCCGGGTTGATGTGGCCGGCAGTGCCGCCGGCTGCAATGAGTACACGCATCTTGGTTCCTCCTTACTGTTCTGTCTGCGCTCTGCGCGCGGTATCCAGCACAATGGTCTTTGCCTTGCGCTGGCGCTCCCGCTCGGCGTGGGCTTCCTCCCGTTCCAGACGGGCCCGTTCGCCGTTGCGTCCGATATTGACCATAACGCCCATCTCGGCCAGCAGCAGGATCAGGCTGGTACCGCCGGAGGAGAAGAAGGGCAGCGAAATGCCGGTGTTGGGCAGGGTGTTGGTGACAACGGCGATGTTGCAGAACACCTGCCAGGCGATCTGCGCCATGATGCCGATGCCCACCAGCGTGCAGAACCGGTTTTCGGCATGGAAGGCGATCCAGAAGCCCTGCACCAGAAAGAGGACGAACAGCACGATGACGATCACCGCGCCGACGAAGCCCAGTTCCTCGCACACGACACTGAAGATAAAGTCGTTGGTGCTCTCCGGCAGCCAGAGCTGCTTTTCGATGCTGTTGCCAAGGCCCAGCCCCGTGGCACCGCCTGAGCCGATGGCGTACAGGCTCTGCTTGGTCTGGCTGGTCATCCGGTCAAGATCCTGCGTCCAGCCGTCCAGACGGCTCTGCAGGTAGTCGATGGAGTCCACGTGCTTCAGCAAAGTCTCCAGCAGGAACAGCGCGGCACCGGCACAGCCCCAGGTAATGATGCCGCCGCTGCCGCCCAGCAGCAGGATGGTGCCCACGATGGCCGTGGTCAGCAGGATGCCCGACATGTGGGGCTCCAGCACCAGCAGGATCAGGACAGGCACCAGCCACAGGATGGGCCGGATGAGCTCCACCACGATGCTGTGGTGGACCCACTTGCGCAGGGGCACCTCGCCGAATCTGACCTGCGGGGTCCTGGCGGCGATATCTGCCGTGAGCAGGATCATCTCAAACTTTGCCACCTCGGAGGCCTGTAGGGTCAGGCCGCCGAAGCTGATCCACCGGCGGCAGCCGTTGATGGGGCTGCTGAACAGCACCAGCACCAGCAGGATCAGGCAGACAACATAGCCCAGCTTGACCATTCTGCGCAGGAAACGGTGGTCAAAATAGGAGAACAGGAACATCATGCCCAGGCCCAGCACCGTGCAGAGCAGCTGGGATTTGATGTAATGGAAGCTGTCCCCAAAGCGGAGATAGCCCGTGGTATAGCTTGCACTGAACAGCATGACCAGCCCGAACACCATGATGATGGCCAGGGTCGCCATCCAGTTGAGCAGGATGGGCGGCCAGGGGCCGGGGTCCCGCTGAAAGACGGAAAAAGGCTCTGCTTTTTTTCTGCGGAGTGTTGCCAAACTGCACCCCTCCTTAACTGATTTTTGCCAGCTGAACGGTCAGCGCCACGCCCAGCATGGCAATGACACAAAAGGTATAAAAGATCTGTTCCGCGCTCTGGCCCCGCAGCTCCAGCCAGCGGTGGAGCGGTGCCGAGCGGAACAGCTGCCTGCGGCCCCGGCTGGCCTTGCAGACCAGGATCTGCAGAGCCACCATGCCGCCCTCCAGCCAGAAGGGCAGGGCCAGCGGCAGGGTGAGGTCAGGCCAGCCGATGCACAGGGGCACGCACCCCAGCATCCCGGCCAGAAACAGGCTGCCCACGCTGCCCAGCCGCAGCTTTGCGGGCGGGAAGTTCCAGAGCAGGAATGCCATCAGGGAACCGGCCAGCGCGGCGGGCAGAACGCCCAGCGGGAACCAGCCCAGCAGGGTCATCACCCCCATCAGGCCCAGCATGGCCGCAAAGGACGTGCCGCAGACGATGCCGTCCATGCCATCGGCAATGCGGGCGCACTCGGCCAGTGCGACCAGCAGTCCTTCCCACAGCAGCGGGGCGGCAATGCCCAGATCGATATAGCCCACACCCGGCAGGGTGATCCCGGCTGCAAGGCAGCCTTTGGCTCCCAGCAGCACCAGCACCACGGCACCGGCAGCGGCTTCCAGCCCAAGGCGGGTGTACCGCCGCAGGCCCAGCACGGAACGGTTGCGGATGCGGGCCAGATCCTCCAGCAGGCCCACACCGCCAAAGAGCAAAGCTCCCAGCAGCGCTGTGAGCAGCCGGACTGAGAACAGGCTCTCAGCCCCCAGCAGTTCAGGCTGAGCCACACAGGCGGCTGTCCAGCCCACGCCCACAGCAGCCAGCACCCCCACCATCAGGCAGAGCCCGCCCATGGTGGGGGCCTGCGGCGGGCGCTCCGGCTCGGCATCCGGTGCTTCCTGCTTGGGTGATGGTGCCTGCCGGGCCTTGGGCTCATCCCAGCGTCCCTGGAACGCCCGCAGCAGTGGCACCATCAGATTCCCGAGCGCCGCCGTGAGGAAGAACCCCAGCGTTGAGGCGGCGATCAAGGCGAAACGAATCATAGCTCGATGTTACTCCTTGTAAAAGATCTCCAGCACTTTTTCCAGTGCCATGCCGCGGCTGGCCTTGACCAGCAGGGCATCGCCGGGCTGCATTTTGTTCAGCAGGGCCTCGGCGGCCTGAGCGTAGGTGTCGGCATGGAGGGTGGGCAGCCCCTTGGCGGCAGCCACCACGGCAATGCGCTTGGCCTGCTCGCCATAGGTGACGAGGTAGTCCACCTTGTTCTCCACGGCCTGACGGCCCACCTCCTCGTGGGCGGCGCGGCTGATATCGCCCAGCTCCAGCATATCGCCCAGCAGGGCAAAGCGGCGCTTGCAGGGATACTCCCTGAACATGGCCAGCGCGGCCTTCATGCTGTCGGGGTTGGCATTATAGCAATCCTCAATGACATCCACGCCTCTGACGTGCACCACCTTCTGGCGCATCCCGGTCTGCTCAAAGTCGGCCAGACCGGCAATGACCCGGCGGGCATTCAGCCCCAGACGGGTGGCGGCGCAGTAGGCAGCCAGTGCGTTGGCCACATTATGCCGGCCCATGGCGGGGATCTTTACGAGGAAAGTCCCCTCCTCGTGATCCTCCAGCACAAAGCTCATGCCCTTTTCATCCTGCTGGATGGATAGGGCACAGACATCAGCGTTCTCATCGCCCAGGCTGAACCAGACCGGGCGGACATGGTCGGGCAGAACGGCCTTGCGCAGGAAGGGGTCGTCCCCGTTCAGCACCAGCGGAGCACCCTCCGGCAGACCGGCGCAGATCTCCAGCTTTGCCTTGCAGATGTTCTCCTGACTGCCCAGGTTGCCGATGTGGGACACACCGATGCAGGTGATGATGCCTACATCCGGGCGGGCGCACTTGCTCAGGCGCTCGATCTCCCCGGCGTGGCTCATTCCCATCTCCACCACGGCGTACTGGGTCTCTTTGCCGATGCGGAACATGGTGCGGGGCAGGCCCAGCTCATTGTTCTGGTTGCCCTCGGTCTTGATGGTACTGCCAAAGCCTGCAATGGCGGCGTAGGTCATCTGCTTGGTGGTGGTCTTGCCCACGCTGCCGGTCACGCCCACCACTTTGGGGTGGAACTGGCTGCGATAATTGGCACCCAGCACCATCATGGCGTGGTAGCTGTCCGGGCAGATCACGCTCTTCTCCTCCGGCACGCCTTCCACGGGGTGGTTCAGCACCACGCAGAGCGCGCCGTTTTTCAGCGCCTTGGCGGCAAAATCATGGCCGTCGAATTTTTCGCCCGGGAACGCCACAAAGATGCACCCGGGGCAGACCTCACGGCTGTCGGTGGTCACCCGCGTGACCGGGGTCTCGCACTGGGCCAGCGCGTTGACGGCCAGGCCCTCCAACAGGATATTTGCTGCAATTGCTTCCATACTCTCATTCCCCTTTATCCACAGATCAGATGTACGATGGTTCCCTGCTGGACGCTGGAGCCGGGTGCCTCACTCTGGCTCTGGACCGTGCCGGAGCCTTCGACTGTGCAGTTGAGCCCTGCGGCGTTCAGCATCTGCCGGGCAAAGTCCGCGCTCTTGCCGGTCACGTCCGGCACCTCGGCGTGCTTGCCCTCATAGGTATCGGTATACAGATAAACGGTGGTGCCGTAGGGCACCTCTGCCCCCGCGCGGGGGTACTGGTAGGTAACAAGGGCGGCTGTCTGGTCGGATTCGCTCTCGGCCAGGTGATGCTTCAAGCCCTTGATGTTCAGCTGCACCTGCGCGTTGCTCCACTCCTTGCCAGTCAGGTTGGGCACCTTGACAGTGGTGCCGCTGCGGTCCACGCCGTCGGTGGCGATGCCCAGATAGGGCGCGATCTCGCTGATGATGTTGCCCACCACCGGAGCCGCCAGAATGGAGGAATAGTCGGTGCGGGCATTGTTGGGGTCGTCCAGCATGACATAGACCAGGATCTCCGGGTCGTTGGCGGGCAGGACAGCCGCAAAGGATGCCACCTTCTTGTAGTCGCCATCGGCGCGGCGGTCCATGTTCAGCTGCTCGGAGGTGCCGGATTTGCCGCCGATACGGTAGCCTGCAACGTAGGCGTTGCCGCCGCCGCCCTGGGTGCCGTCGCCCACCTCAAACTCCATGATCTGGCGGATTGTCTCGCTGGCGCTCTCGCTGATGACCTGACGGCGGATGTTGGTGCCGATCTCCTGCACCACATTGCCGTTCTGGTCCGTGATCTTATCCACCACATGGGGGGTGACCAGATAGCCGCCGTTGACTGCCGCCGAGACGGCAGTGCACACCTGCAGCGGGGTCACGGCCATGGCCTGACCGAAAGCGGAGGAGGCCAGCTCCACCTCGCCCAGACGGCTCTTGCTGTAATACTGCATGAAGCTGGTCTCATTGGGCAGATCCACGCCGGTGCGCTCGGTAAAGCCAAAGGCATCAAAGTAATCATAGAACAGGCTGGAACCCACGCGCTGACCCAGCTGGACAAGGTAGATGTTGCAGCTGTTGCGCAGGGCCTCGGCCAGATTCTGGGCCCCGTGCGACTTTCTGCCGGCGCAGTGGTAGGTCTGCTTTGCCACGCTGTAAGCACCGGAGCAGTTCAGGGTGGTGTAATAGGTCGCCTTGCCGCTGTCCACACCCATGGCGGCGGTGATGACCTTGAACACACTTCCGGGGTAGTACAGCTCGGTGATGGTCTTGTTCTTCCACTGGATATCACGGTAATAGCCCGAGTAATCGCCTCCCGGGTCCAGAATCTTATTGCCCCGCTCATCGGTGATGTAGTTGCCATTCTCATCTTTTTGATAGATGCCGTAGAGCTCCGGCTCCGCGTGGACCAGTTCATCCAGATAAGTCAGGTTCTGGCTGTAATCCAGCGGGTCATTGGGGTCAAAATCCGGCTTGGAGGCCATGGCCAGAATGGCACCCGTCTTGACGTTCATCACGATGGCGGCGCCACGGTTCTCGACATTGTTGGCTTTGATGGCCTCGTTCAGATACCGCTCCACCACTTCCTGGATATTGACATCCAGCGAGAGGACGAGGTTGGAGCCGTCCTTGGCTTCGTAAGTGGTGGCGTTCTCGTCGGCAATGGCGTTGCCATAGGCATTGCGGAGAGTGATGGTGCGGCCATTCACACCGGCCAGCGTGGATTCATAGGATTTTTCGAGGCCATAAGTACCGTAGCCGTCGGCATCGCAGAAGCCCAGCACCGAGGCCGCAAAGGCACCATAGGGGTAATCCCGCTGGAAGCTCTTGGTGGAGGAGACAGAGACGCGGCCCTTGCGGATGCCTTTTTCGGCGTTGGCTTTTTTGTGGGCCTTGTTGTACTCCGAGACATATTTTTCAATGGAGAGCTTGACGGCGTTGTTGACCTTGGTGGCCAGCACCTGATAGGACGAATCGTTTTGGGAGAGGGCGTCGTACACCGTCTGATACTGGGTCTTGTAGGCTTCAGAAGAAGGATCCACGCTGTCCAGCGCCGCGCCATCGCCCGAGAGGAGCCGCAGGGTGATCTGGGTGCTCACCTCATTGAGGGCAGCGGGGTCGATGGTCTTGGTCACCGCCTTGGTGTCGTCGTCCGTCTGGCTGGTGAAGAGAGCGCTGCTGTAGCTGGGGTCGGCCCAGATGGTCCATACCACGCTGGTGGATGCCAGCGTGATGCCCGAGGTATCGTAGATCTCGCCGCGGGTCGCCTGAATCGTGCTGTCCAGCAGCTGCTGCTGGGCGGCGTACTGGCGGTACTGGGCACCATCCCGGATCTGGATGTCATATAGGCTGTGGATGACGATGGCCGCCGCCGCCACAACAAAAAAGACCGCCGCGCCGAAGCTGAAATGCCGCAGCGTTGCGCCAAGACGCTCGTGCGGGTCGCTGCGGCGCAGACGGTAGTAGATTTTTTTATGGTTCTTGGGGGATTCTTGCATTGCGTACTCCTGCAGAAACCGAAAAAGCGTGCACTGCCGCACGCTTTCCCGTCATTTCGTTTTATTTTGCCTGGTTGACCGCGCCAATGATGGTCATGGCACCATCGTGCAGAAAATCCGTCCACTGGTGGACTGCCGATTCTTTCCGCACCAGCACGCTGCCCGCATCCAGCCGGATGTAGGTGATCTGGCTCTGGTCGATCTTCATGAGGCCAAGGCGGCTGGCCGCTTCCTCCACACTGGTGATGTTCGTTTTGCTGTTCAGGGCACTGTTGTAGTATGTATACTGGCTCTGCTCGCTCACCAGCTGCGCTTTGGCATCCTGGATCTGGTCGTTGAGCTCCACCAGCTGGGCTTCGCTCCACAGCAGGCTGACCGCAAAACCCACCATCAGCGCCACCGAGATGAGCTGGATGGCGTGCTGCATGGCAGCCTGGAACGGGGTAAGGCGCCGCTTGCCGCCTTTTTCCACCCGCAGAGGGACGTTCTTCTGCGTCTGCGGTGCTCTTCTGCGGCGCACCGCGTTCATATCATATGCTGCCTGGCCCATGGTAGGTCTCCTCCTCACTCAGATGCCGTAACGCATTCAAATTTTTTCCAGTACCCGCAGATGGGCGGAACGGCTGCGCCGGTTTTCTTCCAGCTCCCGCGTGTTCGCCTCAATGGGTTTGCGGGTGATGAGCTTTGCCTTGGCTTTGCCGCCGCAGACGCAGACCGGGAACTCCGGCGGGCAGGTGCAGGCGGTGGACCAGCGGCGGAACTTGTTCTTTACCAGCCGGTCTTCCAGCGAATGGAATGTGATGACACACAGCCGCCCGCCCGGGGCAAGATGCTCAAAAATGGTGTCCAGCCCCTCCTCCAGAGCGTCCAGCTCATGGTTGACCGCAATGCGCAGCGCCTGGAACGTGCGCCGCGAGGGGTTTTTGTTTTTGCGCCGCTCCGCAGGCGGCATGGCACTGGCCACGATATCGGCCAGCTGAAGCGTTGTTTCAATGGGGGCCGTTTCCCGCGCCTCCACGATCTTGCCCGCGATCTGCCAGGCAAAGGGCTCCTCGCCGTAATCGCGCAGGATGCGGGCCAGCTCTTCCCGGCTCTCGGTGTTCACGAGGTCGGCGGCGGTCTCGCCCTCCTGGCTCATCCGCATGTCCAGCGGGGCGTCCGCCCGGTACGAAAAGCCCCGGGCCGCGTCGTCCAGCTGGTGGCTGGAAACGCCCAGGTCCAGCAGCGCGCCATTGATCTTCTCAATGCCCAGCTGCTCCAGAGCTTGTCCGGCATAGCGGAAGTTGATCTGTACCACCGTGGCAGGCAGGCCTGCCAGCCGCGCCCGGGCGGTCTGTACCGCGTCCGGGTCCTGATCCAGCGAGATGAGCCGCCCGCCCTTTGCGCCGTCCAGCCGGAGGGCGATCTGCCGGGAGTGTCCCGCGCCGCCCGCCGTGCCGTCGAGATAGGTGCCTGCCGGGTCGA
>OJUG01004615.1_pt1 | contig 10906 bp, 9 predicted proteins | sample 1599841 | NCBI WGS metagenome assembly OJUG01 (sample SAMN04168659, study PRJEB22393) | human gut metagenome | biome: human gut microbiome; feature: stool | host: Homo sapiens | collected 2014-05-12 | reverse complement strand
GCGTGGTGGTGTCAGGGTGCAGGAAGCCCACGGAGATGAGCACCAGATCGGCGGGCAGGTCGTAGCCTTCCCCAACGGCAGGGTCAAGGTAGATTACCATGCCGGACCGGGTGACGACGCGGCAACTGGCGTGCCCCTGAAAGAGCAGAACAGCCATAGAGGATACCTCCTTTTTCTCCTTATAGGCGTTTTTTGCGCAGGGCGAAGGTGCAGGCGAAAAACAGGGCCAGGTACAGCGTGATGGAAGCGCCGGCGGAGGAACCAATGTAGTAGGAGGTCATCAGTCCGGCCACGCCTGCGATCACAGCGGAGAGAATGGAGAACAGATGGTACTCCTTCATGTTCCGGGCCACGTTGCGGGCGGCGGCGCCGGGGAGTACCAGCAGGGAGTTGATGACCAGCAGTCCCACCCAGGTCATGGATACGGTGACCACCACGGCAATGGCGGCGGAGAAGAGGGCCTCCTGCCAGAATACCCGGATGCCGCGGCTGTCGGCCAGAGCGGGGTGGACCGAGGCGAGCAGGAGCTGGTTGAAGGACAGGGCCCACAGCAGAACCAGGACCAGCAGGATGAGGGCCAGCAGGCCAATTTTGGCGGGCTCCACGCTGAGGATATCGCCGATGAGCAGGGCGTTGTACTTGGTGAAGCTGCCGCCGCCCAGGGTGGCGATGAAGATGCCCAGGGCCACGGCGGTAGAGGAGAAGACGCCGATGACGGTGTCGCTGGCCAGGGCGGTCCGCCGCCGGACAAAGGTGAACAGCAGGGCAAAGACCACCGCGAACAGCACGGCGAACCACATGGGATCGGCGCCGGCAAAGAGCTTCACCGACGCGCCCAGCAGAGTGCCGATGGCGATGCCGGTAAAGGCGGAGTGGCCCAGCGCGTCGGAGAAGAAGGACATGCGGCTTTCCACCACCATGGTGGACAGCACAAAAATGATCAGGTAGAGGTTCATGTAGGTGCGCACGCCAAACACCGTTTTATCGTCCAGGGGCTTGCCCTCAAACCGGACGGTAGTGACAGCATGGGGGTGCAGCACCCGCATTAAATCCTGCTTGGCAGTTTTGCACATAATAATGATACGGCTGATTTTGATGCCGCCGCCGGTGGAACCCGCGCAGGCACCAAAGAACATAAGCAGCACCAGCACCGCCTTGGAGAAGGTGGGCCACATGTTAAAATCTGTTGTGGCATAACCCGTGGTGGTAATGATGGAAGCCACCTGGAAGAAAGAATAGCGCAGGGACTGCCACACATTGCCATACAAGTGGAAGATATTGCCCGCAACGGCCAGGGTGGAAGCTGCAATCACGCCAAGGTAGACCCGCATTTCCTCGCAGGCAAACGCTTCCTTAAAATGGCGGATGAGCAGGAAGAAATACACATTGAAGTTGATGCCGAACAGCACCATAAAGACCGCGGTGATCATTTCCACCGCCGGGCTGCCGTAAGCACCAATGCTGGCCGCACGGTTGCTGAAACCGCCGGTGCCCGCCGCGCCAAAGGCGGTGATCAGGGCATCGTACCAGGGCAGACCGACCAGGCGCAGCAAAATTGTCTGCACCACGGTAAGCACCAGGTACATGGCATACAGGATCTTGGCAGTATCGCGGATCTTGCTGGAGATTTTGCCCACCGAAGGCCCCGGCGATTCGGCGCGCATCAGGTGCATGGCGCGGCCATCGCTGACCGGCAGAACCGCCATGGTAAACACCAGTACGCCCATGCCGCCCACCCAGTGGGTAAAGCTGCGCCAGAACAGCATACTGTAACTCATGGCTTCCACATCGCGCAGGATGCTGGAGCCGGTGGTGGTAAAGCCGGATACCGTTTCAAAAAAGGCATCCACAAAAAACGGGATATCGCCGCTGATGATAAACGGCAGCGCACCGAACACGGACATCAGCACCCAGGCCAGTGCCACGATCACAAGACCCTCGCGCGCATAGATCACCGTGTTGGCGGGGCTGCGCAGCCCCAGAACAAAGCCCAGCACGGCCAGCCCCACCGCCGTTACCACAAAGGCAAACAGGCAGCTCCACTCGCCATAAATAACAGCTACAATAGACGGAGGCAGCAGCAGGGCGGCTTCAACCATAAAAATACGGCCCAGCACATACCCAAGCATGCGGTAGTTCATTCCGTTACCCCCTTGCCATAATATCGCGCAGATCGGTCAGATCGGTGTTGGTGGTAACAATGATCACATCGTCCCCTGCGCAGAAAGAATCGTTGCCGGACGGGATAATCGTCTTGCCGTTTTCGCGGATAATGCCCGCCACAAGGATATTTTTGCGCAGGTTCAGGTCCCGTAGCGGCACACCGGCAAACGGCACATCGGCGGTAACGCCGAATTCCAGCGCTTCCACCTTGCCGCCTACCAGACGGTGCAGGGTGCGCACATTGGTAGCCTGGCTGTTCTGCATGGCGCGCACATACTGTACGATCAGCTCGGTGGTGACAGCGCCGGTAGAAACCAGGCTGTCCACCAGGCCGCGCTCTGTCACCACATCGGCAAAGGATTTGCGGTTGATTTTAGCCACCACCTTGCAGTGGTTCAACTGAGAAGCATACATTGCCAGAATAATGTTGGTTTCGTCCAGACCGGTCAGCGCCACAAAGGCATCCATATCGGCAATGCCTTCCTCCGCCAGCAGCTCGCTGTCGGTGCCATCGCCCTGAATGATGAGCGCACGGGGGATTTTTTCGCTCATATCCTGGCAGCGGGCGGGATTGTTGTCAATTACGGTAACGTGCATGTTCATCTCGCTCAGTTCTTTGACGAGATAATACGCCATGCGGGAAGCGCCCACCACCATGACATTGTTGGCGCGCTCCTTGAAAATACCCAGGCGGCGGAAGAACTGTTCCAGTTCCTGCGGGGTGGCCATCAGGTAGATTGTATCCCCTTCTTCCAGGGTAAAACTACCGGTGGGGATGGTGATCTGTTTGCCGCGTGCCACGGCGCAGATCAGCATTTTGACCCGCATGTTGCTGTACAGGTCGCTCAGCTGCAGGCCGGTCAGGGGGTTGCCCTCGGTCAGGCGGTATTCCACCAGTTCAAAGCGCTGCTTGCTGAACTGTTCCAGCTTGAGCGCATTGGGGAAGCGCAGCACGCGGGCGATCTCGCGCGCCGTGGCCTTTTCGGGGTTAATGACCATCGAAAGGCCCAGTTCCTGGCGCATAAAGCGCAGCTGCTTTTCATATTCCGGGTTGCGGATGCGCGCAATGGTATGGCGGGTGTTCAGCTTTTTGGCAACCAGGCAGGCCAGGATGTTGATCTCATCGCTGTCCGTTGCGGCAATCAGCAAATCGGCGCCGCCTTCAAACGCTTCGGCCTGCACTTCATAGCAGCCGCCGTTGCCGGTCACGCCGCGCACATCGCAGATATTGCAGATATCATCCACAACGGTCGGGTTGCGGTCAATTACAACAATATCGTGCTTATCTGCGCTGAGCTGCTGGGTCAACGCGCGGCCCACTTTGCCCAAGCCCACAACCACGATCTTCATTCGGTTTCCTCTTTTCCGCCAGATCCTTATGGCATACAGCTGCTGCGGTATCGGTTCAGGGACGACGCCAAACAGCAAAGCAGCCTGTCAAGGTGTTTCTGAAAGCAAAGAAAATGACAGATATTCCGCAAACACAAGCAGGATGTAAGGCAAAGAGCCGCTGGAGCCCTTTGTGGCTTCCAAGGCTTTTTAAGGCAACGCCGCACAATTCCCGCCTGACGGCTTAAGCACCGCTCCGGCGGCTGCGGCACGGCATCTGCGTTGCCAAAATGCTCGATAATACACAAAGTATTATCTGCGCTTTTGGCTTAGCAGCTGCCGTGCCTCGCTCGCCGTATCGGCACTTAGAATTGTGCGGTATTGCCTTAACGTAAAATCCGGCTGCATTTCTAGAAATAGACTGTATTTTCGACTTTTCAGATACACCCCAAGGCCATATTAACACAATTTTAATGTTTGCTGGCAATACTGCATGTATTATAGCAGGCTTGCCGAAAAATGCAACTGGTCCCGCGGGTATGCCGTACACTTTGGTCACTTTATGCAAAACTGCGGCGGCTTTTGCAGCAGGTTCACCTGTTTTTACCCGCCAAAAAGCAAAGCGCGCACAGCCCTTTGTTCAGGCCATGCGCGCCGGATGGATATTTCTTTATTCTTCTTTATTCTATTTTAATTATACATCCTGCAGTTCACCGCGGGAAGATGCTTTCAGGTAAGCATAGATGAAACCGTCCAGGTCGCCATCCATCACGGCCTGCACATTGCCGCTTTCATAGTTGGTACGGTGGTCCTTGACCAGGGTGTACGGCATGAACACATAACTGCGGATCTGGTGGCCCCAGGCGATTTCATTCTGCACACCCTTGATGTCATCCACCTTATCCTTGTGCTGCTGCAGAGCGATCTGGTACAGCTTGGCTTTCAGCATTTCCATGGCGTACTCACGGTTCTGCAGCTGGCTGCGCTGGGTCTGGCAGGAAGTGACAATGCCGGTGGGCTTGTGGATCAAACGCACAGCGGAAGACGTTTTGTTGATGTGCTGGCCGCCTGCACCGGAAGAACGGTAAACCTGCATTTCAATATCCGCCGGGTTGATCTCGACTTTAATATTGTTATCCAGTTCCGGCATAACCTCCAGGCTGGAAAAGCTGGTCTGGCGGCGGGCGTTGGCATCAAACGGGCTGATGCGCACCAGGCGGTGCACGCCGTTTTCACTTTTCAGCATACCGTAAGCGTTGGCACCCTTAATCATCATAGAAGCGGACTTGATACCGGCTTCATCGCCTTCCAGCACATCCAGAACTTCCACGGTGTAGCCGTGGGCTTCGGCCCAGCGGGTGTACATACGGGTCAGCATCTCGGCCCAGTCCTGTGCTTCGGTGCCGCCGGTGCCTGCATGGAAAGTCAGGATAGCGTTGGAATGGTCGTACTCGCCGTTCAGCATGGTCATCAGCTGCAGTTCGTCAATGGATTTCTCCACGCCGTTCACAGCTTCTTCGCCTTCTGCTGCCAGAGAGGGATCATTTTCTTCCTCAATCATTTCCAGCAGGGTCTGGGCTTCCTCGTACTGGGTGGAAAGTTTGCCGAAGCGCTCCAGCTTATTTTTCACTTCGCCCATCTCGCTGATGACTTTCTGGCTTTTTTCCTGGTCATCATAAAAACCGGGCATCGTCATCTGGTGTTCCAGCTCTGCAAGGCGCTTTTCGCTCGCTTCAATGGAAAGGGCATCGCGCAGGTCGTTTACCGCAGTTTCCAGCCCGCCGAGCTTAAATTTCAATTCGTCAATGGTGATCATATTTGCTACCCCTTGGTCAATCATTAAAAATAAAGATACGCATAAATCAAGATGTTATCAGTATAACGCAAATCTTATTTCTTGTAAAGAGGTATAAAACACATGGCATGATCTGCACGTTACAGGCGTGCAGATTAAAATCGGCTTCTACTTTTTTGATACACACCAGCTATCGGCAGGCCAAAATCTGCAAATATTCTGCAAAAATCCGCTTTCTGCCCGCTTATTCATGAAAAGTTCTTTGCTTTCCATGGACATATGGTGTATAATATGGCTAAATTATTTCGTTTGCGCCTTTTTGGCTGCAGCGAAACAAGATGGATGGGCAGGATAACACTCCCCGCCCTGAAAATTCGGAGGACCACACATGGCTGATTACAAGGGCAATACCTGCCCCGTATGCAAACAAAAATTCAAAGAAGCAGATGATATCGTTGTCTGCCCGGACTGCGGCACACCGTACCACCGCGAATGCTGGAAAAAGGTCGGTGTCTGCGTGCATCAGGCAGACCACGCCGCCGGGTTTGAATGGACCCCGGACAACGTGATTTCCGACCGGCCGGATGATATCGTCTGCCCCAACTGCGGCACCCATAACCCGCTGGGCGCAAAATACTGCAACCACTGCGGCGTTTCGCTGCCGGACCACCCGGATAACGTGCAGTACCAGCAGGATCACCCCGCCCCCGGCGGCAACGGCCCGGTGTACGCCAACGGCAGCTACCAGGCCGGCGGTGCCCCGCAGTATCGCCAGGCACCGCGCCAAGAACAGGCACCCGACCAGGAGTTTTTCAGTGCAGGCAGCATGGGGCCGGATGGCTTTACCTGCAAGGAAGTCGGCCCCGATGACCCGATTGACGGCATCAAGGCGCGGGACTGGGCCAGCTATGTTGGGCCGTCCAGCATTTATTATATGATGCAGTTCTTCCGCATGCAGGAAACCCGGCGCAAAGCAGTCATCTCGTTCTCCGCCTTTTTCCTTGGGCCTTTCTATTTCTTCTACCGCAAAATGTGGAAGCAGGGTGTTCTTTTTGCGCTGCTGGATTTTATTGTGACGTTGCCCTCCCTGCTGTACCTGATGGCGGTATCCGGTGCGGAGTGGATGGTGGGTATGCCGTTTTTGCGGCTAATTCCCACGGCCATGCAGGTATGCTATGTGCTGAACTTTATCCAGATGGTTATTCGCGGCCTGTTTGCTGTGTACTGGTATAAAAAAGAAAGCGAACGCCGCATTCACCGCGTTTATGACCGCTGCCCCGAAGGCCCGCAACGCAGCGATGCCCTGGCCGCAACCGGCGGCACCAGCTGGGCAGCCGTTTTTATCTACCTTGGTGTTTACATCGCAGCCGGGGTTCTGGGATCTTTCCTGATGGGACCGGACCTGAACGCCGTAATCCGGTTTTTGACGATGTAAAAATATGAAGAAGTAAGGATAAGCGATATTTCAGGAGGAAAACGTATGAAAACAGCATTGGTCATTATGGCAGCCGGCATCGGCTCCCGCTTTGGCGGCGGCATCAAGCAGCTGGCCGCTGTCGGCCCCAACGGCGAGATCATCATGGATTACTCCATCCATGATGCCATCGAAGCCGGGTTTGACAAGATTGTCTTTATCATCCGCCACGATATTGAGGAGGCTTTCAAGGAAGCCATCGGCAACCGCATTGAAAAGACCTGTGCCGACCTGGGCGTTGAGATTGCCTATGCTTTCCAGGAGAAGGACGCCATCCCCGCCGGGTACGAAGTTCCCGCTGAGCGCAGCAAGCCCTGGGGCACCGGCCAGGCAGTTCTGGCCTGCAAGAATGTCATCAAGGAGCCGTTCGCCGTTATCAATGCTGACGACTACTATGGCAAGGAAGCTTTTGTCCAGATTCACAACTTCCTGCAGGGCTACACCCCGGACAAACCGAACGCACTGTCCATGGCCGGCTTTGTTTTGAAGAACACCCTGAGCGACAACGGCGCTGTGACCCGCGGTGTCTGCCAGATGAACGCCGAAGGCTACCTGACCGATGTTGTGGAGACTTCCGGCATTGAAAAGACCGCTGACGGCGCTGCCGTTGAGGGCAAGGCCATTGACCCGGAGAGCCTGGTTTCGATGAATTTCTGGGGCCTGACACCGGAGTTCGTGAAGGTGCTGGAGGACGGTTTTGTGGAGTTCTTTGAGAAGAGCGTTCCCGCCAACCCGCTGAAGGCCGAGTACCTGCTGCCCATCTATATTGGCGAGCTGCTGGAAAAGAATGCCGTGACCGTTCAGGTGCTGCCCACCCATGACAAGTGGTTCGGCGTTACCTATAAAGAGGACAAGCAGACCGTGATTGACAGCTTTGCCAAGCTGGTGGCCGATGGCGTTTACCAGAAAAACCTGTTCAGCGACCTGAAGCACTGAGCCCGCCCGTTGCAAACCGAATGAAATAAATCAAAGGGGTGAATCCCGGAGCCAGAGAATGTGCGAACCGCACAGAAATCTTTCCGCGGGTTCACCCCTTTTGATTGAAAACTGCAAAAGCATGGGATTTTGCACCATGGAAAGTGAGGGTAAAATGCGGTATCGTAAATGTAGGAGGGATGTACAGATGCCGAAACAAAACATCGAAGCCGTGAACATTTCCGCAATGACTGCCGAACAGCGTGATGCCGCACTTGCACTGGATGTGGAGCGCCTGCTGCGCTTTGGCCGCAAACACAAGCTCATCAAGGAGCTGGATGCCATTGTAGCCCGCAACACCCTGCTGGATCTGCTGGGTCTGGCCCAGCCCAGCGAGGAAAAGGTGCCCAAAGAGGATTTTGACACCCCCGCTGCCCTGCTGGACGAGATGGTGGAGCTTGCCGCCGCCAAGGGCCTGTTTGACGGCAGTGTGCCGCAGTACCGCATCAACTTTGAAACCCGCATGATGGGTGCCCTGATGCCGCGCGAAAGCGAAGTCTGCCGCAAGTTCCGCAAACTGTATGCCAAGGGCGGCCCCAAAGCTGCCACGGACTGGTTCTATGATCTGTGCGTTGTGTCCAACTACATCCGCACGGCGCAAATTGCCAAGAACATCCAGTGGAACACGGCCACCCCTTACGGTGAGCTGGAAATTACCATCAACCTGACCAAACCGGAAAAAGACCCCAAAGTGATTGCCATGGAGCGGCTGCAGCCCGCTGCCAGCTACCCCAAGTGCATGCTGTGCAAGGAGAATATCGGCTATGCGGGGCGCATCAACTTCCCTGCCCGCCAGACTCATCGCATTGTGCCCATAAACCTGGCCGGTGAAACGTTCTATCTGCAATACAGCCCCTATGCCTATTTCCATGAGCACTGCATCATGCTGAACGACAGCCACAAGCCCATGGAGATGGACCGCCATACCCTGGCTGAAATTTTTGACTTTGTGGCACAGTTCCCCCATTACACCTGCGGTTCCAACGCTGACCTGCCTATTGTAGGCGGCAGCATCCTGAGCCACAGCCATTTCCAGGGCGGGCGCTATGTCTTCCCCATGCAGAAAGCGCATATCGCCGTACCGCTGCGCAACGCGCGCTACACCGGCGTGAAAGCCGGTATCGTCAACTGGCCGGTTTCCACCGTGCGCCTGGTGGGCCGCAGTTCCCAGGAAGTGCAGAGTGCCGCGGACGACATCCTGCGCACCTGGCGTGATTACAGCGATACCAGCGTAGATATCATCGCCCACACCGGCGATACCCCGCACAACACCGTCACCCCCATTCTGCACTATGATGAGAATGACGGCTACATTCTGGACCTGGCGCTGCGCAACAACCGCACCACCGAACAGTATCCGGACGGCATCTTCCACCCGCACAAGGAATACCACAACATCAAAAAAGAGAATATCGGCCTGATTGAGGTAATGGGCCTGGCCATCCTGCCCGCCCGCCTGAAAGATCAGAGCGCCGCCATTGCCGATATCCTGACCGGTTCCGCCCCCAACACCAGCCGCGAAGCTGGCAGCCCGCTGGCTGTACACGCTGACTGGATCGATGGTCTGATCAAAAAGTACGGCACCGGCCTGAAGCGTGAAAAAGCCGAGGCTGTTCTGCGGGATGAGATCGGTATTGTGTTCAGCCATGTGCTTGAAAACGCCGGTGTCTTCAAGCAGGATGCCGCCGGGCAGGCAGCTTTCCTGAAATTTATGGAAAGCGTTGGTTACCGTAAGGCATAAAATGCGCGTTCCCGCCAAAAGCGGCAAAATATTTTTGATATCCTGCAAAATACACCTTGACAAAAGGCGATTCTGCTTGATATAATAAGTTGCTGTGTCAAACAAGACACACATCCTTGCCCTTGCGTAAAGGCAAGGGCCTAAAGTCCAAAAGGAGGTGCACAGAAAATGGCTAAGTATGAAACCATGTTGGTTACCAGTTCTGCTCTGGATGAGGAGGCTTCCGCTGCCCTGATCGGCAAGTTCAAGTCCCTGATCGAAGCAAATGGTACGATCGATTCTGTCGATGATTGGGGCAAGCGCCGTCTCGCCTACCCTATCGAAGACGAAACCGAGGGCGTTTATACCGTGATCAAGTTCACCAGCGAGCCGGATTTCCCCGCAGAGCTGGATCGTAACTACCGTATCACCGAAGGCGTTCTCCGCAGCATTATCGTTGCCGAGGAAGCCTGATTGAGCGCCACGCACCCTGGTGTGCGTGTTGGGAAGGAGTAACTGAATTATGCTGAATGTGGTTGTTCTTATGGGCCGCCTTGTTGCGGACCCGCAGCTGCGCCAGACGACGACCGGCAAAAACGTGGCTTCGTTCCGCGTTGCCTGTGACCGTGGGCGCCGCGATGCCAATGGCCAGAACCAGGCCGACTTCTTTGATGTTGTCGCCTGGGACCGCTCCGCTGAGTTTGTCTGCCGTTATTTCCAGAAAGGTTCCATGATTGCCATTGATGGCCGTCTGCAGAGCCGTAATTATCAGGATAAGAGCGGCAACAACCGCACTGCGATCGAGATCGTGGCCAGTAACATTAATTTTGTTACTCCCAAATCCCAGAATCCCGCTGCTGGTATGGGCGCGCCGATGGCGTCCGCTCCGATTCCTGCAGCACCGGCTGATTATTCCCGTCCCGCAGCGCAGCCCGCTGCTCCCGCCTATTCGGCTGGCAGCAACGATGACTTTGCACTGATTGAGGACGAGGGCGATTTGCCGTTCTGAATCGATTATACCAATTTTACAAGGAGGTAACCGGATCATGGCTATGGATCGTTCTTCTCGTCCGATGCATCGCGGCCGCAAAAAGGTTTGCAGCTTCTGCGTTGATCGCATCGACCGCATTGATTACAAGGATCTGCCCCGCCTGCGCAAATACGTCAGCGAGCGTTCCAAAATCATTCCCCGCCGCGTCACCGGCACTTGCGCTTTCCATCAGCGCGAGCTGACCGTTGCTATCAAGCGTGCTCGCCATATGGCTCTTATGCCGTACGTCAGCGATTGATTTTAACGGCTGCTGAATAAGCACAGCAATCCCCCGCCGCTCAGGCTGCAAGGCCTGCGGCGGGGGATTTTTGTTTGGTTGATTTTTTATAAATAATAATGAATAGAGAATAAAGGCAATACCGCATAATTCTAAGTGCCGATACGGCGAGCGAGGTGCGG
>OJUG01004606.1_pt1 | contig 10925 bp, 11 predicted proteins | sample 1599841 | NCBI WGS metagenome assembly OJUG01 (sample SAMN04168659, study PRJEB22393) | human gut metagenome | biome: human gut microbiome; feature: stool | host: Homo sapiens | collected 2014-05-12 | reverse complement strand
TATATCGGGCGAGAATGCCATTGAATACATCACCTACATTTTTGCTATCACGGAGCAGAGCGGCAACCCTATCAGCGTAACCATTTTCTTTGCGAAATTCAAATTCCCAACGTACCCAATCATAGTCAATGAGCGGTTGTCCTGCCTTTTTAAGTTTGTTATTCTGTTCAAATTTCTTATCGTAAACACGAAGGTAAATAGCACCGCCGCGCCGACCGAAAGAGAGAGTTGAACCAGATGGGTCATTCCCGGTAATTGACTGAGTATATTGTTTTGTTCGAAAAATTGAAACATATTGTCCGGAACTAACCGCAGACCAGAGATCTTCAACAGAATAATAAAGATCATGCTTGTTATCAAGTGCCAGATCAAGGCGCGTGAAACTGCCGCCGTGAGAGAAAATCCAACGTATGAACTCAGAGAACACAGCTTCATCAAAGCCATGAACTGGAAGTGCGGTGGAATTGAAAGGCGTCTTTACTAACCGGGAAGAAACAAAGTGTTGAAGCAAGTCAGAAACAGCAGAGCCGGACACATCAACGTGAACGCCCATATCTTCACGACCACCATAAAGAAAGTAGATATTATACATTGAGGACTTAAGGGAGTAGAGATAACCACTTTTGCCGCAAGGCATGGAAACTAACTCGTCAAGAGAATAACCCAGAAAGCGGATAACTTCGGTATGATCTGTGATTGATGTAAATGTGAATGAAAGCCAATCCACAGATATTTCTAAATGGTCATTAAGTTTCGCATTATCTAAGTAGTTCATAAAGTTTCCATGTCTCCCTTCTAAGTGGTTTTACTACCCCCGTATTACTGACCGGGGGTAGACAGCTGAGCGAATCAGCTGTGCGAGAAAATAAAAAATGTTTCTTATGTGTTGGTACTGTCAAGTAGGTGGAAATGAGATGAAGCGGCGAGTGGGGCGCGGATGCCGCCGCGCACTGCGCGGGCGGGCAACCCCGCCACATTCACTCCGCGTCCTTCTCCTGCAAAGCCTGTTCGACCAGAACGTTCGTCATGATCGTGTATACATTGTCCAGAAACTCAAGAACCAAAGAATCGGACATGTTATCTGCGTAAAGATCGCGAGTCCTACACAACAGGTCTAACTCCTTACAAAATTCATCACGGGACATAGCGGAATAAATACCATGAGCCGACTGAAATGTATACATGGAGATATAATCTTTACTCATAATCAAATACCTCGCAAGACTAACAATATTAACATGACGGTTACCAATGCACCGACAACAACCGATTGAACAATACTAACAGTGTACACACTTGTGCGAATATGGTATAATGTGAATATTCATGAACAAGGTGCAGACGCTATATGATAGCACCAATAAGTGCTTGCACTTGTATAATAACACAAGTGTATACACTTGTAAAGAACTTTTTCAAGGGGGAAAACTATGCCATCGACACTACCAACAATCAGCGTTAGAACAAGTCCTGACAATATCGTAAAAATCAAGGAAATAGCTAAATACCACGGTCGTAGTGTCTCAAACGAAGTTGAAAGATTGATAGAAGATCATATTGCAAAGTTTGAGAAGGAACATGGCGTGATCACAATATACAATATGACACCGGGAGAAATCATCGAGGACATAAAAGACAGGATAGCATCAAGACCGCCATATGGAGATAAACAGGAAGAACTGGAAGAGAACATTGTAAAAGAAATGTATGAGCGCTTCGAGGACTACCAAGACAAAATCAGTTTAGAAGAATTTAAGTCATTATTGTCGCGTTGCATTGTAAAACGAAAGGGAAAAACATACATTGAACAAAATGTCTTAAAAGATAAAATCCAAACACTCTATGTTCGAAAAGAGAAACTTGACAATGAAAAAAACGACTAATCCGCCGCAGAAAGACATGTTTGCCAACAATCGGAGACGGCCCACGCCGATCAGAACGAGAAAAAGCCGAAAAAAACCGATTTTGTATTTCTCAGACGGACAATGGAGATTTTGCCACTCCTATAGGTTTTGGCAGCCACAGCGCTCCTATATGATCAAGAGGACGTAAACGGAACTTCGTTCCTACGTCCTCTCGCCCATATTGTAGCGCTCTTTTTACGTATCAAGGGTTGCCCTACGGCGTCTCGGCGCTTCGCGCCTTGCCCCTTGACACGTGGCGGCTTTACTGGCACATTTCAGAACCCCGGATAGAAGGTGCATAATAATTGATAATTGCAATCTGAGCCATAGCAGACTTCGTGATACCTAAATGGTCAGCATCTTCAGAAATGCGTCTGTACAGAGACTCTGGGAGATAGATATTAAGCCGCTTTTTTTCACCAAACCGTTTTACCATACTTTATACCTCACTTTAATATTTTTAGACATAACAATGCCTTAATGGACAATACTTGCTTCGGAAACTAATACATAATCATACAGAACCCGGCGGACAACAGCCACAAAATCCTCTTCCTTTACGAGATCTCCCATATCAGTTTCATCGGACACTCTCAAATAAATTTCTTTAATCAGATCATCTTTACTCACAAAAATACCTCCTCGTAAAATGCCTTTTAATCAAGTTGTCCGGGGTTCGAATCCCCGATGTCTCATTAAGTTGCGGAAGCCGAGAGGTTTCCGCTTTTTCGTATTCTAAAGTTTGCTAAAAAAGAGGTTGCTGCACATTCACACAGCAACCTCTTTTTTAGGTTAAAGTATATGTTGTTGAAAGTCGAAGATCAGTTTGATTTTGTCGGAATAAACTGTGCAATGCGTCCGGCGAAATCAGCGATATTCTGAGTCTGAAGGATCACACGGCCAGGACCGGTAAGCTTTGTGAGGAAGAGACCTTCGCCGCCGAAGAAGATGTTTCCAAGGCCTTTGATCGTCTCAACTTCATATTTTACGGTTTTCTCGAACGCAACGATATTTCCTGTATCAACTTTGATCACTTCGCCCGGTGCGAGCTGTTTCTCGACAACATCGCCGTCGATTTCGAGAAAGGCCATTCCGGAACCGGAGATGGATTCAAGGATGAAGCCTTCGCCGCCAAACAGTCCGGAAGTAAATTTCTTTGTGAAGGTGACATCAAGATTTACAGAATCCTGTGCGCAGAGGAATGCACCTTTCTGGCAGATCATGCCGCCGTTTTCTGCCGCGTCGATCGGAAGAACCTGACCAGGTACAGTTGACGCAAATGCGATCGTGGCACCCGGAGCATCCGCACGGTAGGTAGCCATAAACATGGATTCACCGGCAAACATGCGGCCAAGACCTTTCATAAATCCGCCGCGTGTGTTTGTGGACATGGAAATCCCTTCAGACATCCAGGACATTCCGCCGGACTGTGTGTACATAGTTTCGCCTGGAGCATCAAATTTGATCTCAACTGCAGGGATAGTTGTGCCAATAATTCTGTATTTCATAGGATCCTCTCTTTCTGGCGTATTGAACGATGAAAATACGCTTGTATTGCTGTATCCAAAAGATACACAAGGGTGAACAAATATATTATATCATACTCTGCCGATAGTTACAAAAGAGATGCTGGAATGAAATTTACAGTGAAAAATCCTGTTTATGAAAATAACAAAATGATAACATGTTTACAGTTTCCTTAAATATGGGGGTGCTCGCTTGTGTGAAAAAATTATGAATGATAAAATATCGGTAACAAGTTCAGTGACAGGTGAATTCAGTTTGGGGAAAAGAAGGTGGCAAGGTGAAAAAGATTTGGATGATGACGGCAGCTTTAGGGTTGGGAATATGGCTGACAGGGTGTTCGCCGGCTTTTGTTCCGGTAGAAGATCCGAGTGAGTCACAGACAGAGGAACGAAATAGTCCTGAAACGGAAAAAGAAGATCAGAGGAAAGATCTGGCCTTTCAGCCAATTTCGGAAGAAGAACGTCGGCGGATCGTAACGGAATTGGAATCGTTTGATGGAGATCATAAATTTTCGGATATGGATCCGGAAAAGGCAGCATCCTGCGGCGGAGAGATCCGGGATGCGTATGATTTTATCGGACGGGAGACGGAAAATGGTTACGGGTATGTCTTGGGATTTCGAAAAGGCAAGGAGGATCCGTTGCAAGATCTCAGCATTTATAGCATTGATGATGTGATCGAGGCTGAAAAGTGGAACGAGGACGAAAGTATTTTTGAAAAAGTATATACTTTCGAAAATGTTTATGAAATGTATTACACGGAAGCAAAGGATGTTCTGTTTTTTGTTCCGAGCGGAATGGAAGAACCGGAAGAACTCAGAAAAGCGTTTACATACAGCCTCTGTGACGGTGACGAGGGGGTCCGGTATCTGGAGACTGTAAAGGAGCGTGGTGTGCGGATGTCACCACCGGAGGATGGCGGATATCTTACCGTCCGAAGATTTGAAGCTGCAGAGGTACTGGAGGAATATATTCCTTTGACTGAGGATCAGGAGAAAGAGATCACCGGCTCGGATGAGATCATTGATCCGGTAATGTATGGAATAGATGGGATCACATATGCGGCAAGCCAGGAAATTTATGAGTCAGAAAACCCGGATCCGGATGAGATCACGGTTCCGGCATTAAAAATTGCAGAGGAAAAATGTGAATTTCAGACGGTCGGAACGGAAGACATGAAAGAAATTACAAGTGCGGAACTTGAGGTGGTCCCGATTTCCAAAGAGCCAGAGAAAAACACCGATTTGGCGCGCAAAGATTCTGCTGACTCGGAGGTCGTAGGGATTTCCGAGATGCTGCAGGATCCGGAATTGTTAAAAAGGCTGGAGGAGATCCTGGCGGGGGCATCTTTTGATGAAGCGAAAGAATGTCCGTATAACGGGATCCTGACGCTGACAAAGGCGGATGGGACACAGGTAGTGGTGAGACTGGCATCGGACGGATGCGATTCGATGGTTTATGGCAGCTATAGCTTTTATCAGGCAGCTGGGGGTGAAGTTGCGGAAATTTGGGATATGTTTCCGGAGGTAAAAGCGGAGCTTGTAAAGTAAGCCGGCATTTGTAGCATTGACACTTCTTATGGAATACAGACAGATATTAGACTGGGTGAACAAAGAAGACTGGAGTGCATTATTGGATGTAGGACAGTCGCAGATTGAGAAACTTCTCTCGGAGCAAAAAGAAAAAAATATTTTATAACGAATGCGGATGCGAATTTGACGGACAACTCCCAGTTCATTTGCAGGCAGATGGGAAACAGGAGAATAAAAATTTTGAATTACAGAAAAGAAAAACAGCCGGGACTTTTAGAACGGCTGACAGAATATGCGGGATCGGATGCGTATCCATTTCATATGCCGGGACATAAAAGACGGGAGATTCCGGATGGGATCCCGGGGGGATTTCCGGACCCGTATGGGATCGATATCACGGAGATCGATGGGTTTGACAACCTGCATCATGCGGAAGGAATTTTGAAGGATGCCATGGAGACGGTGGCTGCGATCTACGGGGCGGACCGGTCCTGGTATCTTGTGAATGGGAGTACATGCGGGATTTTAAGTGCAGTTTTTGCGACTACGGAAAACGGCGGAAAGATCCTGACAGCGAGAAACTGTCATAAGGCGGTGTACCATGCGATCTGCCTGAACCGGCTGGAGGCGGAATATCTGTATCCGGAGGAGATCACGGAATTCAGGATCAATGGAGGAATCCGTGCGGAGGATGTGAGAAAAGCGCTTGAAAAGGATGCGATGCGCTGTGCGGGAAATTCGGGGGATGTGAGAGGAAAAATCACGAAAATCCAGGCAGTGCTCATCACATCCCCAACCTATGAAGGCGTGGTGTCGGATATCCGGGCGATCGCGGATGCGGCTCATGAATACGGGATCCCGTTGATCGTCGATGAGGCACACGGGGCACATCTGGAGTATGCAGATCAGTGTCACAGTTTTCCGAAATCGGCGTTAGAATACGGGGCGGATATCGTGATCCAGAGTCTTCATAAGACGTTGCCATGCTTTACCCAGACGGCAATCCTGCATGTGAAGGGAAAACTTGTGGATCAGGACAGAGTTTCGAGGTATTTGTCCATGTTTCAGACGTCCAGCCCGTCATACCTTTTTATGGCTGGGATGGAGCGGTGCATCCGGTATATGGATGGGGACGGAAGAAATGAGATGATCCGGTATGAGAAAAGACTGGAGCGCTTTATGGAGCGGATGGAAGGACTTCAGGTACTTGAGGTTCTGGACCGGGAAATCTGTGGGAAATATCGGACGGTGGTCGGATGGGATCCGTCGAAGATCGTGGTTTCCACGATGCGCGCAGAGGAGTTTCACGGGGAAGAGCTGGCGGAGACACTGAGGAGAAAATACCATCTTGAGATGGAGATGACAGCGCCGGAGTATGTGATCGCGATGACGTCGCTGATGGACACGGAAGAAGGATTTGAGCGGCTTGGAACGGCGCTGCTGGAGATTGATGGGGCGCTGAGACGCCGCATGGAGTCCGGGCGAAAGGAGAAAGCAGCTAGTGAGACTCCAGAAGGCCTGGAATCTAAACTTTCTCACCCGGTCAGGAGAATGCTCATCTGTGAGGCAATGGATGCTGATACGGAGCGCACAGCGTTTCAGGATACGGTCGGAAAGGTATCTGCGGAGTTTGTGTATCTGTATCCGCCGGGAATCCCGATCATCGCGCCGGGAGAGGTCTTCACGGATGCGATCGTGGAGAAGATCATGGCGTACAAGGCAGCAGGACTTCTTGTCCAGGGACCGGCTGATCCGGATGCGGACGTGATCTTAACATGTCAGACGCCAGGGTTTGTTCATAAAGGATGCTGATGAAAAAGGAAAACGTTAGTAATTCAAGTGCATAAGAGGTGGCTGCATCCGAAATGAAGAGGCTTATCATGTGAGAGTATTTCCCAGGAGAGAAACTTTTGTTACTTTAAAAAAATAAGAATTTGATGAACTGAAAATTCCATGTCATACAGCAGTCTTCACAGATTTTTCCAAGCAGGAACAGGAATTCTTACAGTGTATAAGTGGGAATGCGGATCCCGTGAAATTATCGAGCGAGGATGGAAACAACGGTTGCACGGGACCTCTGATTTTGATACAATGAAAAGATAGAACCTGAAAAATGGTTGTAAAAGTTCGATCGAAAAGTCTTATCTGACTGGGATAAAAATTATAATACAGAAGGCTGAGAGAAACAAATGGGCAGGATATATTATCTTCTTGGAAAGAGCGCGACAGGAAAAGATACACTGTATAAGGAAATCCTGAAAAGGAGACCAAAGCTGCGGACGGTGACGATGTATACAACAAGACCGATCCGGGAAGGCGAGACGGACGGAGTGGAATATTTCTTTACCGACCGCGAGGAGCTGGAGCGGCAGCTGGCTTCCGGAAAGGTGATCGAGTCGAGAACTTATCAGACGATCGCCGGTCCGTGGACTTACTATACGGTGGATGACGGGCAGTTTAATGTTGCCGACGACGAGTCCTGTCTTATGATCGGGACACTGGAATCTTACGAGAAGATGTGTACCTATTTTGAATCGGGAAAGATGGTCCCGGTCTATATCGAGGTCCCGGACGGGATCCGGCTTCTCAGGGCCGTCAAACGCGAGGAAAACCAGAAAAAGCCGAATTACCGGGAAGTCTGCCGGAGATACCTTGCAGACGAAAAAGATTTTTCAGAGGAAAATCTGGAACGCCTGGGAGTTACAAAGAGATATCAGAATACGGATATGGAAATCTGCGTGGAAGAAATCCTAAGGGATTTGGATAAATAACTTTTTATAGGCGCTATTTTGTGGTAAGATAAAATGGAAACACCGTTATCGGGAACAGTTAAATGTTCTGTTTGAACCGGGAAGATCCGGCGAAAAAGGCAGTGCCGGAACTAACAGGATGAGGAGGGATGCGGCTATGTCAGAAGAAAAGATCATGGGATTTGAAGAGATCCTCGGGAATGAGATGGTGAAAGATCACTTTAAAAAGGCGATCCAGAACCATAAGATCTCACATGCTTATATCCTGACGGGAGAAGCCGGCATGGGAAGAAAATCGATCGCGAATGCGTTTGCAATGACGCTCCTGTGCGAAAAAGGCGGAAGTGAGCCGTGCATGATGTGCCATTCCTGCAAGCAGGTGATGAGCGGAAACCACCCGGATCTCATCTATGTAACACATGAAAAGCCGGGAAGCATCGGCGTGGATGATGTGCGGGAACAGATCAACGATACGATCATGATTCGTCCGTACAGCAGTTATTATAAAATCTATATCGTGGATGAGGCGGAAAAGATGACGGTTCAGGCGCAGAACGCCTTATTAAAGACCATCGAGGAGCCGCCGTCCTATGCGGTCATCATTCTGATCACGACAAATCAGGAGGCGTTTTTACCGACGATCCTCTCCAGATGTGTCCAGATGAAGTTAAAGCCGCTTAAGGATTTCACGATCAAGAGTTACCTGACCCAGAATCTCCATATTGCGGAGAAGGATGCGGATATCTGCGCTGCATTCGCAAGGGGAAATCTCGGAAAGGCGATTCATCTGGCTTCGTCGGATGAATTTAGGGAACTTTTCCAGAAGGTCATGGTTCTCGTGAAAAACGTGGGAACTATGGATATTTCGATGCTTCTGGATTGTATCCGGGAGATGAAAGAGCAGAACTTTGATATCGGTGAGGTGCTGGACTTAATGCAGCTCTGGTACCGGGATGTGCTCATGTTCAAGGTCACGAAGGACATGAACCTGCTGATCTTCAAAGATGAATATAAAATGATCAATGAGACGGGAGAAAAAGTCGACTATGCCGGTCTGGAAGCGATCCTTGCGGCGATCGACACAGCGAGAACACGTTTGAACGCAAACGTAAATATGGAATTGGCGATGGAATTACTCCTGCTGACCATGAAGAACCCGTCATAAGGAGCAAAGAATGACGAAAGTAATCGGGATCCGCTTCCGGAAAGCGGGAAAAGTATATTATTTCAGCCCTGGCGAGAATGAGATCAAGACCGGTGACCATGTGATCGTCGAGACGGCCAGAGGCGTGGAGTACGGATATGTGGTGCTTGGAACCCACGAGGTGGATGACAAGAAGGTGATCCAGCCGCTGAAACCAGTGATCCGCATGGCGACACCGGCGGACGAGGAGACGGAGCGCCGCAACAAGGAGAAGGAAAAAGAGGCCTTCAAGGTATGCGTTGAGAAGATCAAGAAGCACAATCTCAGTATGAAGCTCATTGACACGGAGTATACCTTCGATAATAATAAGGTGCTGTTTTATTTTACGGCAGACGGAAGAATCGATTTCCGTGAGTTGGTAAAGGATCTGGCTTCCGTATTTAAGACAAGGATCGAGCTTCGCCAGATCGGTGTCCGCGATGAGACAAAGATCGTGGGCGGAATCGGTATCTGCGGAAGACCGCTTTGCTGTGCGTCCTATCTTTCTGAGTTTATTCCGGTATCCATCAAGATGGCGAAGGAACAGAATCTGTCCCTGAACCCGACGAAGATCTCCGGTGTCTGCGGCAGACTGATGTGCTGCTTAAAGTACGAGGAAGATACTTATGAGGAGTTAAACGGAAGACTTCCAAATATCGGCGACTATGTGACAACAGACGACGGTTTAAAGGGCGAGGTCCACAGTGTGAGCATTCTGCGCCAGCTTGTGAAGGTCATTGTGACCGTGAACAACGATGAGAAGGAGATTCGTGAATATAAAGTGGATCAGTTAAAATTCCGCCCGAAAAAGAGACGGGAAAAGCAGTCCACGAACGATGCGGAGCTTAAGCAGTTAGAGGCTCTTGAGAAAAAAGAAGGGAAATCAAAACTCGATGGCGATTGAGTTAAAGGAAAATGAGCGTCTGGATGATCTTCAGAGAAATGGACTGCAGATCATCCAGAAGACAGATGGATTCTGCTTTGGTATGGACGCGGTGCTGCTTTCCGGTTTTGCGGCTGTAAAGCCCGGGGAGAGGGCGCTGGATCTTGGAACCGGGACGGGGATCATTCCGCTTCTTCTTTCCGCAAAGACGGAGGGAGAACATTTTTCGGCACTTGAGATCCAGGATGAGATTGCCAGGATGGCGGAGCGGAGCGTAAAATTAAACCATCTGGAAAATAAAATTGAGATCGTACATGGAGATATCAAGGAAGCCAGCCGGATTTTCGGAGCGGCTTCCTTTGATGTCGTTACGACAAATCCACCGTATATGAATGACTCCCACGGACTTAAGAATCCGACGGAGGTGAAGGCAATTTCCAGACACGAGGTGCTCTGTACGCTGGAGGACGTGGTACGGGAAGGCGCAAAGGTGCTGAAACCGGGCGGAAGAATGTATATGGTGCACCGCCCCCACAGGCTGATCGAGATCTTAGGGACGATGAAGCAGTATAAGCTGGAACCGAAGCGGATGAAGATGGTGCATCCTTTTAAGGATAAGGATGCGAATATGGTCCTCATCGAAGCAGTCCGCGGCGGCGGCGCCTGGATGAAGGTGGAGGCGCCGGTGATCGTTTATAAGGAGCCGGGGGTGTATACGGACGAGATTTACTCAATTTACGGATACTAAAAATTTGGACCAAACGGGGAATGGGTCCTGTATACACGGAAGATGTTGATAGATTAAGGTAAAGCAGCTGACGCCAGTTTACGGAATGTGGCGTTCGGCAGCAGGAGGAATTGGTCATGCAGGGAAAATTATATTTATGCGCAACGCCTATCGGGAACTTGGATGATATCACGCTGCGGGTGCTAAATACGTTGAAAGAGGTGGATCTGATCGCTGCGGAGGATACGCGGCACAGCATCAAGCTTTTAAACCATTTTGACATCAAGACACCGATGACCAGTTACCATGAGTTTAATAAGGTGGAAAAGGCGAGAGTTCTCGTTGAGAAGATGAAGGAAGGCACGAATATCGCACTGATCACGGATGCCGGGACACCGGGGATCTCGGATCCGGGCGAGG
>OJUG01004605.1_pt1 | contig 10929 bp, 8 predicted proteins | sample 1599841 | NCBI WGS metagenome assembly OJUG01 (sample SAMN04168659, study PRJEB22393) | human gut metagenome | biome: human gut microbiome; feature: stool | host: Homo sapiens | collected 2014-05-12 | reverse complement strand
ATGATAACAGTAGATGGAAAAGAGTATCTGGTGGGACATACGCCAGAGTATGTGAAAGCAGCTCTTCCTAAGGAAGAATGTGAGAAGATGCATGCTGCTTCCGGTGTTATTTTAGAGGCAGAAGCAAAAGATCTTCTGACTTCCGATATACTTCTGTTAAAAAATACTATTGCCGAATAGAAAAATATAGAGTAGAATATATAAGAATACGTAAAGGACGTGATGATATGGGCAATATAAAAGAAACACAGTATTTTCAGGCTGTTCAGGACAAAAAGGTAGAAGTAAGCGATGTACTGGAGCAGGTGTATATTGCCTTGACAGAAAAAGGATATAACCCTGTAAATCAGATCGTTGGTTATATTATGTCTGGGGATCCTACCTATATTACCAGCCACAAGGGAGCCAGAAGCCTTATTATGAAGGTGGAAAGAGATGAGATCCTGGAAGAACTGATGGCGGTATATATTGACGCCCGTTTAAAATAGGGCAGCCGGGAAAATAGGGTCAGGGAGTGGGATGCTCTCTGGTTTAACGTCCATTAAAGTCTCTGTTTAGGGACTTTTTATGGGCGTTGATTTTTTTCTGTAATGATGATCACAAACGCAGTTTTTGTGTTTGTTGGTGTACTGTATTGTTGAGTAAGCTGTTTGGAGAAATATCAATAATGCGGTACACTAGTTTTAGTGTGCGCGGAGGAATTGAATATGAGGATCATGGGGCTTGATTATGGCTCAAAAACAGTAGGGGTAGCAGTGTGCGATCCCCTGGGAATTACTGCACAGGCAGTAGAGACCATTACCAGAAAGGATGAAAACAAGCTGCGTCAGACCCTTGCCAGGATCGAAGCACTGGCGAAAGAGTATGGGGTAGAAAAGTTCGTTCTTGGTTATCCTAAAAATATGAATAATACAGTGGGGGACCGTGCACAGAAGTCAGAAGAACTGAAAGCGGCTTTAGAGCGTAGAACAGGGCTTCCTGTGGAGCTGTGGGACGAACGTCTTACAACTGTAGCAGCAGAGCGTGTCCTTATGGAAAGCGGTGTCCGCCGTGAACACAGAAAAGAGTCGGTAGACCAGATCGCAGCAGCAATGATCCTTCAGGGATATTTAGATCATCTGTCCATGACGAAAAAAGAAGACGGAGAGAACAATGGATAAGCCAATGAATGAAAGAGAAGACTGCATTACGATGATAACAGATTCAGGAGAATCTGTAGATTTTTACGTATTGGAAGAAACAAGGATCCATGGAAAAGATTATCTGCTGGTAACGGATGCGCCAGAGGATGAGGATGGAGAATGTTATATTTTAAAGGATGTATCCGGTGAAAATGACAGTGAAGCTTTATTTGAGTTCGTGGAAGATGACAGAGAACTGGATGGAGTTATGGGCATTTTTGAAGAGTTATTAAAGGATGCAGACGTGGAATTAGAGAAATAATGTAGGAGGAATCAGCTTGAGTTTAGAAGAGAACGTGAATGAAAATGTAAAACCTGAGATCAGTGCAGAAAAAAAAGAAGAAAATGGTAACGGCGAAAATCGTGAAGAAGGGGCAAAACCAGCCAGAAGACCACAGTACAGAAGACCGAGACGTGGGCAAAGAGTGCCAAAAGCTGTAAAAGTGGAAGAAAAAGAAGGAACAGAAAACGCAGGAGCTGCAGAGCCGAAAACAGAAGAAAGACGTAAACCTGCTCAGGCAAGAGGAAGACAGCAGGGAACAAAAAGATCCTTTCCAGCTGTAAAAGAAGCAGGAGAGAGAAAAGCACCTGTAAGAAAACCTTCCAGAAACAACCAGAAAGAAGCAAAGAGTAAATTAAAGATCATACCTTTAGGCGGTTTAGAGCAGATCGGTATGAACATTACCGCATTTGAGTATGAAGATTCCATTATTGTTGTAGACTGCGGTCTTGCATTCCCGGGAGATGATATGTTAGGTATTGACCTGGTGATCCCGGATGTATCTTATTTAAAGCAGAATATTGATAAGGTAAAGGGTTTTGTGATCACTCATGGACATGAGGACCATATTGGCGCACTGCCATATATTTTACAGCAGGTGAATGTGCCGATCTATGGTACAAAGCTGACCATTGCCTTAATTGAACATAAATTAAAAGAGCATAACCTGTTAAAGACTACCAAGCGTAAGGTAATGAAGCATGGACAGTCTGTTAATCTGGGATGCTTCCGCGTAGAATTTATTAAGACCAATCACAGTATCCAGGACGCTTCCGCCCTTGCAATCTTCTCGCCGGTTGGTATTGTTCTTCATACAGGTGACTTTAAGATCGACTACACACCTGTTTTTGGTGATCCTATTGATCTGCAGCGTTTTGCAGAGCTGGGTAAAAAAGGTGTTCTTGCTATGCTAGCAGACAGTACCAATGCTACCAGACCTGGATTTACCATGTCTGAGCGCAGCGTAGGAAAGACCTTTGATACTATTTTTGCGGAACATACCAATCGCCGTATTATCGTAGCTACTTTTGCGTCTAACGTAGACCGTGTACAGCAGGTAGTAAATACTGCTTATAAATATGGCCGTAAGGTAGTAGTAGAAGGCCGCAGTATGGTGACGATCATAGATATTGCCAGTGAGTTAGGTTATATCAATATCCCGGAAGGCACTCTGATCGATATTGACCAGTTAAAGAATTATCCGCCTGAGTCTACGGTACTGATCACAACAGGAAGCCAGGGTGAGTCCATGGCTGCTCTGTCCCGTATGGCAGCAAGCATCCACAAGAAGGTATCCATCGTACCTGGTGATGTGGTAGTATTAAGTTCTACTCCGATCCCTGGAAATGAGAAGGCAGTAGCAAATGTGATCAATGAGCTTTCTGCAAAGGGTGCAAAGGTGATCTGCCAGGATACCCATGTTTCCGGACATGCATGTCAGGAAGACTTAAAGCTGATCTATTCCCTGGTACATCCGAAATTTGCCATCCCGGTACATGGTGAGTTCCGCCACAGAATGGCGCAGAAGGAACTGGCTGAGTACATGGGTGTTCAGAAGGGGAATGCATTACTGGTAAATTCCGGTGATGTGGTATCTTTGGATGAAGACAGCTGTCAGGTAACCGATCATGTAGCCTGCGGCGCCATCCTGGTTGACGGACTTGGGGTTGGCGATGTAGGAAATATCGTATTAAGAGACAGACAGAACCTGGCTCAGAATGGTATCATCGTTGTAGTACTGACACTGGAGAAACATTCCAACCAGCTGCTTTCCGGTCCGGATATCGTATCCAGAGGCTTTGTATATGTAAGAGAGTCTGAGGATTTATTAGAGGAAGCTCACAATGTGGTTGCAGATGCAGTAGCAGACTGCTTAGACCGCCACGTAAGCGACTGGGGCAAGATCAAGAACATTATTAAAGACAGCTTAAGCGATTTCTTATGGAAGCGTATGAAGAGAAATCCTATGATCTTACCGATCATTATGGAAGTGTAAGAAGGAGGCGAAGAAGCATGAGCAGCCGTACAAGAGAGATCAACAAAATAACCATGGCGATCATCCGTATTTCGGTAAAGCTGATGCTTCTTGCCCTTTTGATCCTTCTTTTATATGAAGCAGTGATCCGGGGGTATGCTTTTGGCCATGCGGTGTTTTATGCAGAGGCAGTGGAAGCAGCTCCGGGTCATGATATTACTGTAGTGGTAAAAGACGGGGAAGATGTGTCACAGGCAGCTGATGAGCTGGAGAAAAAGGGTCTGATCAAAAATATCTATGCCTTTTTATTCCAGAGTCGTTTTTATGATTATGATAAGATATACCCGGGAACCTATACGTTCAATACTTCCATGACTTCCAAGGAGATCCTTCAAAAACTGAGCGAAAAGCCGGAAAATGAAGAGGACGAAAAATCCGGGGATAAATCAGGGAGCACAAAAACAACACAAAAGAGCGCAGATCAGAGTACTGAAAAATCAGAAAGTGATCAGCAAAAACGTCAGTCAGACCTTCAGACAGAAGAAGCAAATGCAGCAGATCCTGCAAAGAGCACCCTTTCATCGGGAGAAGCCCAGGCAGATGCGCATTCCTATTCTGGTGAAGATGAGGAAGAAGGCGGCTGGATCGAAGATGTGACAGAGGACGGACAAAATGATCGTAGATAACAGGATTACAGAATATCTTCATTCCCTGGAAACAAGCAGGGGAGAACTTCTGGATACAATTGAAAAAAAGGCGATTGAAGACGGAGTTCCTATTATCCGCAGTGAGACAGCCGCCCTGCTTAGAAGCCTGACAGCAGCATTAAGACCGGAAAATATTCTGGAGATCGGAACGGCTGTAGGTTATTCTGCGTTACAGATGTGTCAGGTGATGCCGGAAAACTGCCATATCACTACCATTGAAAAATACGAAAAACGTATTCCTGAGGCGAAAGAAAATTTTAGAAAAGCCGGGGAAGAAAGCCGCATTACCTTTTTAGAGGGAGATGCGGATATGTGGCTGAAAGAATTAAAAGGAAAACAGTTTGATCTGGTATTTATGGATGCAGCGAAAGGACAGTATTTAAACTGGCTGCCTCTGCTGTTAGACCTGATGCCTGTAGGAGCCGTGCTTATTTCCGATAATGTGCTCCAGGATGGGGATGTAGTCCAGTCCCGTTTTGCAGTGCAGCGCAGGAACCGTACCATCCACAGCAGGATGCGTGAGTATCTGTATGAATTAAAGCATATGGAAGAATTTGAAACAGCGGTGATCCCTATAGGAGATGGAGTGACCATCAGTACCAGGATCAGATAGGAGAAGATAGATAAATGAGAAAGACAGAGTTATTAATACCGGCAGGCAGTCTGGATGTATTAAAAACAGCCGTTATTTACGGTGCGGATGCCGTATATATAGGAGGAGAGGCTTTTGGATTGAGAGCCAAAGCACATAACTTCTCCTTAGAGGACATGAAAGAGGGAATTGCCTTTGCCCATGCGCATGATGTTAAGGTCTATGTAACAGCCAATATTCTGGCTCATAATCAGGACCTGCCAGGGGTGGAGGCTTATTTTGAAGAATTAAAGGAAGTGGGACCAGATGCACTGATCATTTCTGATCCAGGTGTATTTGAGATTGCAAAGAGAGTACTTCCGGATACAGAACTTCATGTAAGCACACAGGCAAATAATACCAACTACGGCACATATCTGTTCTGGAACCGTATGGGTGCAAAGCGTGTGGTTTCCGCAAGAGAGCTTTCTTTAGCTGAGATCAAGGAGATCCGCTCTCATATCCCGGATGATATGGAGATTGAAAGTTTCATCCATGGTGCTATGTGCATTTCCTATTCCGGAAGATGTCTGCTGAGTAACTTCTTTACAGGTCGTGACGCCAACCAGGGTGCCTGTACCCATCCATGCCGCTGGAAATATTCCATTGTAGAAGAGACCAGACCGGGAGAGTACATGCCTGTATTTGAAAATGAAAGAGGCACTTATATCTTTAACTCCAAGGACCTTTGCATGATCGAGCATGTTCCGGAGCTGATCGATGCGGGAATTGACAGCTTTAAGATCGAAGGACGTATGAAGACAGCTTTGTATGTAGCGACTGTAGCAAGAACCTACCGCAAAGCCATTGATGATTATCTGAAAGATCCGAAGCTTTATGAGGCAAATATGGAATGGTACAAGGAAGAGATCGGAAAATGTACCTACCGTGAATTTACTACAGGTTTCTACTTTGGAAAGCCGGGAAGTGATGCCCAGATCTACAACAGCAATACTTATGTAAAGAATTATACCTATCTTGGCACAGTGGAAGAGGCGGACGGAAAAGGTCGTTGCCGCATTGAACAGAAAAATAAGTTCTCTGTAGGCGAGACCATTGAGATCATGAAGCCGGACGGTCGAAATCTGGAAGTAGTTGTAAAGAGCATCTGCGATGAAGATGGAAATGAGCAGGAAAGTGCTCCACATCCAAAACAGATCCTGTGGGTAGATTTAGGAGCAGATGTGGATAAGTATGATATTCTCCGCAAAAAAGAGGATAATTAATAATTGTTAAAATATAGCTGAATGATAAAAAGGAGGTGCTCTATGGCAGATATGATCCTGTTGGGACTGGCGATCATCTGTACTGCATATTTTATGGTTATTGTTTTTTATGCAGGTATGGGAACCTCCTTTGCCTTTATCTGGCTTTTCTTTGCTGCTCTTTGTGTATTTCTTGTATATGGAAAATGGTATTACAGGAAAAATATGGACCGCATCCCACAGTGGGTGCCGGTGAGCATTGTTACTACCTGTATTGCCGGTGTGGTCATTATGGCAGCCCTTTGTATCATGGTGTTTATGGGAGCGGCAGCCAGTGAAGAAAGGGACCTTGACTATGTGATCGTTTTGGGAGCCAGAGTCAAGGAACATACAGTAAGCAATTCTTTAAAAAAGAGGCTGGATAAGGCCATTGAATATGCAGAGAAAAATCCGGAAACCTATCTGGTGCTGTCAGGAGGCAAAGGACCGGATGAACCTGTATCAGAAGCCCAGGCTATGTACCAGTATCTGGTATACAACGGCGTAAGACCCAGTCAGCTTCTTTTGGAAGAACATTCCGTAAGCACAGTGGAAAATCTGGCATACAGCAAGATCATCATTGACAGCCACAGGGAAGTGATCCGTCATCAGAGAGAAGAAAGAAACCGCCTGACATTTCAACGGGAACCAAAAGGCGGTTATCTTATTGCAGCGGACAAACCTCTGGATGTGGGTGTCCTTACCAGTAATTTCCATGTATACAGAGCCTGCATGATTGCAAAAAAATGGGGTTTTGAAAATGTCTACGGCATCAGCGCCCAGTCAGACCCTGTGCTGTTTATCCATTTGTGTGTGCGTGAATGTGCATCCATAGTAAAGGACAGAATAATGGGAAACATGTAAGGGCCCCAGAAGAAAAACAAGCGTCTGCAAAGCAGACATTTGTTTTTCTTGGGCCCTTAACGAGCAAACCGTCTGCGTAAGCAGACAGTGGAGCGCGAAGCGCGTGTTTGCGAGTCTACTAACGAACGAACAACCAGCCTGCGATAGCAGGCAGTAAAGCACGAAGTGCGAGGTTGTGAGTGACCGGGACGCGACATCCCTCACGCAAGGGATTTCCCAGCCTCATGGAAAACCAAACAAGATAGGAGACCAATTCAAAATGAACAGACAGCAGATGCTTGAAAAAGTAGAAAACCTTTCTGCCTACGAGGTAAAAGACCGTCGTTTTGTAGAAGAGATGAATTCCGAAGGAATGGTGCTGGAACATAGAAAAAGCGGTGCCAGACTGTTCCTCATGAGCAACGAAGACGACAACAAAGTATTTTCAATCGGCTTCAGAACACCGCCTGCGGACAGTACCGGACTGCCTCATATCCTGGAGCACAGCGTACTGGAAGGTTCTGAAAAGTTTCCGGTAAAAGATCCCTTTGTAGAGTTAGTAAAAGGTTCCTTAAATACCTTCTTAAATGCAATGACTTATCCGGACAAGACCGTATATCCGGTAGCCAGTTGCAATGATAAAGATTTCCAGAACCTGATGGATGTATATTTAGACGGTGTATTCCATCCGTCCATTTACAGAGAGCCAAAGATCTTCAAACAGGAAGGCTGGCATTATGAACTGCCTTCAGAGGATGCACCTCTTACTGTCAATGGTGTTGTATACAATGAGATGAAAGGTGCTTTTTCCTCACCGGAAAGCGTGCTGGAGCGTTTCACTTCATCAGTCCTTTTTCCAGATACCCCGTACAGCAATGAGTCTGGCGGTGACCCGGCAGTGATCCCCAACTTAAGCTATGAGCAGTTCATCCAATTCCACAAAGACTATTATCATCCGGCAAACAGCTATATCTATCTTTATGGCGATATGGATATGGAAGAAAAGCTTTTATGGCTGGATAAAGAATATTTATCTGCCTATGACAAAAAGGACTTTACCTTAGACTCTTCCATTGCATTACAGAAGCCATTTACAGAACCAGTTGAAAAAGAGACCACCTATTCTGTTACTGCGAATGAAGGTACAGAAGACAACACCTACTTATCTCTGAACACAGTGGTAGGAACAGATACAGATCCAATCCTCTATGTTGCATTCCAGATCCTGGACTACACGCTCATCAGCGCTCCGGGAGCACCATTAAAGCAGGCTCTGATCGATGCACATATTGGTCAGGATATTATGGGCGGCTATGAAAATGGTATTTTACAGCCTTATTTCTCTGTTGTGGCTAAGAATGCAAATAAAGAGCAGAAGGGTGAATTTTTATCCGTTGTAAAAGGCACTTTGAGAAAACTGGCTGATCAGGGAATTGACAAAAAGAGCCTGTTAGCAGGTTTAAATTACTATGAATTCCGTTACAGGGAAGCAGATTATGGTTCTGCTCCAAAGGGACTGATGTACGGTTTATGGTCTATGGACAGCTGGCTGTATGATGCAGATCCAATGCTTCACTTACAGTATCAGAAGACCTTCGATTATCTGAAAAAAGCAGCCCAGGAAGGCTATTTTGAGCAGCTTATCAAAGATTATCTCTTAGATAACCCTCATGAGGCAGTTGTGATCGTAAGCCCTGAAATTGACCTGACTGCAAGGGAAGATGCAGAACTGGCAGAGCGTCTGGCAAAGTATAAAGACTCCTTAAGCAGTGAACAGGTAAAAGCCCTGGTAAAAGAGACGGCAGAGCTGAAAGCATACCAGGAAGAACCTTCCACAAAAGAGGATCTGGAGAAGATCCCAATGCTTGGAAGAGAAGATATCAAACGCCAGTCAGAACCGTTTTCCTACAAAGTAAAAGAGGAAGAGAAAACCACGGTTGTCCACAGTCCAATGTTCACTTCCGGTATTGCTTATATCAAACTGCTTTTTGATATGAATGTGATCCCGAAAGAGGATCTGCCTTATGCATCCCTTTTAAAGTCTGTTTTAGGCTATGTGGATACAGAAAATTTTACCTACCGGGATCTTACCAGTGAGATCCATTTAAACAGCGGCGGACTGGACTTTTATGTTTCTTCCTGGGAAGACCTGAATGAAAAGGGTGCTTTTAAGGGGGCATTTACAGCAGGCATCAAGGTTCTTTATGAAAAAGTAGGTTTTGCTTTTGACATTATCAAAGAGATCCTTACAGCTTCTAAATTAGATGATGAGAAACGTCTGGGTGAGATCTTAGATGAGATGCGTTCCAGATCCAGAATGCGCTTGGAAGGCGCTTCCCACAGCGCAGCAGTTGCAAGAGCCTGCTCCTATTTCTCACCGGTAAGAGCCTTTGACGATATGACAGGCGGAATTGAATATTTCCATTTCCTGGAAAAAACAGCAGATGCCTACAGCAAGGATGAGAAATTCCGTAAGGAACTGGTCAGAAAGTTGAAGGAAACAGCAGAAAAATTGTTTGCAGCAGATAATCTTATGGTAGGTTATACAGCAGACGAGGAAGGCTACAAGGCTCTTCCGGAAGAATTAAAGAAATTCAAGGCTGCATTAAGTGATAAACCAAGCAGGAGATATGCTTTTGAATTTGTGCCGGAGCTGAAAAACGAAGGCTTTAAGACCTCTTCCAAGGTAAATTATGTGGCACGCTGCGGTTCTTTTGACGCAGAAGCTTACACTGGTGCCCTGGAAGTATTAAAGGTCATCATGAACTACGAATATTTATGGCAGAACCTGCGCGTGATCGGCGGCGCCTATGGCTGTATGAGTAATTTTGGAAGAAGCGGAACCGGCTGTCTGGTATCCTACAGAGATCCAAAGCTTGCAGCTACAGATAAGATCTACGAAGGTATCCCGGAATATTTAAAGAACTTCTCCATTGATGAGAGGGATATGACAAAATATGTGATCGGTGCCATGAGCAGCGTAGATACACCATTAAGCCCGGCAGTAAAAGGTTCCAGAAACCTGACTGCCTATTTATCCGGAATTACCGATGAAATGGTACAGAAAAAGAGAGAACAGATCCTGGATGTGACCCAGGAGGATATCCGCGCATTGGCAGATATCCTGGAGTCCATCTTAAAAACAGGTGCTTTCTGTGTCATTGGAAATGAACAGCAGATCGAAGCAGATAAAAACATGTTCAAAGAAGTGAAAGAACTGTTTCACTAATTCATAAACAGTACTTTATGAGTACGTATATATTAAACAGGAGAAAAGAATGGAAGATAACAAACAGAAAAAATCAGGTTTTGTAACACTGATCGGACGTCCAAATGTTGGAAAATCCACACTGATGAACCACCTGATCGGTCAGAAGATCGCAATTACTTCTGATAAGCCTCAGACGACCAGAAACAGGATCCAGACCGTTTACACTGACGACAGAGGTCAGATCGTTTTCCTTGATACCCCAGGTATCCACAAGGCAAAAAACAAGCTGGGCGAGTACATGGTCAATGTAGCGGAACACACATTAAAGGAAGTTGATGTGGTCTTATGGCTGGTTGAGCCTACTACCTTTATCGGTGCAGGAGAACGCCATATTGCAGAGCAGCTTTCAAAAGTGAACACACCTGTGATCCTGGTCATCAACAAGATTGACACGATTAAAGTGCAGGAAGAGATCCTGACCTTTATCGCTGCTTATAAAGATGTATGTGATTTCGCAGAGATCGTGCCATTATCCGCTTTAAAAGACAAAAATACAGATGTGCTTTTAGAACAGATCTTTAAGTATCTGCCTTATGGACCTCAGTTTTATGATGAAGATACAGTAACAGACCAGCCAATGCGCCAGATCGCAGCAGAGCTGATCCGTGAAAAGGCACTGCGTCTGTTAGATGATGAGATCCCTCATGGAATTGCCGTTGTCATTGAACAGATGAAAGAGCGTTCCAATGGCATTATTGATATTGAAGCAAGCATTGTCTGCGAACGTGAGTCCCACAAGGGTATTATCATCGGAAAAGGCGGCTCTATGTTAAAGAAGATCGGAACAGTAGCCCGCC
>OJUG01004599.1_pt1 | contig 10942 bp, 10 predicted proteins | sample 1599841 | NCBI WGS metagenome assembly OJUG01 (sample SAMN04168659, study PRJEB22393) | human gut metagenome | biome: human gut microbiome; feature: stool | host: Homo sapiens | collected 2014-05-12 | reverse complement strand
CCACGATGTTCGCAAGGCCCAGCTTCATGCCCGGCGCAAGGCCCGGGATGACCAGTGTGCCTTCGATGAAGGAAAGCGCCATCGCCAGCGCGAACAGCAGGCCGGAAAGTGCGATCTCGTGTGTTTTCTTCGGGTCATGGTTTCGGTTTGCCATCGGCTCTCCCCCTTTGCTGCATCGTTTATTCTTCGCCGCCGGCGGTCTGCTCGTACTGCTCCTGCTCTTCCACAGCGGCTTCCCATGCGGCGAAAAGCTCGTCCTGATGGAAGCGCAGGTCGCTGAGCTCGTCGCTCTTTTCCCGCAAAAGCTGGGGGTCGTTGTAGACTTCCGGCGAGTTTATCTCGTTTTCCAGCTCCACTTCGCGGGCGCCGCAGGCTTCCATCTCGTCCTCGCAGGCTTTGATCTTAGCGCGCAGCTCGGCCCGGCGGCGGCGCTGCTCTTTGCCGTAGCCCGCCTTGGCGGGTTCGCTGCTCTTCTCGGCCACGGGGGCGGGAGCGGCGCGGCCCATCAGGGCGTCATAGCTGGGGTAGATGACCGCCTTGCCGTCCTCGAGGTAGAGGATGGGGCAGGCCAGACTGTTCATCAGGTGGCGGTCATGGGTGACGAGGAGCAGCGTGCCAGTGTAGGCCATCAGCGCCTCGGTCAGGTTCTCGCGGGTGTAGATGTCCAGATGGTTGGTAGGCTCGTCCAGGAACAGCAGGTTCGGGCGTTCCAGCACGATCTCTGCAAAGCGCAGCCGGGCCAGCTCGCCGCCGGACAGGGCCTCGCAGGGCTTGAAGACCGTCTCGCCCCGGAAGCCCAGCTTTGCCAGATGGCTGCGGACTTCCAGCTCAGTCATCCGGGGGTACTTGTTCCAGATGACGTCGATGACGCGGCCCGCGCCGATGCGGTTTTGCTGCTGGGCGAAGATGCTGGGCCGTGCGCCGGTGCCAAGGCGCACCATGCCGCCGGAGGGGCGGCGCTTGCCGTCCAGCACCTGCATCAGGGTGGATTTGCCTGCGCCGTTGGGGCCGGCGATGATGAGCCGCTGGCCGCGGCAGACCGTATAGGTGAAGGGCTCCAGCAGGGTGCGGCCGCCGATCTGAATGGTCAGGTTCTTGAGCAGCACCAGCTCATTCCACGGCTCCACGTCGTATTCGAAGCGGAACTTGAGCTGGTTGGTCTCGTCCTGAGGGGCCTCGGTGATCTCCAGCTTTTCCAGCTGCCTGCGGCGGCTCTGGGCCATCTTGGTGGTGGAGGCGCGGACGAGGTTGCGGTCGATGTAGTCCTGCAGCTTTTCAGCCAGCGCCACATCGGCGTCATGCTGCTTCTGGCGCAGGGCGTCAGCGGCTTCCTTTTGGGGCAGGTAGGCCGAAAAGTTGCCCTTATAGGTGGCCATGGTCTGGAAGGAGACCTCCCAGATCTTGGTACAGACATTGTCGAGGAAATAGCGGTCGTGGCTGACCACAAGGACCGCACCGGAGTAGCCCTTGAGGTAGCTTTCCAGCCATTCCATCGTGGCAAAATCCAAGTGGTTGGTCGGCTCGTCCAGAATAAGGACATCCGGCTTTTCCAGCAGGAGCTTTGCCAGACGCAGACGGGTCAGCTCACCGCCGGACAGAACGCCCACGTTCTTGCCCCATGTATCCTGCGCAAAGCCCATGCCGGACAGCACCTTTTTGATGTTGACGTCCATGTTGTAGCCGTCGGCCGCGTCGATGATGTTTTGCAGCGCATCGTGCTTTTCCAGCAGCGAAGGGTCATTTGGCGCGGCCGCCATCTTCTTTTCCAAAATCTGCATCTGGGCCATCGCGTCCAGCACAGGGGCAAAGGAAGAGCGCATCTCCCCGTAAATATCAAGTGTCGTGTCAAGCTTTGCGTTCTGTTCCAGATAGCCCAGCGTCACGCCATGGGTCACACTGAATTCCCCGTCATAGTCGGTATAAATGCCGGTCAGGATCTTGAGGAGCGTCGTCTTGCCCGCGCCGTTCTGACCCACGATGCCGATGCGGTCTTCCTTTTCTACACTGGCGCTCACGTCGTGCAGGACGACCTTTTCGCCAAAGCTCTTTCCGAGTTTTTCCAAATGAATCAGCATAATAATCTTCCGTGTTCTTTTCCAGTAGGGGTGGATACGGACGTCCCGCCGCCGTTACGGCTGATGGCGGCGGTGCTTGAGGCCGAGGTTCGCCAGCTCTTCCGGTTCCATCACCAGAGGATACAGCTCTTCCAGCGAGGCGATCTCGTAGGTGGGTGTCACCTTGCCCGGGTTCTCCGCATGGCCGGGATTGAACCAGCAGGTATCAAGACCTGCATTCACGCCGCCCTGAATGTCGCTGGTGAGGCTGTCGCCCACCACCAGAACGTGCTCCCGGTTTTCCACGCCCAGTGCGCGAAGAGCGGCGTCAAAGATGCGGCGACTTGGCTTTTCGCTGTCCAGCTTCTCAGAGACAAAGACGTCTTCAAGGTAGTTCCGGATGCCCGACTCCGCCACCCGGCGGCTCTGTACCTTCTCGAAGCCGTTGGTCACGACCGCCAGCGTCGCCACCTCCGAAAGCTCGCCGAGGACATCCAGCACATTGGAGGTCATCAGGTCGGGGTGGGTAGACAGGCGCTCGAGGTAGCAGCGGTTCATCTCCACGCCATCGCCTGCTGCATTGATGGCCTTGAGGAAGCGGGTAAAACGCTCCCCCATCAGCTTATCGCGGCGGATCTGGCCTTTTTCCAGCTGACGCCACAGCTCTTCGTTGATGGTGCGGTAGGTCTGCACCGTCTCGGCGTCCGGCTCGATGCCATATTCCACCAGCGTTTCAGCCAGAGCCTTGCTTTCGGCAGCGTCGAAATTCAGAAGCGTATTGTCCGCATCGAAGAGGATGCAATAGTATTTTGCCATTTGTCTTTCCCTTCTCTATCATTTTTTCGTGCAGCCCGCCGCTCAAAAGCGGGCGCGGCAACGGCTGCGGTTTGAGAACAGCGAGAAGCCAGCCCCGCCCGGCAGAGCTGGCTTCTCGTAATTTTTATCCTTCCAGCGTCATTTCATAAGCTTCCTCGTCAGACTGCTCCGGTAGATTGCCGCCGCAGTCCGGCTCCGGCTTACAGGAGCACTTTTTTGCGATGCACTTCGCCATCTGCTCCTCCGTCACGCCGTTCTCGATATTCTCCCAGTCCATGTCGTAGTAATCCACGTTGCCGTCCGTCACATCTTCTGCACCGGGCAGCCCGGGAACTCGCATTTCTTCACAGACCATCGGCTCGCCTCCTCTCGGCCCAGCCTATGCAGCCGGACGCAGAAGGGTGAAACTTATTCTGCCTTGCTCTCGGTTTCCTTGCTGGCAGAGGCCTCGGACTTGGATTCCGCCTTGGACTCCGAGCTGGACTCGGCTTTGGACTCCGGCTTCGATTCCGACTCTGCCTTGGAACTGCCCGACGTGCTGGACGATGCAGACGAGGAGCTGCTGGTGCTGTGGGAGGAGCTGCTGCCGGAACTGCCCGAGCTTGCAGAGGAAGACGAAGCGGATGTACTGCCGGAAGAACCGGCATTAGACGAGGACGAGCTGCTGGCAGGAGCAGACTCGCTGGACACACCGCTGCCGATGGTGATGGTCAGGGTGTTGCTGCTCACCTTGCAGTCGTTATAGGTGACGACTGCGTGGATCTTGTAGGAGGCGTTGACCATCGAGCTGTCCACCACAACGGTGATGGTGGATTTGCCCGCCGCCTGCGTGACCTCCTGCCCATTGGCGTACCAGCGCAGATGTTCGGCCTTGGCATACTTGCCGCTGAGGTTGGCCTTGAAGGTATAGGAGCTGCCCACAGCCCCCTTGCCCTCGCTGGTGATGTGGACGGACGCAGCGCCAAACACCGCCGTGACATCCAGATTCTGCTTGAAATCGGTATCGGTGCGGGTCTTGCTGGTGAGACCGTCGCTCCACTTGACGAAGACATAGCCGTCCGCCGGGACAGCCGTCACCGTGATAGACTTGCTGGGGTCGGTGACGGTATAGGTCACAGAGTTGTTGCCGGTATCGCCGCCCACGCTCAGGGTGCCGCCGCCGTTCTTGTCCACATGGTAGTGGGCCTCGAACTTCTTGCCCTCGCTGGAGCTGGTGCTCTCACTGCTGCTCGAGCTTTCGGAGCCGCTGGCGCTTTCGCTCAGGCTCCCGCTGGAGCTTGCAGCCTCCGAACTGGGCGCGGCCACTGCGGAGCTGGGGTTGGAGACATATTCCATCGTGCGGGTGGGGATGTTGTTGGTGTCCGGGCGGCGGTCATCGGTCTGACAGGCGTGGGTGCGGATATAATTCAGCACAGCTTTGAGGCCGACGCTCTTGAGATGGATGTCGCCGCTGGTATAATAGTCCGCGATGCCGTAGCCGTCGCTGCCTTTGAGAGCCTCGGCAGAGTTGAGAAAACGGACTCCCAGCTGCTCGCACATATTCAGAAGAGCCATATTGAAGTCGTCGATCTTGGACTGGTCCATGTGGGGATAGTTGGAGTGATCGACCGGGACAGGCGGCACGGTGTTCACGATGATGTCGGTATAGGGGTAGCTCTGCTGGACGGCTTGAACCAGCGCCGTATAGTGGGCGATGAAGTCCGAGACTTCCATCCCGGTGTCGTTGGTGCCGAAGGTCATGACCACCCGGCGGGGTTTCATCATGGCCACAGCCTGCGGGATGGTGTAGTGGTTCGAATCTTTCTTAAAGGTAACGATGCCCTCGTTGAGCGCCGCCTGCGTACCGATGCCCTCCTTCGCGCAGAACTGCTGCAGCGAGATAAGGCCGTTGTTGTAGAGGCGGACGGTATTGGAGTCTCCCAAGAAGAGGGTGTCGTTCAGGTAATCCGCACCGGCGTCGGCGGTCTCCGTCAGCAGGGCGGCAGAGGCGTTGTCGATCTGGTAATGGCTCGACAGGTCTTCGCCCGGAGCGGGGTCTGCCGCCGGCTCAGAGACCGAGGGCGCGGGGGCGTCGCCGCCCTTTTTCAAGAGCGCGGTCGTGATGCCGAAGGTCAGCAGCACGGCCAGAACACAGAGAACGCAGACCAGAACGGCCCGCTTCTGCATGAGAGTCATATTTTCTTTTTCCGATTGCATTTTTCGACTCATAAACACGATTCCTCTCGTTCAGGAATGGGAAAGCTCGTCCACAGGGCGGAGGATCCATTCCGTCAGTTCCTTGCAGTCTGCGGCCATAAAGACCGGTGCAAAGGGGGCGACCTCCTCCCTGCTGCCGTAACCGTACAGCACCGCGGCGGCGTCCAGCCCGCAGTTCCTTGCGCCCTGCATATCGTCACAGCGGTCGCCGACCATCAGCACCCGCTTGCCCTGCATGACCGGCTGGTCGAGGACATGACGGATGACGTCCGTCTTGTTGTCACGGCTCTCGTCCATTGACGCGCCGCCCACGAACGAAAAGTAGGAGGAAAGCCCCTGCTCTTCCAGAATGGGCGTCACGACATGGGTGGGCTTGCAGGTGGCCGTGCAGAGGGTCAGCCCTGCGGCCTTGAGGCGGCCCAGCATCTCCACCACGCCGGAGTAAGCATCTCCCTCATGGCTGCCCTTGACGGCATAACTCGTGCGGTAGCGCTCGGTGGCCTCCTCGATCTTGGCAGGGTCCGAGAAATGCTCGCCAAAGCTCTTGCGGAGGGGCGGGCCAATGTAGCGGTTCAGGTCGCTCCGGGCGACATCCACGCCCATCGCCTTAAAAACTTCTTCCAGTGTATTGAGAATGCCGGGGGCGGAATCAATGAGCGTACCGTCCACGTCAAACAGGATCGCATCGTAGTGCAGCAAGGTCAGGTTCCCCTTTCTCTTTGGATAAACATTATATAGTATAGCACAGATTTCGATATTCAGCAATTCCAACAAAACACTTTTCCGACTTTTATACATATTTTTAGGCAGCCCCTCCCCGGAAAGCAAAAACCGCCCACCCATTGCGGGCGGGCAGTCGCATTTTGACATCAGCTCTCGGTGGTGGTGCAGTTCCCCGTCGAGGGGTAGTAGAGGTTGTTGGCGATGAATTCCAGCTTCTCTTTCAGAACCAGCTCAAGGTTCGCCACGGCGTGGACCATGTTGGTGGCGGAGTCGTTGACTTCCAGCAGCTTGCACAGGTCCAGCTCCTCCATGCTGAGGGCAGCTTTCATCTTCTGGGTCTCGGCGCAGAGGATGTGGCTCAGGGCCGACTCCTGCAGAGCGATGCTCTCCATCAGGTCAACGACGGCCTGGTCGAGGGAAACTCTCGGCAGCGCGGGGCAGCCGCAGGAAACGCAGGGGGTGCAGTTGGTGGTATCAGCCATAAGAAGGACCTTCCTTTCTATAATAGGAATAGGGCGCAGTCCATCCTATGTGCCTTGCCGCCCGGATGTCACTCCGGCTTTGCGCTCTTCTGTACCTTCTCGATGGTGTCGCGGTAGCCGCCGGAGCCGTACTGGATGCAGCGGTTGATGCGGCTGATGGTGGCCGTGCTGATCTCCACCGCCTTCACGATCTGATCGTAGGTTCTGCCGTCCAGCAGCATCTTTGCCGCTTCCAGCCGCTGCGCCATATCCGAGATCTCCTTTACAGTGCACAGGTCTTCAAAGAAGTTGTAGCACTCCTCCCGCGTTTCCAGACTGAGGATGGCATCAAACAGTGCATCGGTGGTCTGGTTTCTTCTGGAATTTTTATCTGCCATGAATGTTCTCCTTGCCGCCGCAGCGGACTGTCCGGTTTTGGGAGCGTTCCCTCTTTTAAATGTTCCGGAAATGTTCAGGTTCTTTCTTGCATCACCACTTTAGCACATCAAAGTGTGAAAGTCAAGCCCTTGGCGTGAACTCTTTTCATTCGTTGACGTGTATAGTTTTCTTCGTTTCACGCATGAACAAAAATCACCTAAAAATTATTGCAGAACGCTTTTCTGAATTAGTGTATCCTCCGAACTTGTTCCAAAGATATTGACAATTTGTGAATTCCGCACTAAAATACGGACAATCATTCGGCAAATGCGATGAACAGGACATGATTCTTTGCAGCACCCTCTCCCAGAGAGCCGCCCATCTGATGCAAGGGCAGCAGTCAGGAGCAAAGCGTTCTCCCCTGCGAGCAGCCTGTGTGAACAAAGGCGCTGACCCCGCCTTCCAGTAATGCATGGCCGTTTTGCCCACGTTACGGGGCTGCGTATGTATGTACGCTGGGAGTGGCTGCCCTGTGCAGCAAACGAAGTGGTATCGCGGAGTATTCCATACACGATGTGCAGTGTATGTGAAGGCCTTCGTCTTCGATGGTTCGTCCCAAATGGAACGAACGCAGGAAGACGGGGCCTTTTTTACATCCTGCCGCCCCCATGCCGCTGACATTTGCCGGATGCCAAAAAAGGAAAGAGGTAAAAACAATGAATACGCTGGTCATCGTATTGATCGCAGCCGTGTGTCTGTTTGGCGCTTATATGCTTTACGGCCGCTGGCTGGCAAACAAGTGGGGCATCGACCCCTCTGCCAAGACCCCGGCAGTTGTCCATGAGGACGGCCGGGACTACGTTCCCACCGACGGCTGGACCGTGTTTGCACACCAGTTCAGCTCCATTGCCGGTGCAGGCCCTGTTACCGGTGCGATCCAGGCCGCTGCTTTCGGCTGGCTGCCGGTGCTGCTGTGGGTGCTGCTGGGCGGCATCTTCTTCGGTGCTGTCACCGACTTCGGCGCTCTGTATGCTTCCGTTAAGAACGACGGCAAGAGCATGGGCATGCTGATCGAAAAGTACATCGGCAAGACCGGCCGCAAGCTGTTCCTGCTGTTCTGCTGGCTGTTCTGCGGCATCGTCATTGCAGCGTTTGCTGACATGGTGGCCGGAACCTTCAACGCCTTCGGCGCCGACGGTGCTCTGGTGGAGGCTGCGCAGACCAACGGCGCTGCCGGTATGGTCTCCATCATGTTCATGGTCTTTGCTGTCGTCTTCGGCCTCATCCAGAAGAAGTTCAACTTCTCCGGCTGGAAAGAGAGCGTCATCAGCATCGTGTTCATCGTGCTGTCCTTCGTCATCGGTGCGAACCTGCCCCTCATTCTGGGCAAGGCTGCATGGAGCTACATCACCTTCGTCTACATCTTCTTTGCCGCAGTTCTGCCCATGTGGCTGCTGAAGCAGCCCCGTGACCACATGACCACCTTTATGTTCGTGGCCATGATCGCCGGTGCCGTTGTGGGCCTGCTGGTCGCTCATCCCACCATGAACCTGCCCGTCTTCACCGGCTTCACCAACGAGAAGCTGGGTACCATGTTCCCCATCCTGTTCGTCACCGTGGCCTGCGGTGCTGTCTCCGGCTTCCACAGCCTCGTCTCTTCCGGCACTTCCTCCAAGACCGTCGAGAACGAGAAGGATATGCTGAAGGTCGGCTATGGCGCCATGATCCTCGAGAGCCTGCTGGCTGTTCTGGCTCTCTGCGTCGCCGGTGCTGCTGCCGCTGCTGACGGCACCCCCGCCGCCGGTACTCCCTTCCAGATCTTCAGCCGCGGCGTCGCCGGTTTCTTTGAGATGTTCGGTGTCCCCGCTTATGCCGCTACCGTCTTTATGACCATGTGCGTTTCCGCACTGGCTCTGACCAGTCTGGATGCCGTGGCCCGTATCGGCCGCATGAGCTTCCAGGAGCTGTTCAGCGTGGACGACATGGAGCACGCTGAGGGCTGGCGCAAGCTGCTCTGCAACGTCTACTTCTCCACCTTCATCACTCTGGTGTTCGGCTTCATCCTGACCAAGATCGGCTACGCCAACATCTGGCCCCTGTTCGGTTCTGCAAACCAGCTGCTGAGCGCTCTGGTCCTGTCTACCCTGTGCGTCTTCCTGAAGGTCACCGGCCGCAGCAACAAGATGCTCTTCCCCCCGCTGGTCATCATGCTCTGCGTCACCTTCACCGCTCTGGTGCAGCGTCTCATGGCGATGGTCAAGGCCATCAGCAATGCCGCTGCTGTCACCATCCCTGCCGGTGAGACCACTTGGGGCGCTGTGTTCATCGCCAACGGCCTGCAGCTCATCCTGGCTGTCCTGCTGATCGTTCTGGGCCTGAACATCGTGTTCCACTCCTTCTCCGCCTACAAGAAGGCGGAGCACAACAGCGAGGCCAAGGCCTGATCCATTGACCGTTGCTGACTGAATAAGCAAAACGCCGCTGACGGCTTCTGAACCGTCGGCGGCGTTTTTGTTCTGTTCCGGTTACAGCATCTTCACCATGATGATCTCATCCCGGTAGGTGCCGTCCTTCAGCTTAAAGGCCCGGGGCTGGATGCCATAGCGCTTAAAGCCGAACTTTTCATAGAGATGGATGGCACGGCTGTTATCGCTGTACACCCCCAGCTCCAGCTGCTCGAAGCCGTTGGCCCGGGTCTGGTCGATGGCGAGCTGCATCAGATAGCTGCCCAGACCGCAGCCCCAGTATTTTTGTTCAATCGAGATGCCCACATATGCACGATGGCGATATTTCAGCATACTCCGAACACAGCAGACACCGATACGCCCAACCTGCTCTTTCCCGTCGAATGCACCGACCTCAAAGTCAAAGGGACTTTCCTCGCAAGCTGCCAGACTGGCTGCCGTTTCCGGACTATAAACACATTCCTCCGGGTAACGCGCCATAAAGTGTGTCTCACCGGAGGTCATGCACTTGAATTTGATGTGTACCTCAGCATCTGCGGCAGTTACACTGCGGACGAGCAGTGCTTTTCCGCTGGGCAGCTCATATTCTCTGGGTTCGATCTTCATGATTTCTTCTCCCCTCTTTTATATAGGCCCTTATAATAGCACATTTGCCGCGCAAATACAAACAAAAGAGCCGCAGCGCCCTGTTACAGGCACTGCGGCTCTCGTTTACTTCAGCAGTAGAAGCTGGCTTACTTCACCATGCTTGCGACTTCAGCAGCGAAGTCGTCAGAACGCTTCTCCAGGCCCTCGCCCTTGACGAAGTGGGTGAACTTGATGACCTTGATCTCGCCGCCCAGGTCCTTTGCAACCTTGGCAGTGTACTGACCAACGGTCATGTCGCTGTCCTTGACGAACTCCTGATCGACCAGGCAGTTCTCCTTGAAGTACTTCTTGATCTTGCCCTCGATCATCTTCTGCTTGACAGCGTCGGGCTTGTTGGCGTTCTTCGGGTCGTTAGCCATCTGAGCGAGGAGGATCTCCTTCTCCTTGGCGACGACCTCAGCGGGGACAGCAGCCTCATCGACGTAGCTGGGGTTGGCAGCTGCGACCTGCATGGCAACATCCTTGCCGTATGCAGCGAACTCGTCCTTAGCCTCGATGCCGTTGGTGGTCTCGAAGTTGACCAGGATGCCGTGGGTGCCGCCGCCGTGGACGTATGCAGAGCAGACGCCCTCGTAACGGACGAAACGGCGGACCTTGATGTTCTCCTTGATGACCAGAATGAGGTTCTTCAGAGCCTCATCGACGGTCTCGCCGCTCTCGGTCTTGCATGCCATCAGAGCCTCGACATCAGCGGGGTTCTGCTTCATGATGACCTTGGTGGCCTCCTTGACGAAGGCGACGAACTTGTCGTTCTTGGCGACGAAGTCGGTCTCGGCGTTGACCTCGATGACGACGCCCACCTTGCACTCGGGGCAGTAATCAGCGTAGACCATGCCCTCGGCAGCCACGCGGCTTGCCTTCTTGGCGGCGGTAGCCAGACCACGCTCACGCAGGATCTCGATTGCCTTCTCGAAGTTGCCGTCAGCCTCGGTCAGAGCCTTCTTGCACTCCATCATGCCGCAGTCGGTCTGCTTGCGCAGTTCCATAACGTCCTTTGCAGAAATAGCCATTTTGGTATTCTCCCTTACACAGTATTTGTTGGTTTGTGAGAATTTCGGGAAATCAGGCGTTTGCTGCGTCCTCAGCGGGAGCGGCCTCCTGGTTGCCCTGCTTGCCTTCCAGCACAGCGTCAGCCATAGCGCCAGCGATCAGCTTGACAGCGCGGATAGCGTCGTCGTTGCCGGGGATGACGTAGTCGATC